>Ga0209012_1001708_pt1 | contig 21574 bp, 19 predicted proteins | sample RS3BMetagenome_FD_184735 | JGI IMG/M metagenome (GOLD analysis project Ga0209012, IMG submission 184735) | Ferric oxide microbial mat and aquatic microbial communities from Rainbow Spring, Yellowstone National Park, USA - RS3B (SPAdes) (version 3) ...
GGCTGGTGGGATGGATGCCGTGCTCCTGCGCGATCGCCTGAATCGACGCGCCGGCACGCAACGTCAGTTCAACGATACGTCGCTTCTCAGCGAGCGGCCAACGGCGACCCGGCGCGCGCGGACTCGGGACTTTGGTTGATGCCATGAAGACCTCACGATGGAAGACGCGTTTCCTCTATCATCGTGAACGACAACCCGCAGCGCAATACGGCCCTCAACAGACGGTTACGAATGAACGACTGTTGGCGCTCCACGGGCGCTCCGAAGGCGAGAATCGGCTCTGCCCCCATCAACTCGGCCTCATAACGCACGCGATAATCCATAAGCTGTCCGAGCCCGTACCGCATTCGGTCAAGCGCGACCGAGGGGCGCGGAAGGCTCTTCGCCTCAATGAGAAAACGCCGATCACCCAGGCGCGCGAAGCGATCGACATGATTGTTGTAGAGCCCGCTTCCGCCCATCGCTTGGAAGCGCTTCAGCAATACATCGAGCGTCCGTTGATGGTCATTGCGAGCCCGTTCGTGTAAGGATGCGGCTTCATAGGGATCCGGAGGCGTATCGCCATGCGGAATGTAGCCGACCCCGGGTGGAACGACGAGCATCTCACGGAAGTCGTCCTTCGGGATAACTCCCGGCGCAAAGACGCCGCCATCCTGTAACGACGCACTACCCACCATTTCCGTATTCGGAGCGACCGAGTATGCTTGACCTGCGGCGAGAATTGCAAAGTACCGCATCGGCTCGATCGCGCGAATCGAACGCCCCTGCAGGTTTCCCAACCGTTCGCTTCCGGTTTCGTAGTAGCAGCCGCTTGAGTCGCGAAACGGAACCGGGCGCATCGCCTGATACTCGTGGATATCCACAAACCAATGCCCGGCATTTTGAGCGTCGGGGTATGGATCGCCGATAGCGCCCCAGCCAAAATAGGTTCCGGCCTGTCCCTGCGGTGCGCCCTTGACGGGGCGTTGGTAGAGGAATCGTCGGTCGCCGACTTCGTCGATGAGACGCCGTACGAGCGGAAGATAGACTTTTGGAAAATGATAGATCACGCCTTCGCGATCGAGGTATCGATTGAAATCCCGCAGATAATGCTGGGTAAGAATCAGCGGCACGGCACGCTCTTACGCGCTCACGATACGAGGTGATGCGCTTTCGGCTGCGTTTCGGCCCTGAGTTGCCCGCATGCCGCCGAGATATCGGTTCCCATATTGTGCCGAACCGTCAATGGGACGCCGGCATCTTCGAGAATCTTCGCAAACTTCCAAATGCGTTCGTCGCTGCTGCCTTGAAACGGCGCATCCGGCGTCGCGTTGTAGGGAATCAAGTTCACGTGATAGAGATGTCCGCGCATCAGCGCTGCGAGATCGCGCGCGTGTTGGTCGCTATCGTTTGTCCCGGCGAGCATAACGTATTCGAAGAACACTTTTCGCTTCGTCGCGGCGACGTAGCGTTCGCAGGCCGCCATCAGCTCTCCGATATCGTGCCGCCGGTTGACCGGCATGATCGATCCGCGGGTGGCATCATCGGGAGCGTGCAGGGAGATTGCAAGATTGACCTGGAGGTGTTCGTTGGTGAAATCTTCGATCCCGTCGACCCATCCGACCGTCGAGATCGTGATGTGCCGGTGGCCGATCCCCATCCCTTTGGGATCGTGCAATAATGCAACCGCTTCCATCACTGCCTCGTAATTATGGAACGGCTCGCCCATGCCCATAAACACGATGTTGGAAATTTTCTTGCCGCGCTGCTGGAGGTCGCGTGCAAAGAAACGCGCTTGGTCGACGATCTCGGTCGCGGTGAGGTGCCTCGAAAAGCCCGCCTGTCCGGTCGAGCAGAACGCACAGGCAAAAGCACAGCCCGCTTGCGAGGAGATGCAGACGGTCGTTCGCCCTTCGCGGTGCTCCATGAGCACCGCCTCGACTTGTTTGCCATCGCGCAGCCCGAGCAGGGCCTTCGTCGTCTGCCCGTCGTTCGAGCGTTGCACCACCACCGGCTCGACGCTGGAAAAGCGAATGCCGCGCTCGCCCAAACGCGCGCGCAGATCGAGCGGCAGCGTGGTGACCCCCTCAACACCGTCGAGCAATTCGCGCATCGCCGCCCTATAGAGCTGATCGATGCGATACGGTTTGAGCTCGAACTCGGTTACAAAGGCCTCTGGCGCGGCAAATCCGGCGCGTCCGACGACCTCGCGCAGCCAGATCGCTTTCGGGTCGCGATACATGGTTCTCACTCTACCACGGGCGCGCCCTCGAAAAGCTCGACCTGGCGTGCAGTTCCGGCAGAAACGCTCGCCCGTAGCTCGTCGATGCGGCTCCGGACCGCCTTGAGGTCGTCCCAAACCAACCGCTTCACCGCCGTCAGTTCCCCACCGGTCTGGCGCAGGACGTAGGCCGGGTGGAAGGTCACGAGCAGCGGAATATCGAGCGGGCCACGCTCCCAACGCCCGCGTTGTTTGGTAATCGCGTAGGCTGGGCCGAGAAATGATTTCGCCGCCGGCGCCCCGAGGGCGAGCAAGACTCGCGGCCGGATAATCTCGATCTGTTCGTCGAGAAAGGGGCGGCAGTTCGCCATCTCCGACGGGTTGGGCGCCCGATTTTTCAGTCCGCGCTCGCCCTGCAGCGTGGGGCGGCACTTCACCGTGTTTGCGATATAGACGTCTTCGCGCGCCAGGCCGATCGCCCCGAGCATCTTCTCGAGCAGTTCGCCCGCCCGCCCGACGAAGGGGCGACCGAGCCGATCCTCGGTCTCCCCAGGGCCTTCACCGACGAGCATCAGGTCGGCGAGCGGGTCGCCCTCGCCGTACACGTTATTTCGCCGCTGCGCCCCAATCGCACAGGCGCGGCAGGCACTCGCCCTCGCCGCGGCTTGTTGCAAGGAGCGTTCGCGACGCGCGCGCTCTTCCATGCTCATTTCATCTCCTCGCGCACCACGCGTACCGCCTCCCCGAATGCAACCACCACGCACGAGCCGTCGGCGCGTTCGCTCACGTGAAATTGCAGGCCGAGCACCGCGTTCGCACCGACGCGCTCCGCCCGTTCGCGCAGACGTTCGAGAGCCTCGGCGCGCAAGCGCTCGGAATCGCTCACCAACTCCACCGGCGCGAGGCCGACGAGCATCCCGATACTGCGGAAGGTCGAGCGCAGACGGTTTTGCGGCTGCTCTGCCTGCCCGGAGACGTACCCGAAACGCCGGACGATGCGTCGCCCGGGGAATTCGGCAAAGGTAACGAGATTCTCGCGCGCAAGCATAGCTCGGCGTGACTGATTCCTCATCGGCCCTCATCGTCCGCCTCGACGCCCTCGGCGATACGTTGGCGCTCGCTCCGCTGCTCCTCGCGCTACGCGAAGCCGGGGTTCGGACCGACCTCGTCATCTCGCCGGCCGCGCGCACGCTCTACCGCGAAGGATATCCCGACGGCGCGATCGGTCGCGCGTACGTCGCCCCGTTCGCACAGCGCGACGAGCGTGCGTCAAACCGCGCCGCCATCCGCACGTTCGCCGAGGCATTACGGCCGAATCGCTATTCGCACGTCCTGGTCGCTACTGAAGACCCCGCGGGATACCGCCTTGCCGCCGAGCTCGCCGCTCCACATCGCATCGGCTTCCAGAACGGGTGGGGCAAGCCGCTCAAATCGCTCTGGGTTCGCTCGCTACTCTCCGAAGCGCACTACCGGAGCGCGGGGCTCGATCCACGGGCACCACATGAATGCGAGATACTCTTCGCGCTGGGCGCCTCACTGCTGCCGCCCGGAGCTCGTCCATCTCAGGATGCCGCAGCGCTGCGTACGCTCTTGCTCGCACACCAGCCGGCACCATCGCGGCGAATCGCCATCCAACTTACCTCGAAATGGCAGCGCCTCGGCATGGCGACCTCCGACGTGCGGTGGTTCATCGAGCGAGCGCGCGAAGAGCTCGGCGAGCAATCGCTGCTTGCACCCGCCTCTGAACGCATGCAAATCGGCGCACTAACCGCCGGAATCGAAGGGATCGAATGGTTCGACGATCTGCGTTCGTGGATCGCGAGGATCGGCGCAGCCGACGTGCTCGTCGCCCCCGATTCCGGCGCGATTCATGTTGCGGGAATGCTCGGCACCCCATGTCTCGCCCTCTTCGAAAGCGGCCCTGCTTTTGATCTGCAACGTGCGCGTTGGCGACCGTGGGCTGCGCCTACGGCGACGATTGAGGGCAACGCGGAATGGCCGCGGCGGGCGCTCTCGGCCCTGCGGTCATTACGAGAATCTCTCCGCACCTAACCGCAACGCGCAGTTCTCCATTTGCTCGTAGCGAACGGAGCCGCGCTGCATTCTCCTGCAATCGCGGCGAGTGCGGAAACGCGCGATCGATCAGCACGATCCTGGCCGGTAACGGAGCCCCGGGGTTATCCGGAAGCAACGTTGCTTGAGGGTCGCGAAGCGCGAGATGTCCGTACGCCTCCTCTTGCGTAGCCACGGCAAGATCGTTCGGCCATCGTTGTAAATACGCGTCGAGCGCGCGGTCACGCGCCGCGATCGGCCGGAGGTTCAACGCCGGGTGCAACGGATCGGCGATTGCAAACTCAAGCGCGCAGAATGCAAGCGCGACGTATAGACTGCGGCGCGACACGCGCGGGACGGCAAGAGCAAACGCAGCCAGAAGATAGCCGATCCATGCCCCCGCGTAATGCGTCCCCATCGTAAACGTCGTCGGCATTCGTGAGAGCAACACCTCGGCGAACGGTGAGATCGAAAGGAATACCAACGGCGTGCGCAGCGGAATAAAGGCAAGCGGAGCTAGCGCGAGCGCTAGGAAGCCCAGGCGTTCGAGTATCGCTGTAGGGAGAGCGCCAATGTCGGCGCTACTCCACGCATAAAAACGGGTCGGCTGCCAGGTGGGGTTCACTCCGGCGTGCGGTGCAATCGCAAGAAAGAAGAGTGCGACGACAAGCGTTGCGAGCGCCGCCAGCCCCACGAGAAAGCGTCGCATCGCCGGGTCGCCGCGCAGCACCCATGCCGAAACCAGCGCGCCCGCACCGATAAAGAGCGCCTGGTCCTCCTTCACGGCGAGCGCGCAGATTGCAAACAACCAGGCGAGGCGAAACCGACGGGTGTCGAGCGCCCATATCAGCCAGAGAATCGCCGCCGGCGCGAACGCGTTTTCGTGAAAATCCACGAAGGCCAGCCCCGCAAGCGGCGGATAGAGCGCCGCGATCCACGCCGCGAGCGCTGCCGTACGCGCGTCGGAACGGCGCACGACCAATGCGTACACCGCGGGGATCACCAGCGCGCACGCTGCCGACTGCACCGCCGGAAGTACCAATGGCGAGTTCCAAAAGTGCAGTAACAGCATCGGGACGACAAGAATCGGCGAAAAATGAAAGGCCCAATGGCTGCCTTCGATCGGATTGCAGAGACAGAAAAAATTGCTTCGGAGGCTTTGGGCGAAAATCCCGAAATCAACGAAATTGCGATGAACCGCATATCGCCACGCTCCAAGAAACGTAAATAGCGCCGCATAGCCGGCGGCGAGCGCCCACGGGAAGCGCCGATACACGACCGCTATTGAATTGCGCCGCTGACGGCGCGCCGCGTTTGAAGGTATGGCCAGACGAACGCGTCTATATCCCCATCGAGCACGCGTTGTGCGTCGCCGACTTCGACGTTCGTACGGTGATCCTTCACCAGCTGGTATGGTTGCAACACGTAGGAGCGAATCTGCGACCCCCATTCGTTTGCCTGACGTTCGCCGCGCAACGAATTCAGACGGTCATCTCGCTCTTGTGCCGCGCGTTGCACGAGTTTTGCACGGAGAATATTCATCGCAACTTCGCGGTTTTGTGCCTGCGAGCGCTCCTGCTGCGAAGCGACGATAATGCCGGTTGGTTCGTGGATGATCCGAATTGCCGACTCGGTCTTGTTGACGTATTGGCCGCCCGATCCGCCCGATTTAAATGTCTCAATCCGTATATCGTCGGGCTTAATCGCCACTTCATTATGCTCTTCGCCCGCAATCTCGGGTATCACGTCGACGGCAGCGAACGAGGTGTGGCGCCGATGCGCTTGGTCGAACGGGGAGAGCCGCACCAGGCGGTGGACGCCGCGCTCGCTCTCCAACATTCCGTATGCGTTTCGGCCTCGGACGAAGAACGTGACCGATTTCAAGCCTGCTTCTTCAGCCGGAGATTCTTCGACCAACTGCGTTTGAAAGCCGTGCCCTTCGGCCCAACGCAAATACATACGCAAGAGCATCTGCGTCCAATCGGCGGCATCGACTCCGCCGGCACCGGCGAAAATGCTGACGATCGCCCCGTGATTATCGAACTCGCCGTCGAAGTTCGCGGCCATCTCCAATTCGTTGAGTTCGCGTTCGCAGGCCGAGATATTTCCATCAACCTCCGCTTGTGCGCTTTCGTCGTCACCGAAGAGTTCGAGCATCTCGCTCGCGTCGGAGAGCGACCGCGCGACGCGATCCATCGTGCCGAGCTCCTCGCGGAGATAGGCGAGCTCTTTCATCGTCCGCTGAGCGGCTCCGGCGTTCTCCCAGAATCCCTCCGCGCGCGAACGCTCGTCGAGTTCCGATGCGCGACGAGCCTTACCGGCATAGTCAAAGACGCTCCTTGAGCCCCTCGAGACGAGCGCTGCAGAGCGAGATCGAGGTACGTTGCGTTTGGCTCATAGCGGCGCGGTCGCTTCTCGATTTTTGCGCGAGCACCTTTCCAACCAGAGCCTTGCGCGTGAACGAGAGCTATCACTACCTAATTGGAGGCACCATGCTCGATTTCAACACCCAGACTACGATGCCCAACTTTCTCGGTGGGCTCTCGTCGATCGCCGACCCGTTGCAGGCGATCGAGGGCTCGAGGGGCCGCGGGAACGCCGGCGCCAACGACGGCATCGCGCGCTTTTTGCCCCCGGGCTTCTCCGAGGGCGGCGGGATTTTCGGTTCGCTTGCCGGACAGAATGGGAACGGCGGAGCTCCGGTTCCGGGCCCATTAGCGAGTATTTCGAGCCTGCTGATGCAGCTCATCGGCATGCTCGGCGCCCTGCTCAACGGCGGCGGCATGCCGTCGGGGCCGGGAACGCCGCCGGGGGGCCAGGAGAACTACTTCTCGAGTGCCGGGGGCGCCTCGACCGGGGATCCCCATCTGAGTTTCTCTGGGCAGAGCGCCTCTGGCACCTACGGCGGGAAATGGGATTCAATGGCGGCGCATAGCGATCTCCTTGACTCCGACTCCGTTCCGGGGGGATTTGCAATCTCGACGACGCCGACTTCACCCAACGCGCAGGGCATAACCTACAACGCCTCGGCGAGCATTACGACCAACGGCGGCAGCACGGTACTCACCTACGGTGCGGACGGAAGCGCAACGATCTCGCAGAATGGAACGACCAACGCCCTCGCGCGCGGTCAGAACCTCTCGCTCCCCGGCGAAGAGATTTCCTGGAATGCCGACGGCTCGCTGAGCGTCAACGTCGACGATGGCAACGGGGGCGATATCGCCACCACCCTCTCACGGAACGGCCAAGGTGTCGACGTCCGCGCGAACGCGCAGAACGTCGATCTCGGCGGCGACCTCGTCGCAGGCGCGACACAGAACCCACCGCAACCGATCGGAGCCCCGATCCCCGTGCCGCCACCGATTCTGAATCCGCGCATCCGGTACACCCGGCTCTAACCCGTAACCGGCGCGATGTTGAGGAGCCCGTCGGGGCATTTGGAGCATCGCCAACGGCGACCGGCAAACTTCGCGCACGGAGAGCGGGGGATGCCGGCCGCGCGTCAGAGCTCGCGCGTCAGAGCTCGCGCGTCAGAGCTCGCGCGTCAGCGCTGTGGAGGAGTGCCCGAAGAACTCCTAGCTCAGCGCCGCCGCCCCGGGGGCTCCGTGGCATTTCTTATACTTTTTGCCGCTCCCACACGGGCAGAGATCGTTCCGGCCGACCTTCGGTTGATCGCGGTGCTTCGGCTTCGTCGGCTCTTCGTCGCCCAGGTTCGTTCGCAACGCTCGTTCCGGGCGATTCCCCCCCGGCATCGGTCCGAGCAGCGCCTCGACGTCACGCTCCGAAAGATGCCCGCCCTCGGCCTCGCCCTGCCCACCTTGCAGCGAGATCGGCGCCCCGTCCGCTGCTTCCTCTCCATATTCGATCTGCACGTGAAAGAGCGCCTTAATCGCCTCATCGGCGATATTGTTTTTGAGATCCTCAAAAATTTCGAACGCTTCTTTTTCATACTCGACGCGAGGATCGATCTGCCCATAGCCGCGCAGCCCGATGCCGTTCTTGAGATGATCCATCACGTAGAGGTGATCGACCCACTGGCGATCGATGATCGGCAATAGTAAGAAACGCTGTTCGATAATGCGCATCATATCGGGGCCGACCTCGGCCTCCTTCTTCTCATACGCCTCGATCGCGCGTTCGTTGAGCAAGCGCCGGATGCCCTCGCGGTCGTGGCGCCCCAGCTCTTCAAGCGTAACGCTTTGCTTTACGGGGAAAATGATGTCGAGTTCGTTGAGTACCTCGGGAAGGTCCCAATCGCCGGGGTGTGCATTTTCGGCGACATTTTGTTCGATCGATTCGCTGATTTTTGCCGCAAGCGTTTGCAACATAAACGAACGCGAGTCGAACGTCCCTTCCAGGATCGCCCGACGATCGGCATAGATAATTTCGCGCTGCTTGTTCATTACGTCGTCGTATTCGAGGACGTGTTTCCGAATTTCGTAGTTGTGGTTTTCCACCCGCTTCTGGGCATGCTCGATACTACGTGAGACGAGCTTCGATTCGATCGGGGCTTCGTCGGTAAAACCGACGCGCTCCATCATCGAGGTCATTCGGTCGCCCCCGAAGAGGCGCATCACTTCATCTTCCAACGAAAGATAGAATCGCGTCGATCCGGGATCGCCCTGACGCCCCGCACGGCCGCGCAACTGGTTGTCGATGCGCCGAGATTCGTGGCGTTCGGTACCGATGATGTGGAGCCCACCGATCTCGGCGACCCCGTCGCCGAGTTTGATATCGGTTCCGCGGCCTGCCATATTCGTGGCAATCGTTACCTGCGCGTAGCTGCCGGCATCTTTGATGATATCGGCTTCCTGTTCGTGGTATTTCGCGTTGAGTACGTTACACTCAACGCCCTTTCGGCGAAGGTTTGCTGCGAGCAGTTCGCTCTTTTCAATCGAACGCGTTCCCACGAGGACGGGGCGCCCTTTTGCGTGCTCTGCAATAATCTCGTTGACGACCGCTTCGAATTTTGCCTTCTCGCTCTTGAAGACGATGTCGGGAAAATCATTGCGTACCATCGGCATGTTCGTCGGAATCGTGACGACGTCGAGTTTATATATCTCGCGAAATTCGCGTTCTTCGGTTTTGGCCGTACCGGTCATACCGGCAAGGTGATCGTAGAGGCGGAAAAGATTCTGGAAGGTGATCGTCGCAAGCGTTTGATCCTCGCCGCGCACCTTGATGCCTTCTTTTGCTTCGATTGCTTGGTGGATGCCGTCGGAGTATCGGCGGCCATACATCAAGCGGCCGGTGAATTCGTCAACGATGACGATTTCATCGTCTTTAACAATATACTGTTGATCGCGGTGGAAAAGGTTCCAGGCCTTCAGGCCGGCATTTAACTGATGCGCGAGCTCGATATTACGTTGATCGTACAGGTTCGAAATGCCGAGCATCTTTTCGACCTTGGCGACGCCGGCCTCGGTTACGGGAACCGCGTGCGCTTTCTCATCGACGGTATAATCTTCGCCTTTTTTGAGCCGTGGAATGACCTGCGCGAACTTCCCATAGAGGTCGGTCGACTCTTGCGATGGGCCGCTAATGATGAGCGGCGTACGCGCTTCGTCGATGAGAATCGAATCGACTTCGTCGATCAATGCGAAATAGAGATCGCGCTGAACGAGATCTTCTTTCTGCCACGCCATGTTATCGCGCAGATAATCGAAGCCGACTTCGTTGTTCGTAACGTAGGTGATATCGCAACCGTAGACTTCGCGGCGCTCTGCCGGCTCGAGGCCATGTTGGACGATGCCGACGGAGAGGCCGAGCGAACGATAGAGCGGCCCCATCCATTCCGCATCGCGACGGGCGAGATAATCGTTGACGGTAACGACGTGGACTCCGCGCCCGACCAACGCGCGGGCGTAAACCGGGAGCGTCGCGACCAACGTCTTGCCCTCGCCGGTGCGCATCTCGGCGATGCGTCCTTCATAGAGCACCTGCCCGCCCATGATCTGAACGTCGAAGTGCCGCATCCCCAGAACGCGCCTGCCCGCTTCCCTCGTAACTGCAAAGGCCTCGGGCAACAGGTGGTCGAGATCTTCGCCCCGGTCGAGACGCAAACGAAACTCCGCCGTTTTCCCACGCAAGGCCTCGTCGTCGAGAGCGGCGATCTCCGGCTCGAGCGCGTTGACTTGCACCGCCGTTTTGCGGAGGCGGACGATATCGCGCTCGTTTGCGTCGAAGAGGGTTTTCAGAAAAGCCATGCTGAGCTATATACTCCGAGAAAGATCAGATGTTGTGGTGTGTTCCGGTACCGGCGAGAGAGGAAGCTCCACCGAGAACGTGCTCCCGGCATTCTCCTTAGAACGCACGTGAATGCTTCCCCGATGCGCCTCGGCTATTTTTTTAGCAACGTAGAGCCCGATCCCCGAGCCCTCGATGCCGCGATTGCGGGCGTTACTGCCGCGGCCGAAGCGAGAAAAGACCGTCGCGAGGTCGTTCTGCGGTATGCCGATGCCGTGGTCGGCGACCTCGAGCACGGCGTGGTTCCCTTTCTTTGCGACGTTCACGACAATCTCTTCGCCGGAATATTTCAATGCGTTCGAGATGAGGTTGTCGAGTACGTGTCGGAAGCGCGAGCGATCGAGTTCGACGGTTATACCCTTCTCGCTCGGAGCAAAGACGACGCGCGGATTGTTCGGCGCAATCTCGGCGAGGTTCTCGGAAACGTACGCTCCGAAGTCGGTCGGCGTTTGCTCCAACGCGAAACTCTCACCTTGGGAATGTGCGAGCGCGAGCGCATCCTCGGCAAGGCGGACGAGCCGCTTCGCCTGCCCGTAAATCGTCTCGATCTCCTCGGAGTTGGTCTCCTCGTGCTCCATCAGCAGCTCACAATAGCCTTCGATCACGGTCAGCGGGCCGCGGAAATCGTGGGCCAACATGGCGAGCAGGTCGTCTTTAAACTGGTTCGATTCGTGGAGCGCTCGGTTCGCATCGGTCGATGCGGCATAGAGTTCGAGATTGCGTAGTGCGAGGGCCGTTAGTGCTCCGAGCTCCTGCAGCAGGCGTAAACGATCTCGGCCGAAGCGAAGCTCGCCTTTCGCTCCCACGAGGAGGAAGGCGTCGATCGCATCGTTCGAGCCGTCGCCCGCGCCGTGTACCAGTGGCGCCACGGCGAAGCCCGCACCCTCGATGAGTCGCTGAACCCGTCGCTCCTCCGGGCCGATGCCCATCGCTTGCGTAACCCGCATATCGAGGGCGAGCCCCGTGCGGGCGATCAGGGCCTCCACATCTCCTCCAAAGGAGCCGACGAGCCCGTACCGATCCCCCATCCAACGCAGAACGCAGGCCTGTTCGGCATCGACGAGCGAGGCTGCCAGCCGCGACATTACTTCGGCGAGTGTCGGGAGGTCGACTTGTCCGAGAATCGTGCGTGCCGCCTCGGCGAGCGTTTCACGCTCCTGGGCGCGGCGCCGTTCTCGTTCGTAGGCATGAGCGTTCGCCAGCGCAATTTCGAGGTGCGAGGCAAGCGTACGCACGAACATCGCGCGTTCGTCTTGCGGCCATGTAAAACCGCCGTCGACGCTGCGCATGGCGATGAGCCCCCAGAGGTTGCCGTCGATCCGCAGCGGGACGACGACGCCCGAGCCATCGCCGAAGAGTGCCTCCCGAGCGGCGCGTGGGAGCAGCGCAGAATCCGATGGATCGTCGACTACCAGAAAAGGCTCGAGGCCATCGCGCGCGACGCGTTCGGCAGGCGTAAAACCGCGCGAACTATCGCGCGAGCGCATCGCGCGGCGCACGAGCGTCTCGCCGTCGAGAACGTAAGCGAAGCAATCGATCGGCAGCTCGTGCGACGTCGTAACGACGAAAACCAGCAGCACTTCGTCGACGTATTGCGTGTCGCGGAGGATACGCACGACGCGTTCGAGCGACTCCGCCTGCGTCCGCCGCGCTCGTTCGCGTTCGTACAGCCGAGCATTGGAGAGCGCGAGGCCGACGTGGAAGGCCAACGAACGCAAGGCGCTGATATCGGCGTCGTCAAACGCGTGCGGTTGCGCGGACTCGAGGACGAGTGCATTCTCGATTTTGCCGTCAACGATGAAGGGAACGCCGATCGCGCTACGCGCTCCACCTTTCGCCGCGTCGTGGCCGGTATCGTAGTCGTCGCGACGCGCCGCCAGGCCGGAGAAGACCTTTCGTAATTCGCTCTCGAGGTCGATCGCCGCGGTCGGAGCATCGACGAACGGAGCGCTCGATGCAACCGGAACGACGCGTCCATTGCCGGAGCGCTCGAAGATCGTACAGGTATCTGCATTAAAGGCCGAACGAACGCCGCCGACGATCCCGCCGAGAACGTCTTTACGATCGAGCGACTTATGAAGGCGTTCGTTGACCATCGCCAGCAGTTGACTATCGCGCGAAAGGCGATGCGCGGCAGCGAGCGCACGCGAGGTATCGAGCAAATGCGTGGCAACACCACAAAAGGCGACGAGGTCGGCTTGCGTCACTCCATCGAGCGGCGCTTCGAGACCGAAGGCAAGGACGCCGATCGTCTTTTGCGAAGCGATGAGCGGCACGAATAGCAGATCGCAGTCGAAGGCCGATGGGCTGACGCCGGCGAGCACCCGCTGCTTATCGCGCGGCACGGAGCAGACTCCGCCACGTTCGAAACGCGCGAGCGCATGAAGGAAGAGCCGACGCAGTTCGTGAGAGCCGTCACGTAACCGAAAGCCTGTCGCTCCCTCCGGGGCAGTAGCGACCACGAGCGTATCGTCAGCGAAAAGCAACGCTGAAGCAAAGCGTGCACGAGCGACCTCGGCAGCGCCGCGAGCGAGCACATTCGCGCGGTCTTGCGGATCGCTCGCGGCAATGAGCGCCGCGAGCGCCGTAAAGAGCCCCTGCGAGTCGCTCTGGGTCATCGTCTCTGCACGTTACGGGCTCAGCGCGATGCCGACGACCGTCCCTCCGACCGAGAGCGAAGCCTTGGGGGCGACATTCCCCGTAGATCCCGGAGCGAACACGAAGACCTTGTTCGCGCCGCTGTCGGCGACGTAAATGTTGCCGCTCGCATCGATCTTCACATCGCTCGGAGCGACCAGACCCGTCGAAGAACCCGCGATGATTGCCGTCGGCGCGACATTACCGGTCGCATTCGCTGCAAAGATCAACACCGCTGGGCCGATGCCGACTGCGGAGGGATCGGCGACGTAGATCGTACCGTTGCTCGCGACGGCAACACCGCGCGGCGAGCCGAGATCGGTGAGGGAGCCGACGATCGCCGACGACGGCGCGAGATCGAGCGGCGTGGCGACGGGCGCCGGCGTCGGTGAGGGCGAGGCGGTCGGCGAGCCCGACGGGCTCGGCGTCGGGCTCGGCGTCGCCGTCGGAACCGGCGTTGCGGTCGGCACCGGCGTCGGCGAGGGGGAGGGCAGCGTGTAGGTAGCGACCGTCGCATCGCCGCTATTTGCAACGATCACCGCATTACCGGAGACGAAGGCCGCGCCTGTCGGGATATTCAGCAGCGTCGCCGCTCCGCCGATCGCATCTTGCAGCGCCGGCGAGCCGCCGACGATCGAAAAGACGAGCAATTGGCTCGGCGCGATTGAGGCAGGGTTGAGCGTCGTAATCGCCATGAGGTTCTGCGCACGCTCGATCGAGAGGCCGCGCGGTTCCGGAACTGCGAGCGAGGATCCAAGAAAGGTGGCGTATGGGAGCACGTTGCCGGTCGCCTGCGGTTGAAACTGCAGGATCGACGAGGAACCGGTGCTCGCATTATAGTTCGCAACCCAGAGGTTTCCGGCCGAATCGAAATCGAGATACTGGGGAGCATTCAGCGTCGTCGAGGCGCCGCCGATCTGATAGCTCGGCGCGGTCAACGACCCCGTCGTCGATGAGAAGATCGCCACCGCATTCAGCGAGGTATTGGCCGCATAGAGCGTGGAGGTAGCAAAATTCGGGCCGATGTTGAGGTTGGTCGACGTGCTGGAATTGCACGCGGCGACCGCGACTGCGACGCTGATGGCGGCGAGTCCGAGGGTTAAACGACGAAGCATGAAGTCTCCTTGAGAGCGAGCTGGTTCAGGTTCCGCCCCGCCCCGATCTTTCCTTGGCTAACCCGAGCGGCAGGGGCACGGTGCGAGAGCCAGAGCGCCAGAGCGAGCCCGACGACGACCGCGATCACCAGGGCGATCGCCCAGCGTCGCAGGAGGCGCTTGCGATAGATCGGGCGACTCGACTCGGTGTCGATGATAGAACGAGGCACGAAAGGTTACTCCTTTGAGTACGAGAGGCGAACGGGGAGTCGTCGGGCCGCTTCGACGCGCCGAGCGCCCAAAAGGGCGAGCATCTCACCGACGGTCACGAAGCGATATCCGGCGCGTCGAAACGCGGGAACGATTTTCTCAAGCGCCTTCACCGTCGTGCGCTTTCCGCTATGAAGCAGCAGAATCTCCGGCTCGGTCGCATGCGCCGCGACGTGCGCCTCGATCTCTCGTGCGGTGAGCTCGCGCCAATCGCCGGGGTCGTCGCTCCAGAAGATCGTCTTCATGCCCAACGATTGCGCGACCCGAAGCGTGGCGGCGGTATAACGCCCGTGCGGTGGACGGAAGAGTGCGGCGGCGGAGCGATCGCCGGTAATGCGCAAGAGCGTGTTCCGCCCGTCGACGAGTTCGCGGCGCACCTGCGTCGGCGTCTCGTGGTCGAGATCGGGATGCGTCTGCGTGTGATCGCCGATTTCGTTTCCATCGGCCGCGATGCGGCGCGCGATCTGCGGCCACCATCCGGCGTCGCGCCCGATGAGAAAGAACGTCGCCCGCACGTGCAGGCGCTTGAGCTCGTCGAGCAACATCGGCGTATACATTGGGTACGGGCCATCGTCGAAGGTCAGCGCGATCAAGCGTTCTCCGCTTCTCCGCGGTGCTGGTACGAGTTTTTGCACGACGCGCGAGACGCGGACGAACGGGCCTTTCCCGATCGCTCGATGCAAAGAGGTCGTCGGTTCGATGAGGGTTGGGTGCGGCTTGGAGACGCGCAAGAACCAACGCACGCCTTCGACACCCACGAGCACGGCGAGCAGCACGAGAACGACGCGAAGATAGGGATGCACGGCGCTTCGCTTACGGCGTCGGCGACGCGCCGGGGCTCGGTAACGCGTGTACCGCCAGGCCGTCGTCGCGGCCGATCACCACGGTGACATCGCTGGTCGAGCCGGCCGCCGGCGCTTCTACGACCAAGGCGTTGCGCATCGCCTTCGGCAGCCCCGATGCAACTTTATCGCCGGCAAACGCAATCGCGGAATGGGCGCGTACGACGCTGTTGTCGTGATACGAGGTGCTGTTACCGACTTTGCCGATGCGATAGCCCTCGGCTTTGAGAATATGCGCGAGATCGGCTGCCGCGCCGTCGATGCCGCTGCCGTTCTCCACGTCGACGCGTAGCGAGGATGGGGATATCGATGCAAGCGTAGCGGGGTCGGCGGTGGGAGCAGGCGAGGGCGGCGCAATCAACATCGATTCGACGAGTCGACGGCGCGCGTTTTTATCGGGAACGATCGAATCGCCATACCCGGGCAGATAAACGTTGGCCACGTAGGGCACCTGGTGGGCGATTATCTGCGAGGGCTTAATACCGATGTAATAATGCGCTAAAGAGAGCAATTCCGCTTTCGAAAAATTCGTCTGTACGTTGGCCAGCATCGTTCTGACGAGCTGCCCGGCATGCAAAATGGTATTTAATTTATTGCGTTCGAGTTTTGCTGCAAGCGCGTGGAGAACTTCTTGCTGTCGCCGTATCCGGCAGGGGTCGCCGCACCAATCGTGGCGAAAGCGCATGTAGCCGACGGCCTGTGCGCCGTCGAGATGCTGCACCCCCGTCTTTAAGTGGATGTGCAGGTGCCCCCAATTATCGTCGTAGTTGATCGGACTCTTATCTTTGGGGTCGCTGTTTTCTACATCGACGGTCACTCCACCGATATCGTCGATGAGTTCCCGGGTCGCATTTATGCGTAAAATCACGTAGCGATCGAAGCCGGGGATGCCGAGCCAGTGAGAAATAACCTGTTCGGCTTCTTTGATTCCACCCTCGGCCTGCGCTTGATTGATCTTGGCTTGGCTGCCATCGGGCATGGTGGCAACCATATCGCGCGGAACGGAGAGTTCGAAGATGCGTTTGTTCGCGAGATCGAGATTGACCGCCCAAATGACATCGCTGCGCGATTGCGCGGAGAACGGTTGGTCGTTATCGGTATAGTCGTAATCGAGCCCAACGACGAGCACCCGCAACTGCGAACGCCCGAAAACTTGCTGCGGCGAAGGAATGAGCGCGTCGCCCAAAATCTCCAGCGGCGTTTCGTGTTTAAAAATCGAAAAACCAAGTACGGTGGAGATCGCCAGCAATACCACGAGCCCGGCGACGATGCCGATACGACGAGCAACCCGCGATGGGCGCGTCGGCGGCGTTTGCGGCGGTTCGGGGGAGCGAGGCACGCTGCGCCGGGGACGCGGAGTGAATTCTTCAGGCATGCGCGGGAACTCCCGTTACGACGCGAGCGGCAAAATCGAAGGCGGTAGCGGCGGTAAGTTCGGCCTCCACAAAGGCTCCCGGCCGCAGATCGCCGGAGATGAAAACTCCCCCGTCGACGCCTGGTGCTTCACCCTGCGAGCGACCGTACCATACCGTTGCGGGAAGGTGGGCGCGCAACGGATCGCTGCGACGGAGGGTGCGACGTTCTTCGACGAGCACGCGCTCGATGGTGCCGACGCGCGCAAGCCGAGCCTTTTCGGAGGCGAGGCGTTGCGCTTCTCGCAGTCGCAGCAATCGCTTTCGGCGCTCGCGTACGGGAACGCGCGAACCCAACTTCGCTGCCGGAGTGCCTTCCTCCGAACTATATTCAAAGAAGCCGACGCGATCGAGCCCGGCACGAGCGATCCATTCTTCCAGATACGCAACGTGCTCTTCGCGCTCGCCCGGAAACCCGACGATGAACGTCGAGCGCATCGTGATACCGGGAATGCGTTCGCGGAACGATTCAACGATTTCCAAGTATCGTTCGCCGTTTCCGGGCCGCAGCATCGCCCGCAAGACCTCGGGGTGAGCGTGCTGCAACGGCATATCCATGTACTTGCACACCTTAGGCAAACGTGCCATTGCAGCTATGAGTTCGCTATCGACGGTCGCCGGATAGAGATAGAGCAGGCGAATCCATTCGAGCCCGTCGATTTCGTGTAGTCGCTCCAAAAGTGCGGCAAGCCCACCGCGACGGTAACCGCGGTCGCGCCCCCACATGGAGGTATCCTGCGCGATCAAAATGAGCTCGCGCGTCCCCGCCGCGGCGAGCGCTCGCGCCTCGGCAAGAATCGATTCCTCGCTTCGACTACGAAAGCTGCCGCGCAATTGCGGGATGATACAAAAGGTACACGGATGGTCGCAGCCTTCGGCGATCTTCAGGTATGCAGTCGCCTGCGGCGTCGTGATGAGGCGCGGCAGGAAGTCATGCTCGGGCTCGGCCTCAAATGCTAAGCGAACGGGCTTTCTACCCGCCTTGACGTCGTCGAGTAGTTCGACGATCGAGGCATAAGCACCGGTCCCGACGACCCCGTCGATCTCCGGGATCAACGACTGCAATTGTTCGCCGTATCGTTGTGCCAAGCAACCCGCGACCACCAGTTGCTGCTCGGGGCGCTTGCGTTGCGCCCTTTCGAGAATAACTTCGGTTGATTCAGCCTTCGCGGGGTCTATAAACGCACAGGTGTTGATAACGACGGTATCGGCAGCATCGGCTTCGCTCTCCAACTGCCAGCCGGCGGCGCCGAGTTTAGCGATCATCACCTCGGTATCGACGAGGTTCTTAGCGCAGCCCAAACTTACGAACGAAACGGATGGCATCGCAGCCGAACCTAGCGGTAATTCACGAACTGCAGCGGCAGCTCGAAATTCAAGGTTTTCAACGCTGCGATCACCGCCTGCAAATCGTCCCGGTTCTTTCCGGTAACTCGAATTTGCTCGTCCTGATATTGCGCGCTGACCTTCAACTTGAGCGCCTTGATACGCTCCATCAATTCCTTGCTCTTGTCCTTGGGAATACCGTTACGCAGGACGATCTTACAGCGCACCATCGAGTTGGCAGCCGGCTCGTTTGCGCCCATTTCGAACGCTTTGATATCGATCCCGCGCTTGGTCGCTTTCGCCTGCAGCATATCGATGACGTTGCGCATCTTTAATTCATCGTCAGCGAGAATGGTGATGCTCTTATCGTCGGATTCGACGCTCGTTTTGCTGTTGCGGAAATCGAAACGCGTCTCGATCTCTTTTCGCGTCTGGTTGAGCGCGTTATCGAGTTCCTGGCGGTCGATTTTCGAAACGATATCGAATGAAGCTTCGCTCGGCATTACAGCGTAAAAGTCCGTTCCACGACGACGCCGGCACCGCCTAAGGGCCCGACGCTCTTACCGTCGACGTTTAACGTGACGGCAGCCGCGTTTCCGACGCGCACGGTGACGTGCTTCCCTCGGAAAGCGCGTTGCGTACCGGCGGGAAACGTCCCCACCATGCTAACATTCCCGTCAACGGTAACCCGCATCCACGAGGTCCCCGCAAGAGAGACGACCAGGATTCCCGGCCCTCCAAGAAGGCTTGCGGGGCTCGGGCTCGCACCGGGGCTCGGGCTCGCACCGGAGCTTGGGCTCGCGCCGGGGCTTGGGCTCGCGCCGGGGCTTGGGCTCGCGCCGGGGCTTGGGCTCGCGATGGGGCTTGGGCTCGCGCCGGGGCTCGGGCTCGCGCCGGGGCTCGGGCTCGCGCCGGGGCTTGGGCTCGCGATGGAGCTTGGGCTCGCGATGGGGCTTGGGCTCGCGATGGGGCTTGGGCTCGCGATGGCGAGCGGCGCAGCGGGCGGGCCGGAGTTCATGACCGAGTACGTCAGATAGGCGATGAGGAGAACAGCAGCCACCCCTGCGGCCCAGAGCCACGGGGCGAGCGATCGCTTACCGGCGGCCGCAGCGGAGGCGTTCGCTTCTGCTTCGCGCTCCTCGCTCAGTTCGGGAGATTCCCAGCGCTCGGGGCTGCCGGCGTACTCACGAAGGGCCTGGTCGACGTCGAGCTTGAGGAAGGCGCCATAGGTACGGATGAAGCCCCGAACGTAGACCGCGGCTCCGATTCGCTCCCATTGCTCCTCTTCGATAGCGGCCAAATAGACCGACCGAATCCGAGTCTGTTCCGAAACCTCCGGCAACGTGAGGCCGCGGGCCTCACGTGCAGCCCGAAATCGTTCTCCAAGCGCCGCCATTAGCGCTTGTGGTTAGCCTTGTCAACCCGTTATCCTCGTATCAAGGTATGGCAAAGACGCGTGTGATAGCCGCGATGAGCGGCGGGGTGGATTCAGCGGTCGCAGCCGCCCTCTTGGCCGAACAGGGCTACGAGGTCATCGGCGTGACGATGCGGATGTACGAAGCGACTCAGCCCGCGCATGCAAAGAGCTGCTGCGGAATCGACGACTTTGACGACGCACGGAGGAGCGCCGCAACGCTCGGGATTCCGCATTACGTCCTCGATTTCGAGGAAGCATTTCGCCGCACCGTTATCGAGCGCTTCGCCGACGAGTACGCGCGTGGACGCACCCCCAATCCCTGCGTGAGTTGCAACAATCACGTGAAGCTCGGCACCCTTCGTCATTATGCCGATCGTATGGACGCGGCGTACGTTGCCACCGGACATTATGCACGGATCGAGCATCGCGAGGATGGCCCGCACCTGTTCCGCAATCCATCGGCGAAAGATCAAGCGTACGCGCTCGCGCAACTCACCCGCGATCAACTCGATCGTTTATTGCTCCCACTTGGCGAACTCGATAAAGCGCAGACGCGCGAACACGCGCGTCGTTTCGGATTACCGATTCACAACAAACCGGAGTCGCAGGATATCTGCTTCGTCGAAGGCGGAGACTATCGCGATATTCTCGCGCGCGTTCGGCCGGAGCTCCGTAAGGAGGGAACGATCGTCGGGACCGATGGCGCTTCACTCGGCACTCACGAAGGCGTTGCAAATTTCACCGTCGGCCAGCGTGCGCCGCTCGGAGGCTCCCCCGAGCCGAAATATGTCATTCGGCTCGATGCGGAGAGCAACACCATCGTCGTTGGCCGCGGAGAGGAGTTACTTGCCGACGGCTTACGCGCCGATGAGGTCAACCTTATTCATGATGAAGGCTTTGACGCGGGGCGCGAGGTCGATGCGATGATTCGTTATCGCAGCCAACCGGCACGCGCGAACGCGAAATGCGAGCCCGACGGGTCGCTCTCGCTCTCGTTCAAAGAACCGCAACGTGCGATCGCACCCGGGCAGCTCGTTGCGCTCTTCGCTCCCGACGGCGACGAAGTGCTCGGTGCCGCCACTATTCGCGAAGCGATTCTCGTATAGGCCCGGGGAGCGAGCAAGCGACCGCCGAAAGGTGCGTCTATCAAGAAAGTTGAGGCACGCGACGCATGATGCGAGCAACCGCAATAGCGATCTTCGCCCTTCTCTTCCTCAGCAGCTGTTCGAAAACGGCTACGACCGCCCCATCGGCGGCAACGGGCGCAACTGCCGCACCGGCATCTACAGCTACGAGCGCATCGATCGCTCGTACGGCGACGGCGCCCCCGCAGCAACGCTCCACAAAAACCAACCCGAGCCCTACCGGTGCAACGCTTCCGACCAGCGCTCGGACCGCGGCAAAGTTTTTGCTCCCTACGGTAAAGCCTTCACCGAAGAAAACTTCGCAAAATATATCGACCGCTCGCGCTACTCCGGCTGCAAAGTCGACTGTCGCGAACCTCCCAGTGAAGAGCGCCGCGCCCAAAATCACTGCGACTCCCGCTCCGACCGCTGCGCCGGCAGTCGTTGCCGTCGTCGGGAATATCGCAAATGGACGAGATCTCTACGAACAACATTGTGCGAACTGCCACGGGGCCGACGCTCAAGGCGGCATGGGTCCATCGCTTCAAAATGAGGACGCGCGCAAAAACCTAAGGCAAACCATTTCCTGGATCGAACACCCCGCGCTCCCGATGCCGAACCTCTATCCCGGAACGCTCAGCAAAAAAGATGTGCTCGATATCGCAACCTACGTGCAATCGCTCGAGTAACGACGGCGCACTAGGCGGAACCGAGGGGTCTAACCCATTGCAACGCGTTCGCGCCGCATAATAATCTTTCCGGGCGATTCGCGTTCCGTTTTCTTAAATGTAAAGGGTGGGGCTAAGCATATCCCCGCCCTTCGCTCGTGGCCCGGCCCCCGATAAACGGTTGACGGGGTAGTCCGCCGAAATCTCCCACCGAATAGGGAGATATCTTGGAACAGAAACCTACGACTCAAGAGGACGCCGATGTGCGGCGTGGTCGGCCTGGACG
>Ga0209012_1001713_pt1 | contig 21543 bp, 22 predicted proteins | sample RS3BMetagenome_FD_184735 | JGI IMG/M metagenome (GOLD analysis project Ga0209012, IMG submission 184735) | Ferric oxide microbial mat and aquatic microbial communities from Rainbow Spring, Yellowstone National Park, USA - RS3B (SPAdes) (version 3) ...
ACGCCGGCTATCCCGAACTGGACCTACCCGTCCCCTGGTGGGGCGGACGCACCCTCCGCTTCGGCTTCCCGCCCCGATGAACCTCAACTCGACTATCTGAACAAGCCCTCCCGAGGATCGAGGTTAGCGTCGCGTGCCACATCGCGGCAGCTGCCACCTGGGCACTCGCCGTGCCCATCGTGATCGAGAGTCTCCGTTGGCTGTCGGGGACGTGCCGGATTTTCGGGCTGGCTCCATGGCCCCCGCCCTTCTCGACTGCCGTGTTCGCCCTCGGGGGTCTCGCCACCGGTGCCATGTTCCACGCCTATGCCATCACCATGATCGGCAAGGCGGCTGGATTCGCCACGCTCGCGTTGTGGGTCATCACCGCTGGCCTTCATGCCACTCGTGCTATCCCGACTTGGCGAGGCCGGCGCCGGGTCGCAGGCGGGCAGCAATGCAGCGCCGGGGCACCGCCGAGGCGTTCGGCAGCCGGGGCAGCTCAGGAGACCTGGGACCGACAGGATGCTGACGCGGGGCGACGATCGCACTGATCGTGGAGCCGTGAACAAGCAGCCATGCCAGTGGTTTCTCTAACATTGACTGGCTAAACTGTAAGAATGGTCCTCGGACGCCGCGTCAACGCTGAAACGGCTGCGACAGCCGCTGCTTGGAGATCACTGGTCCCCAGGTTGGTCTGGTCGGGATGCCTGCGGGGGCGGGCGCCCGTCGGCCCGGGGTAGGCTTCGCTGCGGCCGGCGCGATGCTGGTTGTAGTTGGGGGCTTCGTGTCCGCCGCCGGGGGGGAGGCGCCGAGCCGGCATCTGGCCTGGGCCAGTGCATACCTGGTGTTGGTGTGCTGTTGGTGTGCGGCGTCGCCGAGGCGCTGGTTGCTTCGGACCCGCCGCGCCGGGAGATCGTCGTGGCGCAGTTCTGCATGTTCAATCTCGCCAACGCGGGTATCCTAGCTCGCACCCTCGCAGGTGTGACGGAATTGCTCGACGTCGCGTGCGCATTGCTCATCGTGGCACTGGGTCTGTTCGCCTGGGCGACGAGATAGGTGGGGAGGCACCGGCGTCGGGTACTGCTCGGCTACCGGGCAATACTCGTCGTGCTCGGCGTGAGTGTTCCCATCGGCGTGATGCTGGCGCATTGAGGACCGGCCCGAGGCCCCGACCAGAGCCGGCAGGTCGTCATGCACCGGTCCCGCCGCGTGGGGCGCAAATTGCGCTTCGGCCGTGGTCCGGACGACCGAGCACCCCGCTGGCCCAGGTGTGCCAGAACGGAGCGAGCTCGGCCACAGCCAGCAGGTCGGCAGCCCGTCGGTGGTCGCCGTAGTAGATGTTCGCCACATCGACCGCCCGGAAGCGGCGAGCGGGACGCTCGACCACGTCGATCTCATCGCCGGCCTGGAGTGTTCCTTCCTGTAAAATCCGCACGTCGACCCCGGGGCGTCGGGCCGCGGCGAAACATGCCGGGAACTGGTCGTTGCCCATGCGGATGCCGAGCTTGTAGTACGAGATGCGAGGTTGTGTGACCTGGAGGAGCACGCCGCTCACCTGCCAGCGCTCACCCACCACGGCATCGTTCAGGTCGAGGCCGGTCGTGGTTAGGTTCTCGCCGAAGCTGGCCGGGCCCACTTCGACGCCGAGCTCCTCGGTTCAGCGCCGCTCGTCCTCTGCCGCGTAGGCGTACACCGCCTTGTCGGGGCCCCTGTGGGCTTTGCGGTCAGCCTGGTGGTCGCCCTCCAGGTTCACTTCGCGCACGGCGACCACCCCCATAAAAGGTGACTTCCAGATTCCCGAGCGGATCGTCCGCCCATGCCAGACAACCTCACGGGGCGAGCCCACGTTCACCGTCCTTATCACAGCGCGGGCAGCCTTTCGCTGGGACCGACTGGCCAGCGTAGTGAGCCATGGCCGCGATGCTTCCCGTGGTCTCCCGCGTGGGGGGCAGCGGGGAGCGCAGAGGTATCGCCGTCGAAGCGCCGTCGGGCGTCGCCACCTCACCGACGTTCTTGTCCGTGGAGGATGCGACGGCCTCGACGCAACTCCGTAACACCCGGTGGGGGGCACCTGGCCAGCCGACTGAGAAGGTGGTGGTGAGGACCGTGTCCTCCACGCCGGCCTCGATGAGGGCTTGCTGGTAGTGAGGATGAATGTTGGCTTCGACCGTGGCCAGGAACCGCGTCCCGATCCTTGCTGCGTCGGCTCCGGCTGCGAGCACGGCGGCGACGCCTCGGGCGCTGCTGATGCCTCCTGCGGCTACTACCGGCACCTCCACGGCGTCGATGACGGCGTTGAGCAGGGGCAGAAGCCCGACCTGACTGCGCACGTGGCCGCCCGCTTCGACCCCTTGAGCCACCACCAGATCGCAACCCACGTCGACGGCAGCCTTCGCTTCGTCGGGAGATCCAATCTGCCAAGCGGCCAATGCGCCCGCGTCGTGGACCAGTGACACCAGTGAACCGTCTGGCTCACCGTAGAAGAACTCGACGAGGCGGACCGTCGAGGAGGCGATCGAGACGGCGTCGCGGTCGAGAAACGGCACCAGGAAGTTGACGCCGAGCACCCCCGACGTTCGACGTACCGTGTCGATGAGCATCGCCCCGAACGCTGCAGGCGTGCCGAGTGGCGTCCCGAGCATGCCAAGCGCCCCGCCGTCGGCGACCGCCACGGCGAGCTCCGGGCCGCCGACGCCAGCCATGCCGGCCTGCTGTAGCGGCAACCGGCAACCGACGAGGCGGGTGAATGCGGTCTCCGAGTCCATCCGATCAGTGCACTTCGTGTTTGCTGCTGGGCTGGTAGCTGCCGACGAGGGAACGCAGCCCGACGGCGAAGCGGTTCCACCCGTTGATGGCGACGACGGCAAGGGTGAGCGCCACGATCTCCTCGGGGCTGAACTGGCTGCTCAGCTCGACGTAGAGGTCGTCTGGGACGTCGGAGCCCGAAAGCAGCGTCAACGATTCGCACCAGGCGAGCGCCACCCGCTCTCGTGCGGAGAAGCCTGGCGCTTCGCGCCAGGCGACGGTCAAGTGGAGCCGTTGGGCATCGACGCCGATCGCCTCGGCGTCCTTGGTGTGCATATCGACGCAGTAGCCACACCCGTTGAGCTGGACGCCCGAAGCTTCACGAGCTCGAGCAGCTCGGGTTCGAGAGCGCTGGTCCGGACCGCCTTCTCCAGCGTTGCCATGGCCTCCACCGCCGCCGGGAAGACGCTGCGGTAGTCGATGCGCATCTGGCCTCCTTGACCGTCTTGCGAGCGGACACCACGGTGACGACCCGGCCGTCGCCGCTGGATGCTACCCGAACTGCGGGCCGTCGCAGGATCCCGGCAGCAGCCGGACTAGCCACGATCAGCATCGTTGTTCTCGTAGAGACTAGAATATCACGGGTATGAGACCGAGCTGCGAGGATCTCGCCAGCGACCGTAAGAGCAGCGACAAGGTTGGCAGTCCGTCGCTGGTCACGGTCGGGCACGGCACGCTGACCAGCGACGAGCTGGTCCAGCTGCTCGAGGCAAAGGGCGTGCAGCAGGTCGTCGACGTGCGCAGCGTTCCGGGCAGCCGGCGTCACCCTCAGTTCGGCCGAGCGGAGATGGAGCGCTGGCTTCCGGCCGCCCATATCGACTACCGCTGGGAGCCAGACCTCGGCGGGTTCCGCCGGCCCGTCCCCGGCTCTGTCAACACGGTGCTGCGCCACCCGTCGTTTCGCGGCTACGCCGACTACATGGCAACCGACTGCTTCCGCGCCGGGTTTGGGCGACTGCTCGACGACGCCACGCAGCGGTGCACGGCGGTCATGTGCGCAGAATCTCTATGGTGGCGGTGCCACAGACGCCTCATCGCGGATACCGCCGCCCTAATGACAGGCGCCGCGGTCTGGCACCTTGGCCACGACGGCCGGGTGTCACCGCACCGCCTGACCGAAGGAGTGCGGGCCGTTGAGAAGTCCGAAACCACCTGGATCGTCTACGACCCAGGGTCTGCTGAACGCCACAAAGTGGCCTGAGAGGAGTGACATGGAGGCAAGTGAGTTCTCTGGGATCAGCCACCTCGACCTGTCGGTATCCGACGTCGAAGCGAGCGCCGCCTGGTACATGCGGGTTCTCGGACTGCGTCGCCTGCGACGGGCCGACTTCTCGAAGCGGACGATGATCGTGCTGCTCCACGAGCCCTCCGGCCTGGTGATCGGTCTCAACCAGCACCAGGGCTTCGGAGGCGAGCGCTTCGATGAGCGCCGTGCCGGGCTCGATCACGTCGGCTTCGCCGTCGAAAGGCGCGAGGACCTCGACAGGTGGCAGTCGCGCCTGGAAGCGCTCGGCGTCGAGCACTCGCCGGTGGCCGACACCGACGTCGGCTCGGCGCTCGTCTTCCGTGACCCCGACCACATCCAGCTCGAGCTGTGGTGGTCCAGGCCGCGCCAGGAAGCAGCCTGATGGCGTCTTCCCGCGACAGCGAGCTCTCATGCGACCACGGGTGAGGGGATGACAACCCGGCCCACCGTATCGTGATCGGCGCCGGACCGACGGGCATCGCCGCCACGCGGCGCCTACGCGAGGAGGCTGCGCTCCGTGTCTGCCTGGTGGCTCCGGATGGCATGGCCGAGTACCTTCCCGGGACGCTCGCTGTCGCCACGGTGACGCTCTTGCGAGCCGCTACCGCACATCGATCGGGCTCGGGCTCGTCGATGTCGTCCCCGCCCGAGCCGAAGCGGTCAGGCCCGGCGCCGTCAATGTCAACGGGTCGTGGCTTGACCCGCAGGCGATCATCGTCGCTCCGGGCCTGGCCTTTGCACCGATTGCCGTTGGGCGGGGTGATCGGATCGCAGGCTTGTGGGGCGCGTCGGGGGCCGAAGCAGCGGCACCGAGAGTCCAGGCGGTCGAGCGCGGTGTCGTCCAGATCGTGATCTCGGATCTCCCGTACCGGTGTCCTCCGGCACCCTACGGGTTGGCTATGCGCCTCGCCCGCCGGGCGACCCGGCTTTGCTGGCCCATCGCCGTTCGATTGCTCACGCCCGAGGAGCATCCCCTGGTCGTTCTCAGACGTAGTGTCGTGGACTTTTTCCTCGCCGCCTGCGCACAGGTCGATGTCGAAGTCCGCTTCGGGGTCCATCTCGACCCGGATGGCTTGGCTGGTAGCCAGCTCGTTGGGGGTGGAAGTGTTCTCGAAGACGCGGCGCTGACGATCGTGATCCCATCACGTCGAGCGAGCCCCTTGCTCCGTGATTGGGGCGACAGCAGCGTTCTGATTCCGGTCGATGACCGCTTCGCCACAGCAGCACCGGGGATCTTCGTTGCCGGCGATGCCGCCGCGAGCTCCGATCCGAGAGCTGCCGATGCTGCCGCGGTGTCCGGTGTCATCGCCGCAGAAGCGATCCTCACCGCCCTCGCCTACCACGACGGCAACCCTGGGCGGACTCCCGGAGCGGGACTGCTATGTGGACCACGGGGATCGCCTGTTCAGGCTCATCAGGATCTCGTACCCCGACGGGTCTCCGCCGGCCGGACAGCCCGCGGTTGGTGTCGATGCTCCGGCACGGGAGCAAGGCGCAGCGTTCGAGGACACTCACCGGCGCCGGCAGGCATTACGAAGGGATGCCCCGGCGCGGTGACAGGCCACGGCGGTCAATACCGGTGCTGTTGGCTTGATGAGCACTCGATAGTTTTTCGAGTTGCGAGTGGAAGTGCTCTCGCGCAATAATAGTAGGGACGGTCCGCCATCATCCTCGCCGGCATGCTCGGTAGGGTGGCCGGGCAGGCCCTGCGCGATGGATGCGTAGACGAGGTAAGCGAGCAGAAACCGGGCATGAGCATGTCAGCGAAGGAGGGTGATGGCATCCGATCGATACCGAACCAAGCGGGCCGGTGGCTACCCTCAGCTCCTCGCTGACACGGGTCTGGTTCGCGCCGCGCGCTACCTGCAGCGGGGGTCGCCGTCCGAGGACGGCCGCGAGCTGCACCGGGGCGGCGGTCGCCAAGCCGAGGAGTTCTACCGGGAGCGCTGGCGACATGACAAGGTTGTCCGTTCCACTCACGGGGTGAACTGCACCGGTTCGTGCTCGTGGCAGGTGTATGTGAAGGACGGGATCATCACCTGGGAGACCCAGGCCGTCGACTACCCCTCGGTCGGCCCCGACTCCCCCGAGTACGAGCCCCGGGGGTGCCCGAGAGGGGCGTCGTTCTCCTGGTACACCTACTCGCCTGCCCGGGTCCGCTACCCCTACATCCGAGGTGTGCTGCTCGAGTCCTTCCGAGCGGCCAAGGCCCGCCACGGCGGGGACCCGGTGGCCGCGTGGGCCGACATCACCTCCGACCCCGAGACGTCCTCAGCCTACAAATCGGCTCGGGGCCGTGGCGGGTTCGTGCGCGCCACCTGGGCCGAGGTCCTCGAGCTGGTCGCCGCCGCCCACGTCCACACCGTCGCCGCCTACGGACCGGACCGCACCGCCGGGTTCACGGTGATCCCGGCCATGTCGATGACCTCCTATGCAGCGGGCACCCGCTTCTACTCGCTGCTCGGCGGCACCATCTTGTCGTTTTACGACTGGTACGCCGACCTGCCGATCGCCTCGCCCCAGGTTTTCGGCGACCAGACCGACGTACCAGAGTCGGCCGACTGGTGGAACGCCAGCTACCTAATCATCTGGGGCACCAACCTCCCCATCACCCGCACCCCCGACGCCCATTTCATGACCGAGGGCCGTTACCGGGGCCAGAAGGTGGTGGTGGTCTCCCCGGACTACTCGGACCACACCAAGTTCGCCGACGACTGGCTTCCCGCCGCGCCGGGGACCGACGCGGCCCTGGCGATGGCAATGGGGCATGTCATGCTCGCCGAGTTCTACCGCGACCGCCAGGTGCCGCGCTTCGAGGCCTACGCCCGCACCTACACCGACCTCCCGTTCCTCGTCTCCCTGCGCCGACGCGAGGACGCCTGGGTGCCCGACCACTTCGTCACCGCCGCCGACCTGGGGGACACCGAAGAGGGCGCGGCCTGGAAGACGGTCGTGCTCGACGAGGACAGCGGTGCGCCCGCGGTGCCCAACGGGTCGCTCGGCTTCCGCTGGACCGAGGCGGGCGTCGGGCACTGGAACCTGCGCCTCGAGGACATCCATCCCGCTCTCAGCCTGCACGGTCGGCCCGGATCCGAGGCGCTGGCGGTGGACCTGCCCCGCTTCGACGTGGGCGACGGTGAGGGCGGCGGGGTGCTGCGCCGGGGGGTCCCGGCGATCGAGGTGGGTGAGCGGTGGGTGACCACGGTGTTCGACCTCGTTATGGCGCAGTACGGGGTTGCCCGCGATGGCCTACCCGGGTTGTGGCCGAGCGGCTACGACGACGCCGAGGTGCCCTACACCCCGGCCTGGGCCGAGCGGATCACCTCGGTGCCGGCTGCGGCCTGTGCCCGGGTGGCCCGCGAGTTCGCTCGCAACGCCGAGGTGTCCGGCGGCCGGTCGATGATCGCTATGGGGGCGGGCACCAACCACTGGTACCACTCGGACCAGACCTACCGGACCTTCCTGTCGCTGCTCATGTTGGGCGGGTGCGAAGGGGTGAACGGCGGCGGCTGGGCCCACTACGTGGGCCAGGAGAAGGTGCGGCCGCTCACCGGCTGGTTCACCCTCGCCTTTGCCTACGACTGGGCGCGGCCCACCCGGCACATGCCCGCCACCCCCTACTGGTACCTGGCCAGCGACCAGTGGCGCTACGAGGGGGCCCGAGCCGACGCGTTGTCGAGCCCGCTCGGTGAGGGACGTTTCGCCGGCCGATCGGTGGCTGATCTCAACGCCTACTCGGCCCGCCTGGGGTGGCTGGCCTCCCACCCGACCTTCGACCGCAACCCTCTCGACCTGGCCGACCAGGCGGAGGCGGCGGGCCAGGAGGTGGGCGACTACGTGGTCGCCGAGCTCACGGCCGGGCGGTTGCGTTTTGCCGCCGCCGATCCTGACAACCCGGCCAACTTCCCGCGGGTGCTGACGGTGTGGCGGTCCAACCTGCTCGGCTCCTCGGGAAAGGGGCACGAGTACTTCTTGAAGCACCTGCTCGGCGCCGACAACGCCGTGGCGGCCACCGAGTGCCCGCCCGAGGCTCGGCCGGACGAGGTCGTCTGGCGGGAGGAGGCGCCGGAGGGCAAGCTCGACCTGCTGGTCAACATCGACTTCCGGATGGTCTCGACGAGCATCTACGCGGATGTCGTCCTGCCCACCGCCACCTGGTACGAGAAGCACGACCTGTCATCGACGGACATGCACCCCTTCGTGCACAGCTTCAACCCAGCCATCGCCTCCCCGTGGGAGGCACGAAGCGACTTTGACATCTTCAACGACCTGGCGGCGGAGTTCTCCCGCCTGTCCGAGGGCCGGCTCGGGGTCCGGCGCGACGTCGTTGCGATCCCGCTCCTCCACGACAGCCCCGACGAGTGCGCGCAGCCCGGTGGCCGGGCACTCGACTGGGCGGCGGGGGAGTGCGACCAGGTCCCGGGCAAGACGATGCCCCGCCTGGTGGTCGTCGAACGGGACTACCCCCACCTGGTCGACCGTTTCCGGGCGCTCGGCCCCCTCATCGACGAGCTCGGCGCCACCACCAAGGGGGTCCGGTTCCCCGTCGGCGGTGAGGTCGACTACCTGCGGTCTCGTAACGGGACGACCCGGGGCGGGGCGGCCCACGGGCGGCCCCGGATCGACCGCGACGACCTGTTCTGCGAGGCCATCCTGGCCATGTCGGGCACCACCAACGGACGCCTGGCGGTGGCCGGCTTCGAAGAGCTGGAACGCCGCACCGGCGTCACCCTGGCCGACCTGGCTCACGAACGGGCCGGCGACCGGATCACCTTCGCGGATACCGTCACCCAGCCCCGCTCGGTGATCTGCTCGCCGGAGTGGTCAGGGTGCGAGTCCGAGCGCCGACGCTACGCGCCGTTCACGGTCAACGTGGAGCGCTTGAAGCCCTGGCACACCTTGACCGGACGTCAGCACTTCTTCTTGGACCACGACTGGATGGCCGAGTTGGGCGAGATGCTCCCCACCTACCGGCCGCCGCTAGACCTGCTTTCCACCTTCGGGGACCCGAGCCGAGCCGAGCTCGGGGAGCGTCAGCTGGTGGCTCGTTTCCTCACTCCGCACTCGAAGTGGTCGATCCACTCGGAGTACCAGGACAACCCCCACATGCTCAACCTGTTCCGGGGCGGCCCGGTCATCTGGATGAACGACCTCGACGCCGGGCGCATTGGCGTGGCCGACAACGACTGGATCGAAGCCTACAACCGTAACGGGGTCACCGTGGCCCGGGCGGCGGTGACCCATCGGGTGCCTGCCGGCACGGTGCTCATGTACCACGCTGTCGACCGGCACCTCGAGATGCCGGTCTCCGAGCTGTCGGGCCTGCACGGCGGGACCGACAACTCGCTCACCCGGGTGGTCATGAAGCCCACCCACATGATCGGCGGCTACGCGCAGCTCTCCTACGGGTTCAACTACTACGGGCCGACGGGATCCCAGCGCGACGAGCTGGCCGTCATCCGCCGCCGCTCGCAGCAGGTTGAGTTCTGATGCGCCCCGTCGTTATGGGCACGATCGGAGCGGCCCGGTGAGGATCATGGCCCAGGTGTGCATGGTCATGAACCTCGACAAGTGCATCGGCTGTCATACGTGCACGGTCACCTGCAAGCAGACCTGGACCAACCGGCCGGGCACCGAGTACGTGTACTTCAACAACGTCGAGACCAAGCCGGGGCTCGGCTACCCGGCCCGCTATGAGGACCAAGGGCAGTGGAAGGGCGGCTGGGAGCTCGACCGCAAGGGCCGGCTGCGGCTCAAGGGGGGCAGTCGCCTCAAGCGGTTGGCGACGATCTTCTACAATCCCGACCTGCCGACGATCGACGACTACCACGACCCGTTCACCTACGACTACGCCCACCTCATCAACGCCCCGGCTGGCACCAAATCACCCTCGGTCTCGGCCCGCTCGGCCCTGACCGGGCGGGAGATGACGCCCAAGTGGGGCACCAACTGGGAGGACGACCTGGCCGGCGCGCCCGGTCGGGCTCTCGGCGACCCGAACATCGTGGCGATGGCCGAGAAGGTGAAGATGGACTTCGAGTCGGTGTTCATGTTCTACCTGCCCCGCATCTGCGAGCACTGCCTCAACCCGAGCTGCGTCGCCAGCTGCCCGTCGGGGGCGATGTACAAGCGGGCGGAGGACGGCATCGTCCTCGTCGACCAGGATCGCTGTCGGGGCTGGCGGTTCTGCGTGTCGGGTTGTCCCTACAAAAAGGTGTACTTCAACCACCGCACCGGCAAGGCCGAGAAGTGCACCCTGTGCTTCCCGCGCATCGAGGCGGGCCTTCCCACCGTCTGCTCGGAGACCTGCGTAGGGCGGCTGCGCTACCTGGGGCTTGTCCTCTACGACGCCGACGCCGTCACCGCGGCGGCGGCCACCCCCGACGACCAAGACCTATACGAGGCGCAGCTGCAGGTGTTCTTGGACCCGAACGACCCGGCAGTCGCCGCCGAGGCGGAGCGCCAGGGCATCCCGCACGACTGGGTGGCAGCGGCGCGACGCTCACCAGCGTACGCGCTCATCGTGCGCCACCGCGTCGCCCTGCCGTTGCACCCCGAGTTTCGGACCATGCCGATGGTCTGGTACGTCCCGCCGCTCTCCCCGGTGGCAGACGTCACGGCGGCGGCCGGCTACGACGAGGACAACCCCGACAACATCTTCGCCGCCATCGACACCCTGCGGATCCCCATCGAGTACTTGGCTAACCTGTTCACCGCAGGGCGTGTCGCTCCGGTGCGCGACGCCCTGCGCCGACTGGCGATGGTGCGCACCGTGATGCGCGCCCACCAGCTCGGAACCCACCCCGACGTCGACCCCGCCGACGTCGGGCTCTCAGACGACGACGCCGAGGACCTTTTCCGTCTCCTTGCCATCGCCCGCTACGAAGACCGCTACGTGGTGCCTCCGGCCCACGCCGAGAACGCTGGACGGCTCCTCGCTCAGCACTCGATGTCCGGCTGCTCGCTCGATGAAGAAGGCGGCCCAGGGATGGGCGGCGCAGGCCCGGAACCAGAAGCCGTGCCCGGGTTCCACCTCCAGCGCCGGGACTCGGCCGACGACTCGGTAGCCGGCAGGGACCAGCGCGGTCGGCTGCACCTGCGGGTCAGCGACTCACCACCCGGGATCGCCGGCCCTGCCGCCCTCGGGGGCGGCGCGTGAGACGGGAGTCTGCTGCGGTGGTCTTCGGCTGCGCCTCGGTGCTCCTCAGCTACCCTGGCGACGGCTTCGTCGACGATCTCGCCGCGGTCGTCGACGCCCTTGACCGCCTGCCGAAAGGCCCGACCCGGGACCGCCTCGAGCGAGCGACGGCCTGGCTGAGCGAGTTGGCGCCCCTGGCGGCGGCGACCGGCTACGTGGAGACCTTCGACCTCCGCCGCCGCAGCCTGCACCTCACCTACTACCGACACGGGGACACGAGGGAGCGAGGCATGGCTCTCACCGCCCTCGTCGACGCCTACCGGACCGCCGGACTGTGCGTGGCCCCCGGCGAGCTGCCCGATTTCCTGCCCGCCCTGTTGGAGATGGCGGCGGTCACCCCCGCCGGGGCCGCCGTGCTCTGCGAGCACCGGCCCGCCCTCGAGGCGCTGCGCGCCGACCTCGAGCAGGCAAAGAGCCTCTATGTCGAGGTGGTGCGGGCGGTCGTCGATGCGCTCGGTGGCCTGTCCCGGGCCGACCGCAGCGCGCTGGCCCGTTACCGGGCGCAGGGACCGCCTTCCGAGCAGGTCGGTCTCGAGCCGTTCGCTCCGCCCGAGGTCATCGCCCAGGGGGTCACCAGCCAAGGAGTAATCATGGGAGCGACCCGGCGATGAACGGCATCACCGGCTTCGAGCTGTTTTGGTGGGTGATCCTGCCGTACCTGGCGCTCGCCACCTTCGTCATCGGCCACATCTGGCGGTACCGCTACGACCAGTTCGGTTGGACCAGCCGCTCGACCCAGCTCCAGGAGAAGCGTTGGCTCAAGTGGGGCAGCCCGATCTTTCACTACGGCACCTTCGCGGCGATCGCCGGCCATGTCATCGGCATCCTGATCCCCGAGAGCTGGACCCACGCCATCGGGATCCCCGAGACCGCCTACCGCTGGTTCTCCGCCGGCGCTGGCACGCTGGCGGCGATCTTGATCATCGTCGGCGTCGGGATCCTCGCCGCCCGCCGACTTTTCGTCACCCGGGTCCGGGCCACCACCAGCCCGGTCGACTGGGTGGCCCTGATCTTGCTGGCGATCGTGATCGTGATGGGTATCACCGAGACCATCGGCGTCGGCCTTCTCGGCGGCGGCTACAACTACCGCCAGAGCGTGGCGCTGTGGTTCCGCGGCCTGTTTGTCGGCTCCCCCGACGTGCACGCGATCGCGCATGCGCCGTTCCTCTACCAGCTGCACGCCACCGCCGCGTGGGCGGTCATCGCCGTGTGGCCGTTCAGTCGCCTGGTGCACGCCTGGAGCGCACCGGTGTGGTACCTGTGGCGGCCGTTCGTCGTCTACCGCAGCCGGGTCGCTGCCCCGCCCAACGAGCCGGGTACCAGCGGCCGTCGGTGGCGCAAGATCGGCGCCCGGTATTGAGCGCCCGGCGCAGCCGGCGACGCTGGCGGGTCACGCCTGTCGGGAGACCATCATGAGCTGGGCTCGCTCGGACGCCGACGACCGGCCTCGCGCCGCGACCAGCGTCTCGACGGCGGCGGCTCGGGGGTCGAAAGGACCCGACGCGCCGCCACCACCGGAGGAGCTGCCACCGGTGCCTCAAGGACTGTGCCGGCGCGCGATCGCCACTCTCGACCCCGGCTACTTCGCCTGGGTGATGGCGACCGGTATCGTCTCCGTCGGCACCGACCTCCTCGGGTACCGTCTGCTCTCACAGGTCGTCCTCGGGGTGACGGCGGCCGCCTTCGTGGCGCTGACCGTCGCCTACGGCGCCCGGATGGTGTGGTTCCGCCCGTTCGTCCGCCAGAGCCTGCGCGACCCGACCACCGCCATGGCCTACTTCACCGTGGTCGCCGGCAGCGACGTGCTTGGCATCCGCCTTGCGATGGCGGGCCACCTGCTCGTCGCCTTCGGGCTCGGCGTCGCAGCCGCCGCGCTCTGGCTGATCCTCACCTACGGGTTGCCGTGGTCGATCGTAGCGGCCGCACGCCGGCCGGTCCTCGGCGAGATTAACGGCACCTGGCTCGTGTGGGTCGTCGCCACCCAGTCCCTGTCGATCATCGCAGCGGTGGTGACCCCGGGCGCGCCATCGGCATGGCTACGGGCCGATCTCCCGGCGGTGGCGGTGTGCCTGTGGGGGCTGGGCGTCATGTTGTACCTCGTATTCATCGTGATCATCTTTCTGCGGCTGCTGCTCATCGAGGTCACCCCCGCCGAAATGGGGCCCGCCTACTGGATTGCCATGGGAGCGACGGCCATCAGCGTGCGCGCCGCGGCGGGGATCCTCGCCCTTCACGGCCCTCACACCGGTAGCCTTGTGAGTTCACTGCGACCGTTCGTCGTCGGGCTTTCGGTCGTGCTCTGGGCCTTTGGCACCTGGTGGATCCCGCTGCTGGTGCTGCTCGGGATCTGGCGTTACGTCCTTCGTCGCTACCCACGAACCTACGAGCCCAGGCTGTGGAACGTCGTCTTCCCCCTCGGCATGTACACGGTGGCATCGTGGACCCTCGGACAGACCGCCGGCCTCGGATTCATGGCGGCGGTCGCTCGCGCTTGGGTGTGGGTCGGGTTCGCCGTCTGGGTGGCCGTGCTCGGCCTGATGGCCGGCGCGCTCGTACGGTCCCTGCGCGGCCACAGCGGCGCCTCGATCGAGCTCGGCTCGTGACGACCAGGACAGAACATGACACGAGGCGTCGGAGCATCTTGGTCGCCGCCGTCTTGGGAAGGAAGTGATCGGGATGACCGAGGAGCGGCCACCGCTGCCACCGTTCACTAGGGAGACGGCGCGCCAGAAGGTGCAGAGTGCCGAGGACGCGTGGAACACCTGCGACTCACAAAGGGTGGCGCTCGCCTATACGGAGGACTCGGTGTGGCGCAACCGAGACACCTTTGTCACGGGGAGAGCCGAGATCATCGAGTTCCCCACGTCGAAATGGGAGCGCGAGCTTGACTACGCGCTGCGGAAGAACCTGTGGGCCTTCGACGAAAACCGCATTGCCGTACGGTTCCAGTACGAGAGTCACGATCCGGGCGGGCAGTGGTGGCGCAGCTACGGCAACGAGCTGTGGGAGTTCGACCATCACGGCCTGATGCGCCGCCGCGAGGCGAGCATCAACGACGTCCGTATCGACGAGGCGCAGCGGCGTATCTTCGGCCCGCGCCCCAAGGAAGAGTACGGTCAGGAACTCCCGCTGAGGTGACGCGCACATCGCGTTGCAGGCCTGCTCGAAGCTCTCTGATCTGGCTTGCCCTACTCCTTGGGAGGTTCCCGCGACGCCAGAGCCAAGCGCTCGAGGTAGGCGTAGAAACTGGGTCGGAGTCGGGCAGGGGCGTCGCGATGACGGCCGCAGTGGCCGGCGAGGATGGGCGGGTCACCGAGCTGGCTGGAGCTGCTCCTGGAGCTGCTCCACCCGCAGGTGGCGCACTTCGCCGAGCCCTGGTTGGGGAGGTCGCGCTCCGCCGGTCGCTGATTGAGACACTGTTGCTGTGCGCCGACTACGGGGTCGACGTCGCCGTGTTCATCGACGTGGCCCAGCAGGTCGGGCTCGAAGCGATGGCCGAAGTAGATCTCGGCGACCAGGTCCATCGCAACCGTCCGCTGCCCGAGCTGACACGCCAGGAGCGTTCGGTGGTGAGAGCGATCCTCGCCCGCTTCGGTGTCGGTGTCGGTGTCGAAGTACCGGTCGGTCGGCCCCTGCGGAGGTTCGAGGCTCCACGCGTCGTGGTGCCGGGAGCCACTGGCAGCGGGGCTGCATGGGGGGACGGGGCCATCGGGGGTCCGACCCGACCCGTCGGCGGCACAGTGGCCGGCGCCGGGCACGAGGTGAAGGCGAGATCAAGCAGGCTGTCGCATCGGCATTAACCCCGGCTCGAAGATAGGTTGAAGGGACAGAGGAGAAACCATGCCAGCAAGCCAGACGTTCGTGATCGTAGGAGCCAGCCTGGCCGGGGCCAAGGCGGCCGAGACCTTGCGCGCCGAGGGCTTCGACGGCCGGGTCGTGCTGATCGGCGACGAGTTGCACCGTCCCTACGAGCGGCCCCCGCTGTCCAAGGAGTACTTGCGCGGCGAGAAGGACGTCGACGCGACTGCGGTTCACCCCGCTGGGTTCTACGACGAGCAGCGAATCGAGCTGCGCACGTCGACTGTGATCACCGGCGTCGACCCGGGTGCGTCCGAGGTCACCGTGTCCTCGGGGGAGCGGATCGCCTACGACCGGCTGCTGCTCGCCACGGGTGCCGTCCCCCGCCGCCTGTCGGTGCCCGGGTCCGATCTCGACGGGGTGCACTATCTGCGCAGCATCGCCGACGCAGACGTGCTGCGCCACGCGATCGGCCCGTTGTCGGAGGTCGTCGTGATCGGGGCGGGGTGGATCGGAGCGGAGGTGGCGGCGTCCGCCCGCCAGCTCGGCGCCACGGTCGCAATGGTCGAGATGGCCTCGGTGCCCCTCGAGCGAGTGCTCGGCGCCGAGGTCGGGGCGATCTACCGTGATCTGCACGCCGAGCACGGCGTCGACCTGCACTTCGACGTTGGCGTTGACGGGCTCGTCGGATCTACGGCGGTGGAGGCGGTCCGGCTATCTGACGGCACTGTCCTTCCCGCCACGGCTGTCGTCGTCGGCGTCGGCGTCACCCCCAGGGTCGAGCTCGCGGAGGCCGCCGGCCTCGCCGTTGACAACGGGGTCGTCGTCGACGAGCACCTGCAGACGAGCGCCCCGGGGATCTTCGCTGCGGGGGATGTGGCCAACGCCTTCCATCCCCGCTACGGCACCCGCATCCGCCTCGAGCACTGGTCGGCCGCCCTCAACCAGGGGCCGGCGGCTGCCCAGTCCATGCTCGGCCACGCGGTGACCTACGACCGCATCCCCTACTTCTTCTCCGACCAGTACGACCTCGGGATGGAGTACCGAGGCTGGGCGCCGTCGTTCGACCAGGTTGTGTTTCGCGGTGAGCCGGCCAGTCGGGAGTTCATCGCCTTTTGGCTCCGCCACGGTCGGGTAGCAGCGGCCATGAACGCGAATGTCTGGGATGTAGGTGACGCCATCGAGGCACTACTGCGAGGTGGACGGCCTGTCGCTCCTGCCCGCCTAGCCGATCCCGACGTCGACCTCGCGGAGTTCGCCGCATCATCGACGCCCTGAGCTCGGCTCTGGGTCGAAACGGTCAACTCTCAGTGGTTCGGTCGGTGCCCGAGGCGTCGGCTTGCTCATAGCGGCAACCCCGACGATGCCCCTCGGTCTCGACGGCCCCGCACTCCGGGCAGACGAGGTGGGCCCAGCAGGCGGCATCACCGCCACTGGTGTCCTGTGCCTCACCGGAGACTGTCGGGTGTTCCATCACGGCTCCTTATCGTGCAATATTGCTTTGACGGGGCTCGGCATCGCCCGCCACGCACCACGGCGCCCGAGCTAAAAGCCGACCGAACGAGTCGACAATCCTGCCACCTGATATACTAGTATCAGCTAGAAAATTTGAGCAGAGGAGGACATATGGCGATCCAGTTGGGCGACATCGCCCCTGACTTCACCGCGGAGACGACCGAGGGAGAGATCAGTCTGCACGAGTACATCGGCGACGGCTGGGGGCTGCTGTTCTCCCATCCGGCGGATTTCACGCCGGTGTGCACCACCGAACTCGGCGACTTCGCCCGCCGCAAGGACGAGTTCACGAGGCGCAACACCAAGTTGATCGGGGTGAGCGTCGACCCCGTCGAGTCGCATCGGCGCTGGTCGAACGACATCGCCGAGACCCAGGGGCAGGGGCTCAACTACCCGCTCGTCGGCGACGTGGACCGTACCGTCGCGGATCTGTACGGGATGATCCACCCCAAGGCCATCGAGACGGCCACGGTGCGAACCGTGTTCGTCATCGGCCCCGACAAGAAGGTTAAGCTCACGCTCACCTACCCGGCCAACGTGGGGCGGAACGTCGACGAAATCCTCCGGGTGATCGACGCGCTGCAGCTGAGCGGCGCTCACGCGGTGTCCACCCCGGTGAACTGGAAAGACGGCGATGAGGTCATCATCTCCCCGGCCCTCTCCGACGACGAGGCGCGCAGTCGCTTCCCGAAGGGGTTCCGGACCCTCAAGCCGTACCTGCGCCTCACGCCCCAGCCCGACAACAAGTAGGTTTCGGCATACTGCTGAGCCTGCCAAGGACCGCTCAGCTGCCGGGGTGCGGTGATCCGAACCCGTCGTTGGAACCGCGTCCCAGCAGCCGGTCTAGCTGTTCACCCAGAAGGGTCAGCGCGCCCTCGCCGAGGTCTCGGACCACTTCGGCGGCCGGGCGGGAGGCTCGGACCAGGCCCACGGCCTGGCCTGCGTAGAGGTAGGCGATGTCGTAGTTGGCGGTGGCCCGGGCGGCAGCGAGCTCGTTTCCTGCAGCAGCGTCGGTGGCCAGCTCGGCCTCCCGGTCGTGCCAGCGCTCGGTGAACCGGTTGCGCAGGGCGCGTCCTGCGAAGCGCTCCGGCCAGGGGATGCCCTGAGCGACGTCGAACACCCGGGTGAGGACAGTGTCGGTTTCTCCGACAGCCAGCACCTTGGCCCTTGCTTCGGGTTTGGTGGTGGCTTCGGGGGAGGCGAGCAGGCACGTGCCCACCCACGCCCCGGCCGCCCCGGCCGTCAATACCGCGGCGAGCCCGCGTGCAGTCGCGATCCCGCCGGCAGCTATGACGGGGACGTTTACGGCGTCGAGCACGAGCTGCAGCAGCGGAAGCGTGCCCACGGTCCCGGTGTGCCCGCCGGCATCGGTTCCCTGCGCGACGACGAAGTCGACCCCAGCCTCGGTGGCAGCCTTGGCGCTCGCCACGTCTTGCACCTGGGACGCAACCGCGATGCCGGCCTGGTGGAGCGCGTCGACGTAGGGGGCAGGCGAGCCGAAGGATACTGACACGAGCGCCGGCCGCGCGCCGATGGCCTTGTCGAGCAGGCCGGGGCGGCGGTCGAGCGCCCAGGCTATGAGCCCGATCCCGAATGGGAGGCGCCCGCTGTCGCTCGCCACAGGCGCCTCCCGGTCGATCAGCTCTGCTGCATCGGCGCTGCCGACGCCGATCATGCCGAGCCCCCCGCCCTCGGTCACCGCCCGGGCCAGCCGCCCATGGGCGACGCCTGCCATGGGTGCGCCGATGATGGGAAACACAACGCCAAACCGACCGGTCAGCTCGGTGTGCAGCATCGTGGGACTCCTTTCTGCTCGAACGGTGCGAAACTGGTGCCGGGTCCTGTCAAACGGTCCAAACCCTCGAGCCCTCCGAGCCAGGGGTTTCCGGCGGCCCTCATGGTCCCCTGGTCACCGCGCGAGCTTTTGGCGCCGTACACGCAGGTCGAGTCAGGGGCGGGCACCCGCCGTCGCGCTTTGGCGTCGCAGGGTCAGACGACATCCAGCCCGACGGGAGTCTTTGGCCACGAGCCCCTCGACGTCGAGACCGCCGAAGCCTTCGGCCAGACCCTCGGCTAGCCCAAGGTGCAGCTGGCACACCGTGTCAGGGTCCGATCCGGCCACGTCGGCGAACGGGCAGCGTCCGAGCACGAACTCGACCCTGCGTCCCCGCTCGATCCGCGTCGGGCGGAACCCACGCCGAGCGATCTCAGCCTCGAACAGGTCGATACCCTCGCCGGTGCCGGTCAGCTCCGCGGCACGGCGATGCCCGTCTTGGCGGCCCACCTGGCGCGGGCCCAGTTGGCGGCGCACCGCGTCGCTTAATAGGCTTGCCAACCAGGCGTAAGCACCAGGGGTGTCCCATCTCCCTGCCGCCTCGGGGTGCAGGCGGTACAGCAGGCGAGGGCGTCCCGGACGGGCGCGCTCCTCGACCTCCTCGGTGACAAGACCGGTGTCCTTCAAGACTGCAAGGTGCTGGCGAACCGCGTTGTGGTTGAGGCGCACGAACTCGGTCAGCTCGGCTACCCCGACTGGGCCAGGAGCGTCCGCGATGTACCGGAACAAGCGGTGACGAGTCGGGTCACCGAGCGCCCGGGCCTCTTGCTGCAGTTCGTCGTCAACCATCGCCCAGTCCTTCCTAAGGGATTTTCTAGAATACACCAAAATAACCAAGACCCGGGGGCATGCCGAGCTGGCGATCGAGTGGCTCGCTGGGTGGTTCATCACCTTCAACTCCTCCTAGAACCGAGCCCGCTCTTGCGGCCTCCGTTATGGGTCTCAACCCAGGTTCCGCTAATGGTGACCGGGGCGCCACCGGTAACGGGAAAACCACCGGAACCACGTTGTCCCCGACTCGAGCTGGGTCATTCTGGCCAGTACCGTGGGACCCGTTTCGCCGGCGGTGGAGAAGCGAAGCTGGTACCAGCAGAGGTCGAAGCACGGCTCGACGTAGTCGAGATGGACTTCCCGGCACGACGATCCCGCGACCAAGCGCCCCACGGCAGTAATGCCATCGCGGATGTCGAGCCAGACGCGCGTGCCGTCGGCGAACTCGACCAGCTCGTCCCCGAGTACCCCGGGCCTGACAGAGGCGACTGGCACCTGACGCGTCGCGAGATCCGCCATTCTTGCGGTGATTTTGTGTTTTTGTTCGGTATGCGCCGCGCGGGCGGCTGACCGCGGTCGTCGGTGCATCTCACGCCGATCAGCCCGCAGCGGCACTGCATCAGCGAAGCTGATCCCCGACGATGAGTGACGTCGCCACGGGCGGTACCCGAAGATATGAGACAGGATCGCCATGAAACTACACCCCTGCCGCCTTGGCACCGATCGCCTCGACGAGCGCCGCCCTGTCAGCGCCGAACGTGAAGGGTCCAAGAACTTCATGCTGGAGGTGTGTGGGTCCTTTGCTGGGACCGAGATCTGTCGGAGGAGCCGATGGGACGAGCGTTTTGCAGGTCGCTTCGAGTAGGGCGTGATGGAGGCTGGCGGCTCGTCGTCCAAGCTGTGGGTCGTGGCGGACGGCCAGCGCGTTGAAGGCGCCAGCCGGGGACTGGCTGGTGACCTTCAGGCAGCCCGGTGGTATTCGTGGATGATGCCGCCGTGGATGTCGCGCCGGCAGATCTCGCCGGTGCGTGGCTGTTCGTGGCCGAGCAGTGGGGTCGCGAGTTGGCGTCCTTGGTGCGGGCGAGCCTCGTTGTAGTGGCGGATGTAGTCGGCGAGCACCGCTTGTAGGTGACGTTTCGTGTAGATGAGCAGGTGGTCGAGGCAGTCTTCCCGGACGGTGCGGACGAAGCGTTCGGCGAACGCGTTCGCCTTGGGTGATCGGACCGGCGTGCGGATTGCCTCGATCCCGCTGGCCTTGTACACCTCATCGAAGGACGCTGTGAACTTCGTGTCCCGGTCGCGGATGAGGAAACGGAACCGATGTCTGGTGTCTTGGAGGTCCGAGGTGAAGTTGCGCGCCACCTGGGCGATCCAGGTCATGGCCGGGTTGGCGGTCACTGCGAGCGGGTGAACGACACCGCTGTCTACTTCGATGACGAAGCCGACGTAGTAGCGCCGGAGCGTCACTGAGTCGACACCGAAGAAGCCGGTCGCCTAGATCCCCTTGGCCTGGGCGGAGAGGAACTGCGATCAGGTCGGTCCGTCACGCCGTGGTGCTGGGGAAAGGCCGTGTCGGCCGAGCAGGGTGGCGACGCTCGTCTTGGACACGGTGATGCCGAGCTTTGGTAGTTCTCCGACGGTGCGTAAATATCCCCACCGAGGGTTCTCCCGGGCGAGACGCACGATGAGCTCGACGGGGTCTCGCTCGAGTGGTGGTCGCCCGGGTCGGAGGTGGGGGTAGGTTCAGCGTCGAGCCACGAGACGGCGATGCCAGTCGAGGATCGTCTTCGCCGTGACCACGAATGCCGTTCACCGCTGTTGTGGGATGAGACCGGCGGGCAGGGCGATCAGCGCCCGGTCCGACCAGGTGAAGCGGGCTCCGGCCGACTTGGCGTCTAAGGACCGCCACCTGGTGGCGCAACCCGAGGATCTCGGCGTCCTTCGCGATGGCGTCCCTCCTCGCCAACTTGAGCGCTCCAAAGGCTCGATGGACCAGGCGGTAGAGGAAGGAGAGCACCACGGCGAGCAGCCTCGCCGACTCCATCCTGGCTGGTCAAGACCGTGGCGGGCAGTTTCTGGACCCTTCAGGACACTAGCTCAACGGCGCGACAGCAGTCCGGGGAACGGTGCCGAGCTGATCCCGCAAGGGTTCGGTGGGTGGTGACGACCTGGTCGAGAAGGGTCGAGGGAGGTTCCCGGTTGTTTAGGTGACCGGTATCGAGGGGAGTCGACGGAGAAGGTGGCGGCCGCCCGTCAGGCTTTTGTCAGCCCATCGAGCCACCGTGGCCTCTTGGCTGAACACGACTACTTGGCGCTGCTCGGCGATGCGTAGCAGCAGGTTGAGGACCTCCTCGGTGCGGGTGTCGTCGGCGTGAACCGTCACGTCGTCGAGGA
>Ga0209012_1001714_pt1 | contig 21536 bp, 27 predicted proteins | sample RS3BMetagenome_FD_184735 | JGI IMG/M metagenome (GOLD analysis project Ga0209012, IMG submission 184735) | Ferric oxide microbial mat and aquatic microbial communities from Rainbow Spring, Yellowstone National Park, USA - RS3B (SPAdes) (version 3) ...
CATCTCGGTTGCCCGGCTCACACCAGCAGTCTATAGTTTTCGATGTGTGACTCACTCAATAGTCCCGCGAACGGCGGGCGTGCAAAGTCTGAAGGGAGGTGGGTGATGGCCCACGATGCGGTAGCAAGCCTCTACATGGTCAACCTGGATTGCACTGATCCTCGTAGGATGGCCGGCTTCTACTCGGCCCTCCTGGGCTGGGAGACGCCGTTCTGCGAAGACGAGTACTCGATGGTTTCGAACGGATCGATCTCCATCGGGTTCGGTCGAATCGACGGCTACAGCGCACCGCCCTGGCCGGATGAGCAGCACGCCAAGCAGTACCACCTCGATCTCCGAGCCGAGGATCTCAGCCAGGCCGAGGCCACGGCTCTGGAACTGGGCGCTACGGTGCCAGAGTTTCAGCCCGGGGGTGCCCGTTGGCGGGTGCTCCTGGATCCTGAGGGCCGCCCGTTCTGCCTCGTTCCCGCTCCCGCCGAGTCCTGAGCTGAGGGCCAGCGCCTTGGTCCGCCTACTGACTTGCGGGTCCAGATGCGGATCACCTCATTGCCACGTCTGCCGATGGCATCCCTTATCATCTGCGCCATGGACGCTGATCCTGAGCAGCTCGCCGCGGCTGCTGAGATCACCGGAAAGCTGATCGATGCCGTCGGCGACGACCAGTGGGCGCTGCCGACGCCCTGTGAGGACTGGACGGTCCGAGACCTTGTCGAGCACGTCGTGGGCGGCAATGACGGCTTCACCTCTGCCCTGCATCGACAGCTAACTGCTTCTGGGCCGCCCGCTCTGCGTTCAGGAGATCTGGCCACTCAGTATGGACGCTCGGTCCAGGAGCTCGTTCAGGCGTTCCGTCAGCCCGGGGCGCTTGAGCGCATGGTCAGCGTCCCGTTCGGCACGGTCCCCGGCGCTGTCGCCCTGCACCTGCGAATCACCGAGCTGCTGGTGCACGGCTGGGACGTCGCCCAGGCCACCGGACAAACCGTGGCTTTCCCCGAGGACCTTGCTGAACAGGAGCTGGCCTTCAGCCGCGGAGCCCTCAAAAACGTCCCTGCGGGTCGGCGTCCCTTCGCGCCGCCCGAGCCCGTTGGCGATGACGCTCCGGCCATCGACCGGCTGGCCGCTTTTCTAGGGCGCAGCGTGGCCGGCCCGACCGCCGGAGCGGGATGACGGTCGCACGATGGCCCACGACGAGGAACTTGCCGGTCGAGTCCGGGAGCTGATCTCCGGCGAGGTTGCTGTGGCCGAGCGGCCCATGTTCGGAGGCTTGGCCTTCCTTGTCGATGGCCGTATGGCGGTGGCGGTGAGCGGCCGCGGCGGCCTGATGGTGCGAGTCGACCCCAGCCAGGTCGCCCATCTCTGTGCTCAGCCGCACACCGAGCCGTTCGAGATGCGCGGCGTCGAGATGAAGGGCTGGCTGCGCGTCGGCGGCGAAGGCCTGCGGACCAAGCGCCAGCTCAAGCCGTGGGTCTCCCGTGCGGTCGGGTACGCGCGGTCGCTGGCGCCGAAGGGCTGAAATCACGTACCAACCCCACCGCAGTACGCGCGCATAAGCCGAAGCTTCTGCGGGGCACCGGTGCGGGCACCGGATGGCACCCCTGTTCTCACCGCTGGGGGATCCCGCTGCGGAACGTCCCGATGCCGGTCGCCCACGACGAGGTGCGCCGCGATGACCGAGGCTGGCGGTCAAAGGGGGGGCAGGGATCTCAAGGACCCCACGGTCAGGGCCACTTCCATTCTTCGCAAAGTCCACCTTATTCACCCCCTCCCCCCCGCCCCGCACGCTCCTGTCCACAACTACTACTGAGTGAGCTCCTCACGGCAGGACGGAATCAACCTCAGGAGTCGCCATGAAACTCAGGGCGGTCCAAAGCGATCCGGAGATTCAAGTGTCGTCAAGCTGCCCACCGGCTGGCCGCGGCCTGCCGGAGAAACTTCAGAGCCGGCTGACGCGGCTGCAGGCCCCTGAAATTGCCCTCCTAGCGAAGCCCCCGCCGCGATCTCCGAGCGGACCGCGGGCCTGCGTGGCGACACCCGCTTCGTCCATCGTCGGCTTGGCTCCCTACGATTCTGGTCGTGACCACCAGCTCGCTCCTTCCGAAGATCGAGTGTCGACCCATTGCCCCGGCCAACCTGGCCGACCTGGATCGTTTCTCGTCCGAACACGGCAAGTTCCGTTACTGCTCTTGCATGCGCTGGCGCATGACCAGCGGCCAGTACCGGTGCTCAACCAAGGAGAGCCGCGTCGCGGCGCTTGCGGACCTTGTCTGCCAAGGCCGGCCAGTGGGTGTCCTCGCCTATGCGGACCTCACACCTGTCGGCTGGTGCTCGATCGCTCCGCGGGAGACATACGGGGCGCTGGAGCGGTTTCGGGCCCTCCCTCGCATCGACGACCAGCCGGTGTGGTCTGTCGTCTGCTTCTTCGTCGATCGCCGGTTCCGCGGGCGGAACGTCACCCTGGAGCTCCTGCGAGCAGCGGTTGATTACGCCCGCTCCCAAGGAGCCCGGGTGGTCGAGGGCTACCCGGTCGAACCTGGACCCCGCAGCTACACCTACATGGGAGCCCCCTCTACCTTCAAGGCAGCCGGTTTCTCCGATGTCACCCCGCCCGGCTCGACCCGGCTGGTGATGAGGCGCCTGGTCCAGCCGGGTCAGGCTGCTCGTGAACTGGTACGGGAGTAGCGCCGGGCGGTGATGCGTCCCGCGAGCAGCGTCTCGCCTGCATGCTTCCACGTCCGCAGCGCACTCTGAGCTCAAGTCCGCCTCGGGTCGCCAGAAGTTGAAGGTCCAAGCCTTGGGCTTGAGCCGTCAGCAGCAATCTGCGGTGGCCACCAGGGCCTCGGTGACAGCGGCGCCCACGATCACTCCCAACAACGGGATGGCTCCTAGCCTGCCGCGCGCCCACATCAAGGTGGCGATGACCACGTCACCGATCTGGACCAGGGTGACGATCCGCGCCAGGACCGCGCGGATCTCCCCCTGCTCCGCTGGGGTGGTGAGCAGGGCTGCCGCGATGGCCAGGTCGCGGCAACCGGCCAGCCGAAGCCCAAGGGACTGGCTGTTCACATCCCCCTTGCCGGTCAGATGGCCGATCGGTCTCGCCCCCAGAAGGAGGGCTCCTCCCACACAAGCAGCGATCAAACCCACCAGGTGAAGTCGGTCTCCAGGAGAAAGCGGCCTCAAGATGACCTCGCTAATTCGACATCCCTCAGGGAACCCGGATTCCCACCCGGCAAGCTGCCCCGATGACGGCATTATCGTGCGGCCAGGCCTGCGGCAGGCGGGATGAGATCACTCCTATCATGGCGAGTTGTGGCCGCAAAGCAGCGAATCCTCGGAGCCGTGGGCTCGTCCTCGGCCCAGGAACTGGCCGAGGAATCGGCGGCAGCGATGCTGGCGGCGGATCGAGCGTCTCTCGGCCTCGGCATGAGCCTGGTGGCCGTCTCCCCAGGGTCGGCCACTCTCAGGATGGAGATAACCGAGGCCATGCTCAACGGGCACGGCATCTGTCACGGTGGATTCATCTTCTCCCTGGGCGATAGCACCTTCGCCTTTGCCTGCAACACCTACGGACAGGTCACCGTGGCCGCTGGGGCCGAGATCGATTTCCTGGAACCGGTGCGACAGGGTGATCTGCTCGAGGCCGAGGCCAAGGAGCGCATCCGCAGAGGCCGGTCTGGAATCTACGACGTGGCGGTCCGCCGCCTGCCCGACATGACGGTGGTGGCCGAGTTCAGGGGGCGTTCTAGAACCCTGCTGAAGCTGGAGCCAGAGGCCGGACCGGGTAGCGTCAGGCACGGCATTGAGGAGGTGTGAATTGGAGGATCTCATACCAGACCGATCGCTTCTGGAGCCGGTCGAGACCGCATCCTCTGACGAGCTCGCTGAACTGCAGCTGAACCGACTCCAGGCGACGGTGGCGCTGGTGTACGAGAAGGTGCCCTTCTACCGGCGCCGGATGGACGAGGCCTCGGTTCGCCCCGCCGACATCAGATCTCTCGATGACCTGAGGCGGCTCCCATTCACAACCAAGGATGATCTGCGCGATCAGTATCCACTCGGCCTGCTGGCGGTTCCGAAAGAGAGTCTGCGCCGGATCCACGCCTCCAGCGGGACCACGGGCAGGCCGACCATCGTGGCCTACACGGAGGCCGACCTCAGGACCTGGGCGGACCTGATGGCGCGTTCGATAAGGGCGGCCGGGGGCAGGCCCGGCGACGTGGTGCATGTGGCCTATGGCTATGGACTCTTCACGGGCGGTTTGGGCGCCCACTACGGAGCGGAGCGGCTGGGATGCACGGTGGTCCCCGCCTCGGGCGGGTTGACCGAGCGCCAGGTCACCCTGATACGCGATCTCAAGGCCGATGTGATCATGCTCACGCCCTCCTACATGCTGGTGATCCTCGATGAGTTCGAGCGGCAGGGAATAGATCCCAGGACCTCCTCCCTGCGGGTCGGCATCTTCGGCGCCGAACCGTGGTCGGAGGAGATGCGGCGGGAGATCGAGGCCCGTGCCGACATGCACGCGGTGGACATCTACGGGCTGTCGGAGGTGATGGGACCCGGGGTGGCCCAAGAGTGCGTCGAGACCAAGGACGGGCTCACGATCTGGGAGGACCACTTCTACCCTGAGGTTGTGGATCCCCTGAGCGGCAACCCCCTGCCGGATGGCGCCTCTGGTGAATTGGTGCTGACGACACTGACCAAGGAGGCGATGCCCCTGCTGCGCTACCGAACCAGGGACCTGACCCGCCTTCTGCCCGGAACCGCCCGTTCCATGAGACGCATGGAACGGATTAGGGGCCGCACCGACGACATGATGATCGTCAGAGGGGTGAACGTCTTCCCCACCCAAATCGAGGAGGTGGTGCTCAACATCGCGGGGCTCTCGCCACACTTTCTCTGCGTCCTCACGCGGCCCCGGCGAATGGACGAGATGACCGTGCGGGTGGAGGCCATCCCGGAGGCTGCGGATGCCGAGACCAGGGTTCGCCTGGAACGAGAGCTGGTGGAGCGCCTCAAGCATGCGGTCGGAGTCACAGTCGAGGCGGATGTCGTGGAGCCGGGCACGATGGAGCGGTCTTTGGGCAAGGCGAAGCGGATTCTGGACCTGCGCTCCTGAGGGTCTTCGGGGCTGGTGCTTCGGACCCCTCGCTCGGACCGACCGCCCTGGGGCGGCTACCCTGCGCTGATCAGACCGATCGCCAAGAGCGCCCCCAAGAGTCCCACCGACTGCAACCGACTCCAGCGCTCGCCGAGAAACGTCCGTGCGAGCAAGATCGTCACCCCTGGATATAGCGAGGTGAGGACCGCCACCACGGCCAGCCTGCCCTGGCCGGTGGCGCTGAGGAACATGATGTTGGCCAAGCCACCCAGGACCCCTGCGACCACCGGAAGCACCATTGTCGAGGTAGCTGGTCTGGTGCCCCGGATCGCTCGGGCCGCAAACGGCGCCTCGATCAGCACCGCCACCACCTGCCCTGGGAGCAGCGGCCAGGCGCCGGAGCCCGTGCCAGCCCGGTCGAGGGCGATGAAGAAGATGGCGAAACCCAAGCCAGCGGCCATCCCGTACAGAATCCCTCGGCTCCCATTCGCCTGACCGCGTGGCCCGGGCCGCCACGACACCAGGAATATGGCGGCGACGGCGCAGGCTACGCCAGTTTCTGCCATCGCTCCCAGGTGCTCTCCCAGCAAGAGCCCGAATCCAGCCGGCAGAGCCGCGGTCAGAAGCGCCGAGCAGGTTGCCACCACACTCATGCTGCCAATCGCCAGGCCCCGGTACAGGCAGAGCGAGCCCACGGCCGTGCCCACCCCGCTCAGCGTTCCCCAACCGAGGACCGCAGGGGTGGCTCCTCCTCCGGGGTGGACCTGGACCGCAATGAGAGTGGCTATTACGCTGCAGGACTGAGCCACAAGAGCCACCGTGGCTGCGGACGCTCGCCGACTCCCGACGCCCGCGGCAAAGTCGGAGGCGCCATAGCCCAGGGCCGCCAGCAGGCTCAGAAGCAGAGCCACGCCGTCAGCGCCCAAACCGGCGAAAAAAGCGGTCGGGGCTGCCCGGGAGCACTGCCAGCTCAGATTCAGTTCGGAGGCCGGCAGGACCCGCGACCCGCCTGCCACGCCCTCTGCCGCCCTGCCAGGCGGTCGTCGCCATTGATCTGGAAAGTCTCGATCGAAGCTTGGCCTGGCCCCCCGGTCTGGGCTCGGCCGGCAAACCCTCTGCCTGGAGCAGGCGGGCCTGCTCCGCCTCCAGCCCAGGAACCAGGCGCCCAGATGCGGTCAGCACCCGCCACCATGGAAGTCCTTCCGAGTTGGCGAGCAGACGCCCTACGGCGCGCGCGGCCGAGGGCCTGCCCGCCATCGCCGCTATCTGGGAATAGCTGAACAGCTCTCCCGGGCGAGTCTTGGCGAGGACGGTTGCCAGTGCGCAGCCCAGGTCAGGCCGAGCCGTCCGCACGGATTCAGTCGTGGCTAGCCTCGTCCGTGAGGTGATCTCTGAAGAACTCCGCGATGCGGCGCCGGGAGTCGGCCGCGGCCTGCGGCTCGTAGCCGATCCCCCCGACTCTCCGCATGACCATCGGCAGAAGGCCCTGGTGCCGGTTCATGAATCCGTGGCCCGCCTTGGGATATTCCTTGACGTCGTGGGGTGCCGGTGCCGCCTCCAGAGCCGCCTCCAGCCTCATGGCGGCGCCTCTCAGGGTGCGATCGCGCTGCCCGAAGCTGGCCACCATGGGGCAGGAATTTGCCAGCAGGGATGTCGCGTCGGCGGGAACCTGACCATAGTTCACGCTGGCCGCGGAGAACCCCCGGTCTGGAGCCATGAGGAGGGCGAAGCCTCCTCCGAGGCAGAATCCGATCACCCCTATTCTCCCCGTGCAGCGGTCGTCCCGAGCCAGCCATTCCCGGGCCGCCTCCACGTCTTCGAAGGTTCTGCCCTGGCGCCGGGTCAGGTCTCTGAAGGCGGATCTGACGCACGCCACCTTGCGTCCATGGCTGAAGAGATCGGGGGCAAGGGCCAGAAAGCCCTCGGCGGCGAGCCAGTCAGCCTGGGTCACCAGGTCCGGAGTCATGCCGAACACGTCATGGATGATCACGACGCCCGCGAACCGGCCCTGCCTCGTGGGGCGGGCCAGGTAGGCGGGCATGTTCCCCCTGTCGGTGGTGACGGTGACCGTTGTCAATGCGATTTCCTCTGCGGCGATGGCCAGGGCGCTAGCCGCTCAACTATATGGTCAGGAAATCCCCCGCTGGCGGGCGGCGCTTGGACTGCTGGGCGCGTCCCGCAACCGTGCCTGCAGCTCGGCGCCGATGCCGCCATCTTTGCCCCACAGTCCCTCCAGGGCGATTACGGCCACTGCCTCAGCGACCTGCCCCGAGTCCTCCCCTCGGTCCGGGCGATACCACTCCGTTATCGAGTTGACCATGCCGAAGATGAGCCTGGTGGCAAGACGCGGGTCCACTGCGGGGCCGCCTCCTCGAGCCGCTGCGGCGGCATCGACCATGCCAGCCACCAGACGGTCGAATTCGCGCCGCCGGTCCATCGCCCAGACCTCGGTCGGAGTGTTGCCGCGCACGCGCAGGAGCAGGGTCACGTAGGGCAACTCTCGCGTGAGAGTCAGGGCCGTGCTCACCACCACGTGGCGAAGTCGCTGATCCGCCGGCCCGGTCTTCGCCCCCCTCTCGTCCAGAACCGAGAAGAGCCCGTCCAGGGCGCGTGAGACCGCCACCCTCAGGATCTGCTCCTTGCCACTGAAGTGGTGGTAGATGGTTGACTTGGTGATGCCTGCGGCCCGGGCCACCTCCGCCATGCTGGTGCCGTCGTAGCCGCGCCGGTTGAATACCTCGACGGCCACCGCCAGCAGCGACTCCGCGTCGTGGTTGGAACGCGTCCCGGACCTGTTCGAGGTTGGAGCTTGTTTGCCTGCCACGCACAGAGTATGGCTGCGTTCTTGACTTCCGCACCGGTTCCGCCCAAGATTGAAACCGACCGATCGGTCGGGAAGCGGGAGTGCCAACATGCCAGAGCAGGATCAGAGCCAAAGGGAGCGGGCCTTCCAGGCTCGCATCGACGCGGAGGAGACGATCGAACCGCGCGATTGGATGCCGGAGCGTTACCGGGCGACCCTGATCAGGCAGATCGCCCAGCACGCGCACTCCGAGATCATTGGGATGCAACCGGAGGGTAACTGGATCACCAGGGCTCCATCCCTGAGGCGTAAGGCCATCCTGCTGGCCAAGGTGCAGGATGAGGCGGGGCACGGTCTGTACCTCTACTCCGCGGCAGAGACCCTGGGAGTCGATCGGGGGGAGCTGGTGCAACAGCTGCAGGAGGGCCGGCAGAAGTACTCCAGCATCTTCAACTACCCGACGCTCACCTGGGCCGACGTCGGCACCATCGGGTGGCTGGTTGACGGAGCTGCGATCACCAACCAGTTGGCGCTGACCCACACCTCCTACGGGCCCTACGCCAGAGCCATGGTCAGGATCTGCAGGGAGGAGTCTTTCCATCAGCGCCAGGGCTTCGAGCTGCTGATGCACCTGAGCCAGGGCACGGAGCAGCAGCACGCCATGGCCCAGGACTCGGTCAACCGCTGGTGGTGGCCCTCGTTGATGATGTTCGGCCCTCCCGACCAGGCCTCCCCCAACAGTGCCCAGTCGATGGCCTGGCGGATCAAGCGGGTCAGCAACGACGAGTTGCGACAGCGTTTCGTGGACATGACCGTCCCCCAGGCCAAGGCTCTCGGTCTCACCCTGCCCGATCCGGAACTGAGCTGGAACCAGGAGCGCGGCCACTATGAGTTCGGGGCGATCGACTGGGATGAGTTCGCCCGGGTGGTCGGGGGCCAGGGACCCTGCAACGCTGAGCGTCTGGCGTGCCGGCGAGCGGCGTATGAGGATGGCGCGTGGGTGCGCGAGGCTGCCCGGGAGTGGGCTGCCAAACACCCGGCCGGCAGATCGGAGCAGGCCGCATGACGCCCGGCGAGCAGAGCCCGCTGTGGGAGGTGTTCGTGCGCAGCCGCCGGGGGCTGTCGCACAACCATGTGGGCTCATTGCATGCCCCGGATTCCGAGATGGCCCTGCAAAACGCGCGGGACCTCTACACCCGTCGGGGCGAGGGGGTTTCGATCTGGGTCGTCAGATCCGCCGACGTCCATGCCTCCGATCCTGACGAGAAGGGCCCGCTTTTCGACCCTCCGGCTGACAAGGTCTACCGTCATCCGACCTTCTACACCGTGCCTGAGGACCTGAAGCTGTGAACTCGGTGGCAGCGGTTGCGGCTCCGGGCGACGTCATGGAGTTCTGCCTGCGCCTGGGGGATGACTGTCTCATCCTCTCCCATCGGCTCTCCGAGTGGACCGGCCACGCCCACGATTTCGAGGAGGATGTGGCGCTGGCCAACCTGGCTCTGGATCTGCTGGGACAGGCACGCAACCTGCTCTCGTATGCCGGCGAGATCGAGGGACTGGGGCGGGACGAGGATGCTCTTGCCTACTGGAGGGATGACCGCGAATACCGCAACAGCCTCTTGGTGGAACAGCCGAATGGCGACTTCGCCATGACCATGGTTCGCCATCTCTTCTTCTCCACCTATCAGGTGGCCCTCTACCAGGGGCTGCTTGATTCGACAGACCCGACCCTGGCCGCGATCGCCGGGAAGGGCGTCAAGGAGGCGAGATACCATCGCGACCACGCGACCCTCTGGGTGCTGCGCCTGGGCGCGGGAACCGCTGAGAGCCATCGCCGCGCCACGGCCGCGGTGACAGCGCTGTGGCCTCTGGTTGACGAGCTCTTCGAGGAGGACGATCTGTTGCGGCGGTTGGTGGGCAGCGGCGTCGCCCCCAATCCGCAGGGGTTGTCCGCAGAGTGGAACATCCACGTTGGCTCCACTCTGCAGCAGGCGAACCTGGAGAGGCCCCAGGTGGTCGGCCGCAGCGGGGGCCGCAGCGGCCTGCACTCGGAGCACCTGGGCCATCTTCTGGCTGAGATGCAGCATCTCCACAGGAGCCATCCCGATGCCTCCTGGTGAGACCAGCGCCAGAGCTGCGGTGGCGGCGGTCTGCGATCCCGAGCTTCCCAGCTTAACCCTGGAGGATCTCGGGATTCTGCGATCCGTCGACCTGGACGAGGCGGGCGTGGTCCAGGTGCTCCTGACCCCGACCTACTCGGGATGTCCGGCGCTCGAGGTCATGCGCGAGGATGTGCTGAAGGCGCTGCGGCAGGCGGGTTTTCCCAAGGCTCAGGTCCGGTTCACCCTGACGCCGGCGTGGAGCACCAGCATGATGGGGCCGCTGGCAAAGGAGCGACTGAATGCGCTCGGGATCGCACCGCCCACCACCAGCTCGAGCCCTATCCCGATCACTTTGAAGTGCCCGCAGTGCGGGTCCCTGCGCACCGAGGAGGTGAGCCGATTCGGCGCGACATCTTGCAAGTCGCTGTGGCGATGCCTCAACTGCCTGGAACCGTTCGAGCACTTCAAGGCTCTCAGGTGACCGATAGCTCTGAGGGGGCCGAGTCCAAGCACAGGTCGGGATTCCACAGTCTGGTGGTGGCCTCAGTCGAGGCTGTGGCGGAGGACGCAGTGGCTGTCACCCTCCAGGTTCCCCCCTGCCTGAAGGAGCGGTTTCGTTATGCCGCTGGCCAGCACTTGACCGTGCGGGCGAAGCAGCTCGGCGATGATGTGCGCAGGACCTATTCCATCTGCTCTCCTCCCCGGGAGCATCGCCTGCGGGTCGGTGTGCGCCGCCTGCCCGGCGGGTTGGTGTCGGAGTTCATCAACTCCCAGCTCAAAGCGGGAGACGAGCTCGAGGTGATGGAGCCCGCGGGCAACTTCACCCTGACCTTCGACGAAGCAGCGAAGCGTTCCTACGTCGCGATAGCCGCCGGCTCGGGCATAACTCCAATCCTGGCCCTGGCGGCGGAGGCGCTGGGGGCCGAACCCGGGAGCCAATTCACCATCCTCTACGGCAACAGGACGGCGGAGTCGACCATGTTCCTGGACGAACTGGCGGATCTCAAGGATCGCTACCCAGCCCGCCTGCAGCTGGTCCATCTGTTCTCCCGCCAGCGCCAGAACCAGGAGCTCAACGGCGGACGTCTGGATCGAGAGAAGCTGGCCCGCTTGATCGACGGTTTTCTCAGCCCGCTGGAGGTCAGCGCCTGGCTGCTCTGCGGGCCCTTCGAGATGGTCCGTGCGGCCCGCCAGCTCCTGTGCGCCGCCGGCGTCGCCGAGGCCCGCATCAAGACGGAGCTCTTCTTCGTCGAGGAGGAGCCCCCGACAAGGACCTCCGCGGAGCTTGAGGCTCTCTCCCGGGAGGGGTTGGTCCAGGTGCGGGCGAGGCTCGATGGCAGGGAGACGCAGTTCACCATGACGAGGGAGCAGAAGATCGTCGACGCCCTGGCTGCGGTCAGACCGGACGCTCCCTTCTCGTGCAAGGGGGGCGTCTGCGCGACCTGCCGGGCGAGGCTGGTCGAGGGCCGAGTGGTGATGGACCACACCTACGCCCTGGAGGAATCTGAGCGTGAGCTGGGATGGATTCTGACCTGCCAGGCTCACCCCGTCACGGACACGATCGTCGTCGACTACGACGCGTGATCGCGCCCCGTTATCCTGGCCCCAGATGAAGAGTTCCACCTTTGCCTCGATCGACCTCGCCAGCGCCCGGCGCAGGATCCAGGGACGCGTCCACGGGACCCCTCTACTGCACTCCACCTCGCTGGATCAAAGGGCTCGCTTGGAGGTCTGGCTGAAGGCGGAGTCCTTCCAGCGCGGGGGCTCCTTCAAGGCGAGGGGGGCGTTCAACGCCCTCCTCGCGGGGCTGGAGCAGGGTGACCGGAGCGGAGTCCTCGCCGTGTCGTCGGGCAATCATGGCCAGGCCGTGGCCCTGGCAGCCCGCGAGCTCGGCCTTCCCGCCACCATCGTGATGCCGCAGGGGGCGTCGAGCGTCAAGTTGGCGGCCGTCAAGGGCTATGGGGCGGAGGTCGTTACCGAGGGGGTGACGGGCGAGAACCGCGAGGCGGTAGCCTCGGAGCTGGCGGCCACCAGAGGGCTCCGTCTGGTCCATCCCCATAACGACGAGCTGGTCATCGCCGGGCAGGCCACGGTGGGATCAGAAATGGTCGAGCAGTGCCTCGGCAACGGCAACAGACCCGATCTGGTGTTGGTGCCGGTGGGCGGTGGGGGCCTGCTGGCTGGGGTGGCTTTGGCCCTGGAGGAGCGGCTGCCCGGTGTCCCCGTGGTCGGAGTCGAGCCGGCCGCGGGCAATGACGGGCAGCAGTCACTTGCCCAGGGGCGTCTTGTCTCCCTGCCGCGGACGCCAGCCACAGCCGCGGACGGAGCGCGCACCCTTCACCTGGGCCAGATCTGCTGGGATGTGATCCAGGGGCGCGTAGAGCACATAGTCACAGTTTCCGAGGCCGAGATCGCCGCCGCCTGCTGGTGGCTGTGGACTCGCTGCAAGCTGGTGGTCGAGCCCACCGGTGCGATGACGACCGCGGCCGCCCTGCGGGTGGCCCAGAATCCGGAGGAGTTCGGCCTGGGCGGTCCCGTTCAATCGAGCACCAGGGTTGTCTGCATTGTGTCCGGCGGCAACTGCACCCCGGACCAGATCGCCTCGCTGCTGAGCGAGCAGCCTTGGGACGACGCCCTCAGCTGACCTCGGTCCACTGGGAGCCGTTCCACATCCAGGTCTTGGCGCTGAAGCCGGACCCGTAGCTGGTGGCTCCCCCAAAGAGGAGCACACCGCGGCCCGCGGGCGCCTCTGCCATCGACATGAAGCTGTAGACGGGAGGGCTCTGGCGGGGCCTGAGGGGCGTCCAGCCCTGGCGGCCCCACTCCCAGGTGGTGGTCTTAGCGCCCGCTCCTGCATACAGCAGCACCGATGCGTTGACCGGATCAGTGGCCATCCCCACGTAGGCGAGAGGCCCCGGCGAGCGGGCGCTGCTCAGTTTGCTCCAGCCGCTGCCGTCCCAGGCCCAGGTGTCGGACAGACGTCCGGCTTCGTCGCTCCCTCCGTACATGATGAGCTCTCCCAGCCGGGGATCGAAGGCCATGGCGGCGGCGGTCCTGGCCTGGGGCTGCACCGGCAAGCTCAGGCGGTGCCAACCGCCACCTTGGAAGAGATATGTACCGCTCAGCGGGCGGCCCGAGGCATCATCCCCGCCGAACATGACCAGCTGTTTGGACGCTGGATCGTATGCGAGGGCGGGGAACCTCCGCCCGGGCGGTGGCGCCGCTGGACTCAGGGTGCGCCAGCCCTGATTCCAGTCCCAGGTGCTCGACAGAGCCGGCCCGAGCCCCTGCTCAGTCGCCCCGCCGAACATGATGACCTGGTCATCCGAGGGGTCGAACGCGGCCGACGCGTATCCCATCGGGGGCGGGTTCTCGCGGGATGTTGCCGGCAACCAGCGATGTCCGTCCCACATCCAGGTGCGGTTGGAGCACGTTAGATAGTTGCAGCCTCCAAATAGCAGGTCCTGACCGGTCTGGGCGTCGAAGGCCAGGACAGCTCCACCCACCTTCGGCGGGGTTGACTGCCCCGGTTGGGACTCGGTGGTTGCGATGCTGCCCCAGGTGAGCGCCGCCAAGGTGATGGTCAGAGCCAGGCCGACGCCGGTGACCAATCTAAGGCGCCCTGGGAGAGGGTGTCCGCCGGGCCTCGCCCAGGCGTAGAGGCTGAGCCTCCGCCAGCTGTGCCCCAGCAGAAGGACGAGGGCCAGCAGCAGGTAGACCGGTCCTGAGTTGAGGTCGGTGGTGCCCTGGGCGAAAGGCAGCCCCACCCCCTGGCCGAAGATCCATATTCCGAGAAACAGAGGCAGGCAGGCCAGAAGCGATGCCTCGGCGAGAACACCGGTCGCGATGCTCACGCCAAGAGCGGTCTCCAGGGCGGCAAGGATCCCATTCCACACCGCGGGCTGGTGGGCGGTCAGCTGGGCGGCGAAGACCAAAAGTCCCCGCAGGGGCTGCGGGCTGACCGAGGCATTCGAATAAAAGAGACTGTTGAAGATCTGGTAGGTGCCCGGCTGAAACTCCAGCACGGCATCGATGAGGAGCAGGGCGCCGAACCCCACCCGGACCGAGGCCAGCCACTTGGGGACCAGGGTTGCGCCCGGTTGGTTGGAGGCGGTCACGTTAAGGACGCGCCCCGATGGCGCGCGAGCACGACGTATGGGGCTGCCCCCAGTCGTTTCCTGCGGGGGTCGCGGTCGAGCAGGTCATCCACCCTGGTGAAGATAGTGGAGAGGGGATAAAACCGCCCCCGCGCGGCACCCTGCGGGGGGCAGCTTAGCTCATCCGAGGAGTCGCTCCAATCTTGAAAGCCCCTCCTCCAACTCCGCCTCTCCCAGGGCGTATGAGAAGCGCAGATACCCAGGCGCCCCGAAGGCGTCACCCGGGACCACCGCCACCTGGGCCCGGTCCAGAATCAGGTTGGCCAGATCCTGAGATCCCTGCACCACGTGGCCGCCGACATTGCGTCCCACCACGCCGCGGACCGACGGAAAGACGTAGAAGGCGCCCTCCGGCGGCACGCATTCGAATCCTGGCAGAGCGCTCAGGCGGTCGGCGATGAGCCCCCTTCTGGTGGCGAAGGTCTCTCGCATCGTCTCCACGGGGCCGAGCCCGGCCTCCAGGGCGGCGACCGCGGCCAGCTGGGAGACGTTGCTGATGTTGCCGCAGACATGGGACTGGAGGTTGATCCCAGCGCTGATCACCTCCTCAGCGGCGACCATCCAGCCCACCCTCCAGCCGGTCATGGCATAGGCCTTGGCGACTCCGTTCAGACAGATGGCTCGCGAACGGAGCTCGGGCACCAGAGCGGGCAGGGAATTGAATTCGGCGCCATCGTAGGTGAAGTGGTCGTAGATTTCATCGCAAACCACCCACAGGTTGTGTTCGGCAGCCCACTGGCCGATCTGCACCATCTGCTCTCGGCGGTACACCGCTCCGGTGGGGTTTGACGGGGAGACGAAGAGCAGAGCCTTGGTCCGGGGGGTGAGGTGCCTCTCCAAATCCGCGACCGAGAGCTTGAAGTTGGTGGTCTCGTCAGTGGCCACGGGAACCGGGGCACCGCCCGCCAGCGCCACCACCTGGGGGAAGGTGACCCAGTAGGGGGCTGGAATCAGGACCTCGTCGCCGGGATCCAGGATGATCGTGAACGCGTGCGCCACCGCCTGCTTGGTGCCGCTGGTGATGAGGACGTTGGGGGCGCCCACATCCAGGCCGGAGTCCCTGTTGGTCTTCTTAGCCACCGCCGAGCGCAGCTCAGGAAGGCCGGCGGCGGGGCTGTAATGGTGCGCCATGGGGTCGTGGCAGGCTCGCACCGCGGCCTCGACGGCCACATTCGGAGTCGGGAAGTCAGGCTCGCCGGCGGCGAAGGAGATGACCCTCTCGCCCGCCGCCACCAGCTCCTTGGCCCGCCGGTCCATGGCCAGGGTCGCTGACTCTGAGATTGCAGCCACCCTCTTGGAGATGGCGGCCGTGGTGAAGGTGGCCGGGGGCAATACACTTCCTCCTGATGGCTGCTGGTAGTGGGTCGGCTCCTGTGATACCACAAGATCTGCTCCCCGAGGACGGTCGCTTCGGATGTGGCCCCTCTAAGGTACCTGGACTTGCCGTTCGGCGGCTGGCTGAGACAGGAAACTTGCTTTTGGGAACCAGCCACCGTCAGGCTCCGGTGCGCCAGCTGATGGGGCGCATCAAGGAGACGATGGCTGATCTGTTCGCCGCTCCCGAGGGCTACGAGGTGGTCATCGGGAACGGGGGGGCAACCTGCTTTTGGGACATGGCCACCGTGGGCCTCATCCTCCACCGCAGCCAGCATCTCGTCTTCGGGGAGTTCTCGGCGAAGTTCGCCCAGGCGGTTGCGGCCGCCCCCTTCCTCGATTCGCCGGAGATCCTGCGGGCTGCGCCGGGGACGCGGCCGGAACCGCGGGTCAGTGAGGAGGTCGACTGCTACTGCCTCACCCAGAATGAGACCTCGACCGGGGTTGCCATGCCCGTCCTGCGGCTAGGCGATGGGGGCCAGCTCGTGCTGGTCGACGCCACCTCTGCCGCCGGCGGCATGGAGGTCGATCTGTCTGAGTGCGACGCCTATTATTTCTCTCCCCAGAAGTGCTTCGCGGCCGATGGCGGCCTCTGGGTGGCCCTGCTATCACCGGCGGCTGTGGAGAGAGCCCGGGCGATCGCCGACTCCGACCGTTGGGTTCCCCCATTTCTCGACCTGTGGGGCGCCATAGAGAGCTCGAGGCTGGACCAGACGGTGAACACCCCGGCCATCGCGACCCTGTTCCTGCTCGCGCAGCAGGCCGACTGGATGCAAGAGCACGGCGGGCTGAAGTGGGCCGCCGCTCGCTGTCGGGAGTCATCCTCGCTCATCTACGGGTGGGCCCAGCGGAGCCCGTACGCCTCCCCCTTCGTGGCCCGTGAGGAGGACCGCAGCCCGGTGGTTGCCACGGTCGATCTGGACCCGGCCATCTCCGCCGCGGAGGTGTCTGCCGTCCTGCGCCAGAATGGCATCGTGGACACCGAGTCGTATCGCAAACTGGGCCGCAACCAGCTGCGGCTGGGACTCTTCCCGGCCGTGGACCCCGCCGACGTGCAGCGGTTGACGGCCGCCATCGACTGGGTGGTGGCCATGATGTCCTCGCGGACGGGCTGAAGGAATTGTTACTCGGGGCGGCCCGGCTCGGCCGGATAGGCGGTTAGCATGCCAGGAGTGGAGGGGAACGAGGGCGGTGGCCGATGACTGATGGCCCTGATCTGAGCCCCGCAGTCGCCGCTGCCTACGAGGCTGTTGAGCAGGGACTGCCGCTGTCCGATCCGGGGGTGACCGAGTCCATCCTGCGGCCCTGGCTGGAGTCTCTGGCCGCTCGCGGCGTGGGCGATTCCACCATGGTCGCGCTGGTGGCCCAGCAGGTGCTCGTAGACGTGGGTTTGCGCGTGTTTTCCGACTTCCCGTCCGCAATCGCGATGCAGCAGTGGCTGGAGGTGCGCGTCACCCAGACAGTCGGACTCTTCACGGGAATGATGGCCCCGCCTCCGGGGCAGGCGCCACCTCCGAAGAGCGGCCGCCAGTGGCGCTGGGGGCTGCTGGGAATTCCCTTCCTCGGACGCCTGCCGAAGTTCGGCACATTTCCGTGGCTGGTGGGAGGCACCGCCTCCACCGCGCTCGCCACCGGGTTGGCCGCCATCACGCTCACGGCCACCTTTCCCGCCGGGATAGCCAGCGTGCCGACCCGTGCCTATCCGGCTCAGCTCCCACCGCCGCCAACGGCCCAGCTGCTCCTCCCCTCCCCTTCGGCCACCAACGTAGCCCCGCTGGCGCCCAAGGAGAGCGCGACTCCCAACCCGAAGGGACCCTCATCCTCGAGCGTGTCCGCATCCAGCACCGAGCCGGTGGCGAGGAAGAGTGTCGCGCCCACGGCTGTGGTCACCACCAGCCCCGGGCCAACGTCTCCCAAGCCGACACCTGTCCCGACCAAGAAGGTGAGCCCGCCCCCGCCGACGCCACCGCCGACGTCCCCGCCGACTCCGCCACCCACGCCCCCAACCTCTCCTCCACCCACGCCCCCGCCCTCTCCGCCGCCTCACCATCACTGTCACCCTCCCCGCTGCTGGCAACATGGAGGGGCGGGTGTCCAGTCACGGGGGCCAAACTGCTGCCCGGGACCACCCTTCGGGCTTCCCCAAACGGGCGATCCCGATGACCGGGGCCAGCAGCCCTGCTCGTCGTCCGGTGGCCATCCCGGTCCGTGGGGGCACAAACCGTGGCTGGGGCAGTCCAATCATCCGCCGTCCGAGCCGGCGAAGCAGTGACCGATCCGGCTGGCCGGCAGGCTGGCCGGTTGGCCATTCAGGGTGCTGCCGACGAGTACCTCACCTACCTCGCTGTCGATAGGGCCAGAAGTCCCCAGACGCTTCGCGCCTACTCGGCGGATCTGCAGATGGCGATCGACTACTGGGACGGGCTGAAGCATCCTCCCCAGACTGTGGGCGATCTGTCCAAGGATCTCGTGCGGGCGTACCAGCGCCACCTCGGGCAATTGGGTCTGGCCCTGAGCTCGCGGGCCCGGCGCTTGCAGGGGCTGCGTGGGTTCTTGCGGTACGCGCAGGGCGAGGGGTGGACCGCGGAGGACCTTGCCGCCCACATCGACATTCCCCGAGTTTCCGCCCCCCTGCCCAAGCCCCTCACGACAGAGGACGCTCGCAACCTGCTGGGGCTGGACGCGGGCCAGAGCGAGCAGGGGCTGCGCGACCTAGCCCTGCTGCACTTCCTCCTCAGCACCGGCTGCCGTATCTCAGAGGCACTTGCGCTCAACCGCAGTGACATCGCTAGAGACGGGCGGCTGGTGGTCAGGGGCAAGGGTGACAAGGAGCGTGTGGTGCACCTTACGCCGGCCGCCATGGCCGCGGTGCGAGCCTACCTCAGAGCACGGGAGGATCAGGAGGCCGCGCTCTTCCTGAACTACGACCGGCACTCGGTGGCCACGGGGCCGCGGCGGCTGACCGCGGCCGGGGCTCGTCACCTGGTCCGGCGGATTCAGCGCCGCAGCGGGGTTGAAGGGCTGCGGTCCCCCCACGTCCTGAGGCATACCACGGCCACCGAGCTGCTCACGATAACAGGCAACGTGCGGTTGGTCCAGGAGGTCCTGGGGCACGCCAATCTCAACACCATGCAGGGATACACCAAGGTTGTGGACCAGGCCCGCACGGACGCCTATCGCGAGCTCTCCAAACGGCTTGAGCCTGGGCCTGGCCTCAAGGGCTCGGACTTGGCGCCGGAAGAGGAAACTTGAACGTGTCCAGGAAGACCGAGAAGTCCTGGGCCGCGCTGGTCTGGGATGCCTTGTCGGTGATCAGGAAGGCCAGTCCCGGGGCTGCCTGAAATGCCACCGCGGCCAGATAGCCGGAGGACGTCGCATAGGTCACCAGGCTGGTTGTGATCCCATAGACGTCGACAGAGCTGACGCTCTTCTGACCGGTCCCGGAGGGGGCGCCCGGTGGTAGCGCGCCGACGGTCGTGGCGGTGACCACGGTGATCACCTCCCCGCCTGGCGCCGTGAAGGTGATCGCCCCAGAGCTTGACTGGGCGAAGCTCCAACTGGTGGGGAACATCACCGACCAGGCGTTGGTCCCACCGGCCGAGTAGCTCTGAAACGAACCGGTGGAAGTGTCCGCGGGATTGGATGTGATCCAACCAGTCGCGGTGCTGCCCTTGACCTCCCACCAGCCGCCGTCAGCACTGTTCTGGCCAAGGACCGGCAGGGTCACCCCCTGTGCCACAATGCCCACCACGGATGCGGTCGACGACGGTCCGGATCGGAAGTTGACCCCGTCCGGTGCCAGCACCGTGACCGCGCTGGGGAGAGGGGTCGGCGTGGCGGTGGCAGTTGGACTGGGAGACGGAGCCGCATGCTGGCTCGGCGAGGCCAGACCGCATCCAGCCAATCCCAGCGCTGCAGCAGCACAAAGCCCCACCGTCTTGGTCGCCGCCACTCGAAGCAAGTCCCCTAGAGCGTACTCGTGTCCGGCCTCGTGTGCACTGGTCGCAAACCGGCCTCAACCTCTGCGATGGCGGCGAGGTAGTTGCGTGCCGCCATCGCAGCCGCCTCGGCGAAGTCGGGGCCGCAAGATGCCTGGCAAACTCCGCGGGAGACGTTGATCAGGTACTGCCCGGTTCCGTACCGCCCGGCGGCCGCAGCGACGGCCGCTCTGAGATCCCCGCCCTGGGCCCCGATACCGGGGACCAGCAGGGGAAGGTCCGGCGCGGCGTCTCTGATCCGGCTCAATTCCGAGGGCCAGGTGGCGCCGGTCACAAGGCCCGCCGTGGGCCACTCACTCTCGGCTGTCCAGCCGGCCACCAGCCTGGCTAGCTCCAGGTACAGGGGATCTCCGGAGCCTGCCAGGACCAGGTCCTGGAGATCTGCGGCCCCTGGATTGCTGGTGCGGCAGATGATGAACGCCAGCCGATCTGGGCGGTTCAGGAATGGCTGCACCGAGTCCCGCCCGAGGTAGCCATTCACGGTGCAGGCGTCGGCCCCCAGCCAATCAAAGACCGCCTCGGCATAGGCCTCGGCGGTGTGCCCGATGTCGCCCCTCTTGCCGTCGACTACCACCAGGGAATGGCGGCCGCCCATGGCGACCACCTCCTTGAGAATCCTCCACCCAGCGTCGCCCAGAGTCTCGAAGAAGGCGGCGTTGGGCTTGATCGCGCAGGCATATGGTCCAACCGCTTCGACCAGTTCAAGACAGTAGCGCCGCACCCCGTCTGGACCGCGCTCAAGATGCTGAGGCATCGCGGCCACCACAGGGTCGATCCCAACGCAGAGACTCCCTCCTATGGTCCGGCTGCGCTCCCGAAGCCGCTCCTTGAAGGTGGCGGCCCCGTCCATCACCAAGAGGTGCGGGACGTGCTCGTCTGGGCGGCTCCTGGTGCCTGGGGAGCGTATGGTACCTGGATCCGGTCATGCTCGGACTGCATGCAGCCGGGACAAACAGAACTGAGCTCGCCGTCAAGAAGTACGGCGGAGAGCCGGTAAATCGGGAACTCGCGGTCGCAGTTGGCGCACCGACGCATCCAGGGCATTTCCAGTCTCCCGCTATTGCCGGACCTGCTCAGATTCTACGCGCCTGGTATGCTCAGGCTCCGGCTCCGGGGAGTAGCGCAGGTGGTTAGCGCACCAGTCTGGGGGACTGGGGGTCGCAGGTTCGAGTCCTGTCTCCCCGACCATCATCAACCAAAACCCGATTTTAAGCGGGTTTTGGCAGCTTGACCGGAGCCGCAAGGGGTCTTAGGCTCCCTGCAAATCCGGCAAGCCTGTGGGTTGATTGCACCCACATTGTGCGAGGGAAGCTCACGACCCCGATTTCACGGACCACCCGTACCACGGCGGTACGGCATCTCGAGGCCTGAGCAGAGCCCCTCCGATCCCCTCAGGCGGCTGGTCGAAGACTACCTACGCTCGTGCCGTGCCCGGGGATTGGCCTCCAAGACCGTGGCGTCCGCCTGCGCATATCCGCTCCGAAGCGTGTTTCTGCCCTGGGCTGCTCGAACCGGCCCGGACCGGCTCGAGTTGGTGACGCCGCGAACGTTGGAGGCCCTCGCCGCCGAACTCCTTGACCCCGAGCGGGTTCAGAGCCGGGGACCGCTCTCCCGCTACACCGTGCACAGCTACCTGCCGACCGAGAGGCCCTAGCCCGTCGCCCACGCGGTGACCCGGGCCACCTGCCGGTCGAGGTCGGAGCGCTGGTCCGCCGACGAGACGCGGGCGTAGACGGCGACGCTGCCAGAGGCAGCGGATGAGCCTGGAGCATCGACCAGGATCAGGCCCCCGACGCGGCGCGCCGGCACCGGCAGCTTCCCATCTCGGAGCCTCCGGTATGCGGTCACCGGGTGAATGCCCTGTAGCCTCGCCCACTCATTCAAGTTCATCCGCGCTCACTTTAGCGCTTCTTACGAGCAACTGTTCGCAACCCCACCTGTTCCGGCACAGCTTCGTGACCTGGGCCCTGCGTCGGTGGATCAATCCGATCCAGGTGGCTG
>Ga0209012_1001716_pt1 | contig 21510 bp, 23 predicted proteins | sample RS3BMetagenome_FD_184735 | JGI IMG/M metagenome (GOLD analysis project Ga0209012, IMG submission 184735) | Ferric oxide microbial mat and aquatic microbial communities from Rainbow Spring, Yellowstone National Park, USA - RS3B (SPAdes) (version 3) ...
CCCTTGTTGATCAGAGCGCGAGCTGCATACAGACCGACCCCAGAGGACGCGCCAGTGATGACGGCGATCTGCGACTGCTTCGGACCCATACGAAGATGCAGCGCGTGGTGCCGGCGCGCTACAGGCGAACGCTGCACCACCTAGGGCAGCGGATGCTGACAGTGGTGACGGTATCGAGCTGCGAAGCACCCGTCACGTGCGGTACGCCGCGGGAACCGTGCACGAGTTGCAGCGCGCGCGCGCGAAAAATGTGTCTTTCCTAGTACAGCGGAACAGAAACGAAAAGAGCTTGCATTTTCTTGGGATAGATTCTCTCCGATGCGGAAGCTGTCGATCGTTTCAACAACAAGAAACGTTCGCTTAAGTATGCGTATCCAGTCAAAAACCTCTTTTGCGTAGCGGCACGAGTGATCGCCCGTCAATTGCCCAGAGTCCGAGCTAAATCTCCCGTAGATTGTCTAGCGTTCAGCGCAACTAGCACAAGCGCTCAATGCCTTTTCAGAAACTAGGCAGAACTCCGACCATTTCGAACAACAACTTCACCAGTACGTAGTGCCATGGGTTCCGCAGTGCTGCGCTCAGAGATCACAACGATCGTAAATGGACTTCACCACAGCTCTCCGACGAATACCGTAGAGGAGGCATAAGGAAATTTCCTACGGTGCTCTGTATTTTTTGCAAACGTCTGCACGTCAGTTGGAGACTTCATGTCTAGGGCAGGTCATTCGGCATTATTGTACACCGCGGGCGGCAGCGTTTTTTTCAAAGGCATTCGTTGTTCGCTTTGTCGCTTCCGGGCTCGATGTTCGGGTTAGGCTCTTGAAACTAATCTTATAGAGTAGATCAGAATACAGTATGTGCTTTTGGCGGATGCCTCGGTCAAACGGAATGCTAAGTATAGACACTCTATGTATGCGATGCCTCTACCAAGATCACCGGATCCGGGAGAGTAGCAAGCACCATAACTTGGACAATGACGATAGCATGCAAATGGCTTGAACTGCCATCAGTACCAGCCTATGACGCAGGATCGAAGCACAATTCAGGTCAGTTCCTCATTGCAGCGTCCGTGCGGCATGCATAACAAGCATCACGAACAGACGTATATACGAGTTCAGGAATACTACCTTACCTTGTTTGGTTACGATCAATAAAACGAATGAAATTCCGAACGAGAAGATTGATGCACACCTCATCCACACAAGCGGAAGCCGCAGAGAACGCTACGCTTTTGATAGAAGCGTCGAGGGGTTTTGTGCCAGGCCCCAACAGCCCCTTGTATGTCGGGGCGGTGCTGCGATGGGCAGTAGCGTCGGCACCAGCGACAGAGTCTATAGCAGGAGATCGTTCTACGTCAATTTCCGATCTACGATAGTTTATTTCAGCTGCAGTGCGATGCAAACACGCATGTGCCAAGGCGGGGTGTCGGACACGTGTCCTTCATCGATCGCTGAGGCGTCTCGCGCGGTGCACGCATCGCGCTCGGTGAGTGCACCTCGGAGATCAGACAGACATGAGACACGACGCGCGTGCCGCTGTTGAAGGGAAACGTGATTATGATCTCTGGCGTGTTGTTCAGCTGGAAAAAAGTTAAATTTCCGTTCAGGTCCTAGCAAAGTACAGTGTTTCTGTTCATTTTCGTTTCAAGCTTCAAACAAGTCTAGTCAAGTGTTTTGCGCAGTATCTAACAGAAGCGTTCAAAGAGCGTTATCTTTAAAAAACAAGAAAAGGAAATTTATGAAAAAGCAAGCCCACGATCCTGGAGGTCCAAGGTCGCCGGCTGCCAGAAAAGAACAAAAAACAGTGCCGAGTCCTGAAGAAAAGGAAGAGCTGAAGAACCGAAAGCAGGAGGCCCTACATCGAAGGCGGCAAGAAAGTCGACTTTACAACGAGAAGGTGGTGAAAACCTTCCTTCTTGGACATATCAAGGATCCCTACAGGGTAAGTTGCGAGACGCTGTCGAAAAACATGTGGCCTCTTACTCCAAGAGTATTGTCAACGCGTTGTCAGGACTGATGCATTTGCCGAGGGAGATGGATCGCGACGTGACCCACATGGAAACGGTAGAGATTCCGAAAGATTTTTTCGACAAGACCTTTGTTAGTCAGCTGATGCTTGGCACAGAGGAAGCTCGGAAGGAAAATGAGCGGGTGCATGCCCTCCACGAAAAACATCCCTTTTACAGCTTCAGTGGTACTCAATACTGGGGTTACCGGGATGTTCACACATATGGGCCCATGAAGTACCCCACGAATCTGAAGGACCATTTGACAGTGAACCTCGAACGTTTTATGTTACGTGCCGTGGTTGCACTCTACCCGGGCCTATCTCGCAATGGAAAGCGGGCGACTACCAAGGCCATCACGAAAGATCGCAAGCGTGAAGATGAGGTCGAATTTGTCAGAGAGAAGGCGTGAACGAGAGCGCGAACGAAGCTTCTGCGATCCGTGCGGCTATACAAGAGCAACGTGCGGTACTGTGGTTGGCGAATCCAAGAGATAAGATATCAGAGTCGAAAAAAGATAAGGAAAGATACTATTATCTCATAATGCGGTATTTTGTGTTTCTGGACCGAGAGCTCGAGCGGAAGGCGGAGATGAAGCTGTTTGAGGAAGAAATGAAGAATGGGAGAGACGGAAGGCTGTCCTAATCGGGAAGCGCTTCAACGTGGTTCTAATGAGCAACATCAAGTCACATTTTGTGACTATCGATTCAGGCGTCCTTTATGGCATCATGAGGGAGATCAGTCCGGAGTTCAATGTTAACAGGGAGGACCTCACCGGTGAAAACCGGGAGACTTTGTGGAAGAATATCTTCGATTTCAAACGTGTGAAAGTGAGCAAATAAAAGGTATTCACAGGGATGATCGAAACCGATGGAGTAGCCATGTCTGTACACTATCGGTGGTTGAAGAAAGATCGGCCAGTCCCTCCCTCGGCTGCGCCCGTCACGAAGGATGAAGAAAAGGGGGAGTCTGATCCTGCAACGCAGGAGGTGGAGAATAACGAACTTGTTGTTGACGCGGTGAAGGATCAAGATGAGAAGGGGGCGGAACCTGCGACACAGAAAGTGCAGGATAACGACCTTGTCGTTGGCGCGGTGAAGGATGAAGATGAGAGGTAGGCGGATCCTGCCACACAGAAAGTGCAGGATAACCACGTTATGGTTGGCGCGGCGAAGCATGAAGAGAAGAAGGAGGTGGATCCTGTGACACAGAAAGTGCAAGATATCGACTTTTTCGTTGGCGGGGACACCGGAAACACAAATATCGTAACCATCGCTGTACCCAAGCGCGCGGAAGATGTTACTGACGGTCACTTTCGTCAGAACGATATGCGTCTTTTGAGGTTCTCGAGAGCGACATACTATCGAGAATCCGGTATATTGAATGAGAGGAAGAAAATCGAGATATGAATGCTGGATTGAAGAAGCACATGGAAGCTATGAGCAAGGTGACGAGCCGCGGAGCGGACTTTGAATCTTTTCGGAAAATTCATGGAAGTTCGCATTGTGCATTGGGATGCGGTGTGGGAGGAGTATATAAAGCCCCGGTGGACTCGTTTGCGAATGAATCTGTATTGTGGTAAGTAGCGGGCGTTCGCGAATTTTTTCAATCAGCTGAGCGCCTTGAAGGAGGGTGAAAATCAGAGGCTAGTAGCAGCATACAGAGCAGGGCGCTGGGCGCCCAAGAAAGGCACTACGCCAGCTCCAACGACGAGGGTGTTCAAGGAGTGCGCAAGGCTTTTCGTTGCAAAACCGATAGATGAGTTCCGAACCTCCTATACACAACACGAGCTAGGGTGCACACTTCAGAGGGTCGAAATGGAAAATTTCCAGAGGAGCCCTGAGGAAATAGCAAAGTACGGACCGCTGACGGAGGAGGAAGTGGAAAGGAGAGCGAAAGTTCGTGGACTACTCACGCTAGTAAGTACAACCAACGGGGGCACGAAACGGATGGAGTTTGTGGGCCGGTACTTTATCGCCGCTATCAATATAAGGCGATGTGCAGTGCTGGAGGAAACACCTCCAGAGTCGACAAGAGAGAACTTAGTTGGACAACCTCTCAAAGTCGAAGTATATGAGAAAAAGTTGGATGCAGTAGTAGTTGGCCGGTCGAGAAAGACGCGGAGGCGTCTGCATAGCAGTCGGAGACTTCTTGTCTAGGGCGGGTCACTCGCCACTACTGTACAACGGTGACGTCGTTGAACTTTCGAGAGGTGTTTGGAGGCGGCGGTGCCTCCTTTCGAGGTGTATGCCGGAACCAATGAATCGTTATTCAGGATAAACGAATACAGACCGCGGTTGAGCAATTAGCGAACGGCTCCTGTTCTAATATATTGCAGCGTATAATGGGGGCAAGGTTTTTTGTCGAGTCTCCAAGTTTACATTGTAAGAAGATCCGGCGATCGGGACAAACCTGCCGGCCAACTGCTCCGTGTGTCCTCATCTGGTTGGTGGTGCGGCGAAATCAAAGCTGTTCTTATGCCGCGCAGATTCTCCCAGGAGTCGCGGGAAATTCGTTTTTTCCACAGGTTCCGGCCTTGTGTCCACGTTCCTCACATGTGTCGTACTGTGCGCCTGGATATGATACGAATCAACAAAACGCGAAGCCATTCTGTGAGTGTACAGAGTTCGCAAAGACGCATCCAGCGGCCTTGCACTATCCAAATGCCCGGCACCCGGTGATCCTATAATGTTTGACGGACTGGAACATGATTCCTCCAGGCACTCTCGTTGGAGCTTGCGGAAGGGACAAGCGTCTGCCGGGACGCAAGCATCCTTGCGCTGGCTGCGAACAAGAATTGTAAATTTTTCGGGGAGCGGCTAGTTGCTGCAGAGTCCCGATTCAGAAAATGACTTACCTAGGCAGTGGTTTCGAGCAGATCCCGAGATTCTCAAGTTTCGAAAAAAATCTTCCAGTGACCCGGACTCGAACCAGGGACCCTTCGGTAGATGCAAAGTACCACTACAGCCGAATGCTCTACCAACTCGTAGCCTCGCATGGGAAGCGAGTGAGCTATCACTGGATCTCTGCTTGGCGCACACCGCGCCATGCCGGTGACGATGCAACCGTCTAAATTTATATATATACTCATAGCGCTTGGATCGCGCCGCATTCGAGATCGCGCCTCGCCTCGGCCCGAGCGCTTCGATCACAGCGGTCGATTTCTTTTTTCGATGACAATCCGTGGACAATTGACCATGGATCCCAGAACTCGAAATCGATAATGGCTCCCGGGGAATCGTCCGTCATAAGGCATCTACCTCCAAGTTCCATAACGCATACTTGGTCTCGGATATACTGGTCGTTTCGTATGTTCTATCGTGCGCCGAGTACCTGCCGCGAGCACCTGCCGTAGCGCTGATATACTGCTGAAGCAGATGCTGCACTGAGACGTAGCGGCTTTGCAAGACCACTGAGGGCGTCGTCTCGAGGCAGGGCTCATCCGACACGGGGTCGGGGTACATCATCGTTCTGGGAGCCCGCGCCAGGGCGAACCGATCTACCAGGAGTCCACTGCGACAAGGGCGACGCCCAGGCGCGGCTTCCTTTCCCTACTTCCCGATTGCTTGTGTTGCAGACGAGCTACGCAGGTCTCGCCATAGCACCTTGCACTGGAGGAAGCATGAAGCACTAGCCCCGCAGACTCGTCCGGACCGCTGGACCTTCCGTCTGGAAGATAAACTTTCGAAGATTCGGAAACTTTTCCCGATTTCATCGCTTGCTATCAAGGTCGAAAGAAACTGTTATCGAGCTGCTAGTCAGTGGTTCGTTTCAGTTCTTTCTCGCAGTCGTCGATGCCGCGCTTGTCGCTTGTCAGCACCCTAGGTGCAATTTCACACTCAACCCGCTCCAGTTCCGGAGGTTTTGCACGGATGCCACTTGCATATTCCCACAAAAGCATCAGATACGGAGTCGACCAATCAATGGACTTGCATCGGGATGCATGGACTCCATGCCACATATCGAAATATGCAGAGCATCGAGCGTGACGCGGGCCTGTAGTTTCGACAGATCCTTTACTAATGTTGCCCTCTTGGTTTCGTAGTCAGAAACGCATGAAAGCACTGCGCTGCTACAGAATTCCAGATGTGTTCATGCACAGTCATCGACGTGATGAGAACCGGTCGAAGATTGGCTCCAGTAGTCTTCGGCGTGCTGCAACGCTCGTCTCTCAGGTCATCTTCGCGCCTGCTGGCGAGACAGTTTCCGCGAACAACCATTCATGACCCTGACATGATAATCGGGAAAAACTCTGAGCATAAAACGTTCCGAACCTCTTTGTCGATGATGAAAATGACCTGGAAAGCTCCCTAGTGAATCATTTCTACACACGGCCGCCGCGTCTCGCCAACGTCTCAGCGCTAGAAGCATCTCATGGGAGGGCCTCGAATCCACGGAGGATCCTCGGCGGGCGCGGCTCTCGCTCAAGTATATATGCTGTACTCTGACGTTTCAATCATTTCGAGAGCTACATCAATAGCCCGGGAAACGCACTCAACTCGTAAAAGATTGTTTACTGTTCTTCTATTCGTATGTTCCGAACAGTTAACCGCGAGCGCCAGCCTCGTGTCCAGTATGTCCAATTCAGGTTGTTGCTACTAGAATTGCCGAACCCTTTCTGTCTCGAGACCGTTCCGAAAACAACGCTATACTAGACACCGCAAAGCCCAGGAGTTGCAAAAGTCGTCCCACTGGCCCGTTTCCGGAACATGTTTGACACTTACGTGCAGAGCTCTCAATAGCACTCGCAGTCGACCCGCGACCAGAACTGAGACCTCCCGAGTGACTCGTTTTGCTGTTGCAGCTCAAGACTCCCCCAACATTCCTAACGCGACGAACACTCCCGGCGCAGCGACACCGACCAACTACACGTCCGATAGTCTCTACGGCACGCTCTCCCCCGGTGTTGCACTGCTCGGTGCGGAAGCGTCCAGGGACCCGTTCTCAAGTGGCTCCGTGCCTGTGGCTTCTGCGGCGTGCGCATCCTCAGCATCGTCCTCAGCTTCTCCTTCCGCGTACGGTTCTTCGTCTTCCTGTGCAATTCGCAGCGCCTCCTCAGCTTTTCCTCCACTCTTTTTCAGAACACGAGAAATCTCCTCGTCGAGGCTGCCAGGGGCGCCACCGCGTCCGTGTCCTCCCTTGTGTACCTCCCGTTCCTTGCGCTCGTGGGCCCTTGCGCCCTGGGAAAACCCACCATGATGGCGTTCAAGCTGAACTAAGCCTTGCTTCACACTTTTACGGAGCTCGTACTGCTCCTCGTCGCGTTCAGGCACCGACTGCACACGCTGTGGATGCATCGCTGGAACAGAAAAGAAACGTTCAGCGCCAATTTTATCTTCAATCGAGTCGATTCGGGGACTTTGCGCAGGTCTCCCATGAAGCTCGAGGCTGCCTCTGCACCGCCTCTTGATGGAGACCCGCACGGGTTTGCCGACTTGGAAGGTCTCCTTGGTTTACAAAGTAACGCTGCTTCCCAGGAGGGAGAACAACCACAACAAAGAGCAAGTGTTGCGGTAACGACTCCGAGAAAGCACAACAGTCGACGACGCTTTTCGGCGCACCGGGCGGCCTTCCTCGCGTACTTGGCGCTTGCATCCGGAGCCGTGCTTGGTCTCGGCATCTACAATCAGGTGCAGAGTGGGGACGCACTCGTCAATCGACTGGCCTGGAACGGACTATACCGGGCGTTCCTGGGACAAGGAGTTGTGTACGTGGTTCTCGGGAGCTTGACGCTGCTGCTTGCGATCGTAAGTGCGCTTGTTCCGAGACAGTATGCTTGGCGTATTCTCTACCGAACAGTCTCGCTGCTCTGCGCAGTTCTGCTAGCGCTACTGGCGGCGCTATGCATCGTGTATGCTGCAGGCGATGAGTCAGCTGAGCTTGCTGCTTGGCGGGATACGAGACCGGAACTCCGGTGTCTGTTCCAGCACATTTATCAGTGCAGCGGGTTCTATCGAGCTAGCGATGGGACCGCTCCGCCTCTGTGTGGACCAGTTGGTAGAAACGTACCAGGATGCCAGTACGCATTTATCCGTCCTAGTTTGAATCCGTATCTTGCTGTACAGGGAATGGCGTGCTTGTCTGTGGCAACGTTGCTCTTTCTCGAGTCCATTGCTGTGATGATCTGCTTCTAACATGCTCTCCATCCGGCCAAGAATAAGGCGCGTGAACGCGATTCTTTGTGCAGCCTTTTCTCTAGGCAGTGCGTGCGGATACCGCTGGGCAATGCGGCCTGGATCTCATTCGCGATATGCCACCAGCATTTCACACGCCATCTTCCATCAAGACACCAACGATGAATTGGCGCAAGGCTGCGCTTATCGTGTCCTCCGTTGCACAGTGGTGAACATTCACCATGTCGATTGGAGACAACTCTGTGGAGCTTCCGGAGCCCGGCGGCGCTGGGGTAGCAGTGCTTTGTTGCGAGCACATCCCCAGCAAAGCGCGAAACGAGGTGGCTGGTAATTGTCAGTCTGCCTGCTTCTGCTTGGGGACACACAATTATACGCTTCTGATTGTTGCATGCCTCTTGGACAGCGAGTTTCATGAGGCAGCGAGAGTCTGCTTGATAGTGCTTACCGAGGACGATGTTTTCGGCGTCGCCTGGTGTAAAGATCGCCTGCAGCAAAGCGCGCAGACATCGAACCGGTTCCCACTGACACGTGACCGGGCCAGTAATTGCCTTCAACGACCTGGGATTTGCGGTATTCTCTGGACCACAGAACAGCGGAGCACCAACCAGCAGACCGTAACGCTTGAAGCGATTTCTTCCAGGTCCGAGCGTGCAAGCCGCCGGGTGACGCTCAAGGAGGCGATGCAGCGCCCCCAGCGATGCCATTGTGGCGGGTGACGAATCTGGAGGCGGCCGTCATTCGGATTCTTCCGAACGCCGCAGTGCAACTCTGGTTGCGTTTCTCGAGGACAGGAATGGAGGTAGCCAAGCGTGCTTCGCGCTCGACTTGGTTGCCAAGTAAGGCACGGGCCCTCTCTAGCGTGGAGAACTGCAAGGCTGGCGACATTTCCGTCATATTTTTTCATGGGACAGTAAACCGCTCGCTTTTATCCTTGCATTCGATTTTTCCGAACACTTTATAAGTGAACACTCTCGACATTTGAATGCAGTAAGAAACGATAACTAATGTACGCATATTTTTAGGATTCTTGGTCGTTTTTCGGAGTGACTAGGTCGACGCTTTGCCGCTGAAATTCGTTTCTGCACCGGGATCAAGATGATTCGCAACGCCCTTGATCGAGGTCTCATGAAGGATATCATCCATATCATTTTTTAGCGGAAACGAAAGAGCCTCCACGCTTCCCCCTTCGTTTTATACAGCAATCTAAAATCAGACACTCTGCACGCTTTTCGATCTATGCGTATCAAGGCATCTCGTGGGTGCAGCAATACAGGGCCCTGAATTGACGGGAATTAATCTCGACGTCGGCTATCGACAACATGGAACGCTCACGTCGCATGTTCTCTGCACATGCAACGTTGTTATAACCGTTCAAGCTCGAGGCACAAATCTTTCTTTCTTTGTGGGCATCCACTGAACGGCATTCCACGGCAGCATGATACCCCTCGAAATCTACGCATGCAGAAGATCCGGTCTCTTTTGCTTGTATGTAGAAGTGCCTTGTACTCGGACTTGCACAGCTGCAACAATAATTTCTTCTAAAGTGTGCACTAACTTTTTGCATTTCGGGCGCATAAACCGATCGACTCTTCTCAATACCTATTCCACCATGGATTTTCATTCTGAGCGTCGTTCCTTCACGGACAACATCACATTCCACAGTGCTTGCATCGAATGGGCCCTTGTGCGTTTGCAGGTGCAGCGGGCAACCTAGTCGCCGACGGTACCGCACTGCAGAAACGAGTGATCGCAGGGTGCAGCTCTTGAATCGAAACCGAAGGATCGCATCCAGGCGAGCCCTCTGTGCTCGCCAAGGGCATGTACCAAGCGAAGAGAAATACATTTGCGAGCCACTGAATGGCCCTCGGTGGAGGACGTGTGCTGGACATTGGGGAATATCTTACGACAGTTAAGTGTCACTGCTGTGAGGGGCGCATCGAGAATACGCCCAGAGAAGGTGCAAGCGCCAAGCGAAGCGATCATCGCAATCTGCGTCTGCGCATGAAACGATTAGACAACAGCCAGGAACAGTGAAATCAAGCTGGTAATGCTTGTGTGAACATACTTCGCCCGCTAAAATTGAAGCTGGATTGACAAGAGAGTCCGACGTATTCAAATCCGAAGAAAACAGAGAGGGAAAGGAACAAGTCGCTGAAAAACATCTCAAAAGCTGTTGTTGATGACAATGGGATGAGGTCCACTCGTTAGCGTATACACTCGAGCAAGCCAGGATGACCTGATCGTTTTTAAGTTTGATATAGAAGCAGAAGCGGCATGCAGACCGCGGCATTCCAGCAATCTGGGCAGCAGCCAGGTCGAGGCCAGCGCTCCTTGGGACTTCAGGGATCGTTCTCCAGCATGTTACATCCAGATCGCAATGATGTCACGCTGCCTGCTCGGGCAGACGCTCTGCTATGGATCCACGGAACATCATTTGGTTTGCTTACGGTGAACAGCCAGCAGTTGCGCTCGCTTCGCATTCTAGAGCAGTTACATACCGTGAACAAGGCTACCGCTGTGCTCTCGATGCCTGCTTGCGAGGCAAGCAACCTAGAATCGCGAACCAAGGCACCACATCGGTATTTCTAACGCTGTAGCACCAACGCATCCAGCCAGAATCTTCGGTTGCATCAAAATTGACCGCATTTCAGGTCCGTGCGTCAGATTCCCTGTAGATGCGTCGACTTTGCTTGGACTTCAAAAGATCAGACGACTCAGGAGTGCATATCAGATCAAACAGATGGCCGCGTCGCTTGTGGGCCCGTGCTCAACGCCGTACGCTTGGAGCTGACAGCCCGTGGCTCACAGTTCCACTATGCATATCCCTCGTGGACACCTAAATCTTATGAATCGAGCTGCACGCCTCAGAAGATTCCTTGCACTTCTGAATGCAGCTTCTCCACGTAACGAACGATGCACAGCTGGCCGCACACGTGACAGAACGGAGACCGCTCGCCTCTGGAGTACTCGTGCCCCAAGACGCATCGCGCAACAGCACTACGACGGCAGCAGGTTCCAGGCACAGGGCGGAGACTAATGGATCCGCCGAGACCAGCCTTGGACTCCCATACCACCAGTCATGGGGCGTCGAATCGCCCAGGAACCGGGGATCGTTCGTAACGCCCACAGCGTACAGGTCGCAGAGTACCGTGCCGACTGGCGTTCAATGCTCTCTCTCTATCGCCATCCGGGGGTGTGTGCTCATAAGGTCGCGTGCACTTTGTGTCCCTGATGCTGGTAGATAAATGCTTAAAAAGCACTTTTTCGGCCCCAGATGCTCGTGTTAGCGCCCGCCATCGCCTCCCAAAACCGAAAAGGATTCTTGCAAAGTTGCATTTGCAGCTCCAGTGCCCCGATTGGGAATGTCCACGGACGTAACGCAGAGCAAGCGCGAGAACAGCCACCATGACGCTCCAGGCTTGCACAATGTAATGCGTACGCAGCGAGCCGAGCTCCGATACTTGACTTTGTATCGGCCTGCGTTTCCGCTGGAATATTTGTAAATGGGTCAGTGGCGGTACCGCTATACGACGCAAGAAGCCGTCCACCACCACATCACCGTTTTCGCACACCACCGTCTAAGACGTCGGTGCAAACAAGCTCCGCGCTCGGACGGTACAGACACCACTGTCTAGTCGCACACGGTGTCCAGGAGTGCTCCCTTGGCATCAGAGCAAAATATCGTCCCGAACAGCTCCATGATGCCACTGGGTGCGATCCAACAGCCAAAAGGCGGACGCAGCTTGCTGACCTTACCCACTCAGATGCGGCGGCGTTGATGTCACGAGTTTTCCGCCGACGACGGTGGTTTCAGCATGCGCCACAGCGCACTAGCACCAACTCCTAAAAGCGCAAACGCGACAATGAGTCCACCGATGCGTCCCATTAGAACGAGTGCAATCATGATGCAGCCAGCGATCGCGACGCCCGCCGCGATGGAGACCAGCGCAAGCCAGATGTCCATTTGCAGAAGGAACGCGGCAATAGCGCCAGACCACGCTCCAGTGCCCGGCAATGGTACGCCAACAAACAAGGCCAGGGCCAGCGCCTGACTCGACGGGGTATTCGCATGACTCGGCAGGCGCCGCGCCACAGAGTCCAACAGGGGGCGCGCGAGGCGACGCATCCGCTCGTGTCGAAGACCAAAAACTAGAAACGGTATTGGAAGCATGTTGCCGATAACGCAGAAGAGAAAAGTCTCGGCCGGCGACAAACCGAGCCAGAGCCCTACCGGCACGCCACCGCGTAGCTCAACAACAGGAAGCGCTGACACCAACATCAAGGTAGCCCAGTCCGGCAGACGGGTCTCGCGCCGAAGCCAAAACGCTATGCGGTGTCCGAGGTGCTTTTGGTGCTGTTCAACGGAACCAACGCCTACCGTAGCCACAGGGACGCGAACGGTTCGCACTGGCGCGCTCCAGTTGCGAAGATTCTGGGTGTTATTCACCGACACCCTGGGGGCCAGTGTCGCCGGCACGTACCATTCCGTCGTGCTGACGCTTGCGCGCACCAGTCGCTTGCTCCTTGCCCGGTGCTTGCTCACGTGTCGTAGAACAGGTGCAACAAACACCATCACGCGTGAGTCACTGCAGTAGTTGCTACCGAGATGCTGCCCTGTCCAGAAGAGGAACGCGCAGGCGCACGCCCGATCCCGTACATATAGCTCCGGAGCATCGGCGAGAGAACACGAGGTCTAGTGTTGATGACGTAGGGAACGGTGCTTCACGTTCCGTACATGTTTTGTCCGATATATCCATTTTGTTCGATGGCGTTATTGGACCCAGGAAATGCAGTGTCCAATCCATTCATATATGGACCTAAAGGTGCTTTTCCTTCCGTGCTTTTTTGTCCTATATATTCAATTTCTTCCAGAAAGATTGCACATCCTTTGAACGCAACGACATTTAAGCCAATTATTATACAAAACTACCAGCCAGATGCACCGGATACGGCCTTCTTCCCAGCAGCGCCGCATCTGATGAAAGCGTCGCCATGCGGCAGCAGAGTCGCTATCCAACGCAGCATGTATTTACGTATCGCGCATACGCCAAGCTCGCCGTGCCTGCCACCGCGGTACGTTAACGACGTGTATGCGCCCTGACACGCGCTCGAGGTTCGTTAGTGGCAGCATCAGCACTATTATTGCTTACAGTATCTGCGTACGTCGCGTTGTCTAGGCAGCGGCCTCGTGCTAGGAACCGAGTCGGCGAGTGCGATGCAGTCCAGCGATGGAAACGACTGGGATGCTTTTTTCGCGAACGACCCCGAAGAAGACGCTTCGAAGCGCTTATTCCAGAATGAAATTCGCCAGATGCTGTACGGTTTCGGGGATGCGCGGCAGCCGCGGCGTGATACGGCTGAGCTTGTCGAGGACTTGTTGCGGACGTACCTCACCGCTGTCGTGCAGCGCTGTGTTGAAGTTGCGAACACGCGTGGCCGAAAGTACCCCGATGTGAGTGACTTGAGGTTTCTTCTGAGAAAAGATCTGCGCAAGTTGCGTCGCGTGAACTACTTGGTAGCGATGAAGGAGGTCATCGACGAGACCACGCGACGAGGTGGCGAGCTCGAGTCGCTTGGTCGCTGAGCGGTTTCCGCGTCACCCTCGGGACTTGATGTTTACGTTCCTCGGAGCGTCGTCTTCGGCGCTGTACCGTCTGCGGTGGGCTCTGAGACACCCTCAACTGGTTCCTTGTATGTGATGCTGGACGGTGTATAGGCACATGGCTCAATGCGCCAAATGCGCTCCGCGTACTCATGGATACTGCGATCAGAACTGAACTTACCCATGCGAGCCGTGCTCACAATACACTTAGCCAGCCACGAGCGCTGGTCCCTATAGGCAGCGTCGACGCGATCCTGGGCTTCCATATACGAGGTAAAGTCGCGACTGATCAGGTAGTAGTCGTTGGCTGGATCGAGGGCTCGTACAATTTCCTGAAAAGTGTCTTGACCGCAGTACATACCGCGACTGAGCTGACCCAGTGCGTTCTGGAAGCGCCCATCAGTACATTTCCAGCCATGGTACTTGAGTTCATTGCGCGCCTGGTCAACTTCTTGAGCCAACAGACCGAAAATAAAGATGTTCTCCGGCCCGATTTCTTCTCGGATTTCAATGTTCGCTCCGTCCATAGTGCCGATGATGAGACCGCCGTTCATCACAAACTTCATGTTGCTCGTTCCTGACGCCTCCATGCCGGCAGTCGATATATGCTCGCTAATGTCGCTCGCCGGAATGATGATCTCGGCAAGAGACACGCTGTAGTTTTCGAGAAATACAACTTTCAGGAGGTCGCCAACATCTGGATCATTGTTGACCACGTCTGCTACACCATTAATGAGACGAATGATGCGCTTGGCTTGTGCGTAACCAGCCGCTGCTTTGCCTCCGAAGATGAAGACCCGCGGCACGAGATCACGCTTGCCCGACTTGATCAAATTGTAGCGCGCAATCACACCGAGAATATTCAACAACTGGCGCTTGTACTCGTGAATTCGCTTGACCTGGATGTCGAAGAGGGCATTCACATCCACGTGGACGCCATTCTTTTCTCGAATGTATTCAGCGAGACGCCGCTTATTTTCCTTTTTGGCTTCGAAAAATTCCCGTTGCAGGTCAGGGTTCTCGGCGTACTGTTCCAACTGGCGGATCTGGTTCAAATCCAAAATCCATTCATCGCTCTCCGTCCAGCGGGAAAACACCGCACTCAAGGCGGGATTTGCTTCCAGTATCCAGCGTCGAGGGGTCACACCGTTTGTGATGTTCACAAACTTTTTCGGCTCGAAGCGGTTAAAATCAGGGAAGAGACGGGTTCGCACGAGTTCCGAGTGTATTTCCGCGACACCATTGACAGTATGTGAGCCAACGACGGCCAGCTGGGCCATGCGCACCATTTTTGGAAAACCCTCCTCGATAATGCTCACTCGCTCCAACAGATGGCCATCGTTGTTGCTTAGACGAGCATACTCCTGGAGATGACGAAAGTTGATTTCGAAGATGAGCTGCATGTGGCGAGGCAAGAGCCGTTCCATGAGTGGCACAGGCCACTTTTCCAAGGCCTCCGGCAGCACCGTGTGATTCGTGTACGAGAACACCGCTTTGACGGTTTTCCACGCATCCGTCCAGCCCAATGCGTACTCGTCCAGGAGAAGGCGCATCATTTCAACAATCCCGATCGTCGGATGCGTGTCGTTCAGCTGAATGCACACTTTTTCGGCAAGTTGCGTGAGTGGTCGGTCCTTCTTCAGGAACCTCCGAATGATGTCCTGCAGCGTCGCCGAAACGAAGAAATACTGTTGCTTGAGGCGCAGCTCCTTGCCTGCTTCAGTGCTATCGTTCGGGTACAGGACGGCGGAGAGCGTCTCACTCGTCTGCCGCATTTCAAGAATCTTATAATAGTCGCCAACGTTGAAAGAGCTAAGATCGAACTCACGCGCAGGCTTACTGTCCCACAAGCGCAGATTGATGCAATTGTATGTATCATACCCGGGCACAGGAACATCGAATGCCACCGCCAACACGGCCTCGGCTGGCTCCCATTTGAAGCGCAAGTTTCCCTTATTGTCAGTGAACTGACTCACGCTGCCTCCAAAATACACGGGATAGGTCACATCGAGGCGCTCAATCTCGAAGGGATTACCGCGCGTCAACCAAAAGTCTGGCAACTCAATTTGATACCCGTTCTTGATCCGCTGCTCGAACATGCCGTAGCGATAACGAATACCGTAGCCCCAGCCTGGGTAGTTTAGCGTTGCCACCGAGTCAAGGAAACAGGCGGCGAGCCTTCCGAGGCCACCGTTACCGAGTCCTGGCTCTCGCTCCTCGGCTTCCACCTCGTCCAGGTCAAAGCCAAGCTCGATGAGCGCCTCCCTGTACTGCTCTCGAAGTCCCAGGTTGATCAGCGCATTGTCAAGGAAACGACCCATGAGAAACTCCAAAGATAAGTAGTACATGCGACGACAATCTTTCTCCGTAAAATACTGCTGTGTATCATTCCATGCTTCGATCAGGCGATCCCTCACGGAAAGCGCCGTCGCGTAGTACGCACCAGAGCGATCGAAGTTGTACCTGGTCCGCGCCAGTGAATACTCCAGATGGTTCACGATGTACTTCTGAATAGATGAAACGTCGCGTGCCAGGTACGATGACATAAGCGACCAGAGCAGCTGCCGGCGACGTTCCTCCTCCTCCGGACTCAGCTCGATCGTTCCCAAAACTTTGCTCAGACTCTCGACTCCGATGGGAGTTGTGGATCCACTCACAGCCAGTGGCTGCGGCCGCATTTCCGGCGGTGAGACAACGCCCACCGCCAGATCCTGAAATGATGCTGTGCGATGTTTCCGTTCGAATGGCATGCTAGTGATTGATCCGTCCACGTTGCTCGTGTGGCGTCCGTTTTCGTACCCACCCCGCAAATATCTGTCACGCTGGTAAAGTCGGTGCTAGCGATCAACTGTGATCGTACCGCTGGTGCTTTCTCTTCTCTTCGTATCACCGATCTGTTCCTTTGATAGGTCTCAAACGAAAGATCACAGCCTTGCCTACCTAGAATATACTACCAGGCAAGGAGAACAATACGACCGGCTCGTAAGACCCGCCACACGCGAATCAACGAAACGCAGCGCAAGCGCTCTAGAGGCCTAATCTGTTCCTGGGGCCGCTGCCGCTGCTGCTCATCGCCGCTGCTGCTGCGCAGAGGCAGTGCGCCGAACGAATGGCGGGCGTTGGCGCGGTGTTGCGCACGGATGCGCGTCACGAGGGCGCTGATGCGTGCGCGCCGCACGCCTCAGCGCATTCCCCCGGGAGGCCAATCGTCGATGCACTTTCTTCGGGAAAGCATGCCCAAGTTTGAGTCTCTTACCAGTTTCTTGGACAGCAGCCTATGTGGGTTTTCTCTGCGAATGATTCCTTCACCTCACTCTCACATCTCGGACTTTGAGTGCTTCAGTCTCTCCGTTCTGCCAGAAACCTTAATCAGCAGCCGAAGGGTGGTGACAGCAGGGTGCAAAGCCCGATGACGCTGCTTCCAGCTGCTACTGTTGCCCAGCATGGATAGACGGAAGTTGCGATCTAGACTTTGTTTTTCAATTTATGTGTGCTTTGTGCATAGGCTCGGTGTGCCGCTCGTCGCAGTGACACCTGCATGTGCTCGAGTGTCGTCAAATCGGCGGTACAAACTTCTGTTTTGAGGGACGTCCTCTGGTGCCTGGAGGCATTCTTCACCGCACGGTACACGGCCTTGACGTGTCTCAAACTCTCCTATGGATGGCTGGGTGCGTGTCCGCGTCCGGTCTGTACTGTCCGATCACGGAATTGTTGTGAGCAATCTCATCGGCAAGTACGCGCTGTGTCGCACGTGCGTGCACTGCGCATTCCGTTCGGCGGATGATTTCAGGAACGCAATGTTCTCTATGATGAAAGTAGCACGAGTAGGAGACCCATACTGGACATCAAGTCGAGAAGCTTCGAATCGTCAATGCTCCGTTTGATCCAAGCGGTGACGCATGCCCCAATGGCGAGTGATCGATACGAATCCTACAGTTCGATTCCAAAACCTTTTTCCGTGCGAATAGAAGAGATCGGAGCCTCTGTGAGCATCTCCCGTGAAAGCCGTCGTGGTGCTACTCTGGTATGCTGGCTCGTCCATGGCCACAATGAGAGACAAATTCGTCCATCGAGCTGCGTCGCTGACTAGACGTGACAAATTTAGTGAAGATTTGGCATAAGCTTGGGAGGGATTCGTCAAGGAACGACGCTGAGTATTTTCCCGTAACAAGCCGAGGGGCGCGAATTTCCGCGCACGAGTTGACTTGAAACAGAACGATCGAAAACTTGGAGGATACGCGATAAGAGCATGCCAAATACGTGGAATGGAGAAGAGTGTAGGGTTCTGCTTCTGAATCGGATAAAGATACCGGCTGTTTTACGGACCCTGGCTCGACGACATCGCGAATCATCTTGATTCCAGTTTCGTCACAGATTCTTGGCGCAAAATGTCAAAGGTGCCGATCCGTAAGCATGCTCGAGACGCGTAAATCGACGTTTGAGTACCGTAGCCCTCATCACTACATTTGGAACGCAGAGAACGTATATTTAAAAGAATAAGGCCATAAATCAAAAATCTGGGATAGTGCGAGCAGTTCAGCGTTCGTTCTTAATCTAAAGCGACGGTTAGAACTTGGGCGCTTTTCCTATGTTGCTGCATCGCGCTGGAACGATGTGCGATCGTCGTGGACATGTTGCATGCTGGTGTCGATGCAGATGTTGAGAACACAAGGGCCACCGCGGCAAACTTAAGGTTCGTCAACAGCAGTTGCCCTGACTGACTCGCGAAACTCGTCTCCGTATACGAGTTCCCGGTGGGAACCGTTCACCAGCATCGCATTCCTCGGGTTGTGCGCGTGGAGAAACACGGGCAAGGAGAGAGCGTCTCGTACGGAGCACGATTTATCCGATGAATATTAGCAGGTGTGATTCGGGAAGCAATGCTGCAGATGCCTCCGTGGCCAACTCGGCGCGGGATTCGGTCAGGTGCACGAGACGCACGGCCTCCAGGCATCCGGCTGCGATGCCTTGCGAGCACCCAGTACAAATGGATTACGCAACGCATCGCAGTGTTATCATATCGGGCCAACGAGGACCAAGGCTCAGGTCCTTGTAGCTCCTGAAGCTCTGTGCGTCGCAGCGGCGATCATCAAAATGGAATACAAAGGCGAGTTCGGAACGAAACGCAGACGCTCGCATTCCCGTTGATTGCGAATGCGGGATGATCAGGCGCAAACTCGCTCTCAGGTTTGGTTCTGGACAGATGTCATGAAATGGCCCTCAGTTCGATCACACCGAATGCTTGTGCTGCAATCCGAGGGCGAATATTCACTTATGTACAAGAGGCCCCTGGACGTGCGGTCGATACGACTTTGACCGCAGCGAGCATCCATGGGATTTTGGGACTCGAGTGCATCGCTGCCGCAGATCGGTGCCGAACATGGGCGCAGCATGTTGTTGCCAAATAGCGTACCACAAACAAATGCGCATGCTTTGGAAGGCAACCGCTTTGCGAACGATCCTCCGCATACATGACGGCGTCTCGTAAGTGGTCATCGCTCGGGCTAAGGTAACCTGCATATGCAGAGCAGGACCCGTCGGCGCCTCCTATGCCTACCAATCTCCAGAAGCTGATCGGGTGACACGCTTGCGCTCACTCGTGCCGTGAGCAGGTGGTGCTTCAACTGAGCCATGCAAAGCGCGGCAAATACGATCACTGGCAGCGCGCAGCCTGCAAGACTAACGACTCTTTAGGTGCCGAGCTTGCCGTAGGCGCTTGTTGTGACGCTGGATGCGCTGCTCCGCGATCAGCACAGAGAGATAGAACGAATTCGCCATATGCGTTTGGGCGTCAACTCTAAAACCAAATCCGATGCACATTCCATCCATTAAGGCACTTACGGGCCACCTTCTGACCTGTGACTACCAATGGGAGAACGTACGCGACTCCATACACAAAAATGCAGCATATTCGTTCATCTACACGCGTCCTTCAGGTTGAATATCGCTCGCCATGGATGCATCCTGAATGGTACCAATGCATTCACTCACTCTCAATACCAGTGCTGATCGAGAGACACAAACGTCGCCAACGAACACAGGGGCAAACGTGTGTTGCACTCGAAGCGATGCCGCTGCAATCGAACAACGTTCTAGGGGCAATTTAGAGAAGCATACTCACTGATCTGGGCAATTTTTGATCTGCATCTCGTAGCGAATAAGGTGAGGTGCTACTAACCAGTAGGAATCGCCCAGCAACATCCGCCGAACAAGCAGTAAAGGTGCCTCCAGTCACCTAATGAGTAGGATGAACACCTGCGGCGTCTTGTGCCCCGCACAGCTGCTGCCAGTACATCATTCGCGAGCACTGTGAGCAATTTAGCGTCTCTGCGCCCTAAGTGGATCCATCAAGTGGCGCAATGACTGTGCAGAAGACACAAATACACACGCGAATGACAGCGGAAAGGATACTAACACGCGCAGTTATTCGCTGCCGCCCGGTTGTTTTGCAGGGAATCGAGAATGGCATCTGGTTCATAGCCGGCTGCTTTGTGCACCTGTTCGTGATAGAGAAGCGCTGTTCGCGCCAGCGTCGTCATGGCTCGGTCAATGCCCGTATTCTCGAGAGCGCTGGTCTCAAAAAATGGTATCGCGTGATGAGCGGCACACCACGAAAGCGCATGCTCGCGAGTGGCTTCGTATACCGATGTTTGGGAGCGCACAAGGTCGACCTTGTTTCCCAGAAGCACAAATGGAAACGTAGACGCAGCTGGTGGTGCCGCTAGCAACAGAAACTCTTCGCGCCACGACGTTACACTCGCGAGCGAACTGGCCTCGCTAAAGTCGAACATGAGGGCGCAACCGTCTGCACCACGATAGAATGCAGCACCAAGTGACTGGTATCGTTCTTGTCCGGCCGTATCCCAGATTTGCAGACACACTTGCCGTCTTCTTCCGCACGCTTCGGTGCTGAACTCGCAAGTCGCTACACCAGCGCCTCCAGGCTCCGACGTTCCTGTTTTTTCTTTGGGAGCAGTGACGCCTTCGTCGCAGGGGCTATCGTCAAAAAGTTCCAGTTCTTTCGTTAAAAAATCGGCTCCGATGGTGGCCTTGTACTGCAGCGAGAAGCGTCGATTAACGAAACGCTCCAGACACGAAGTCTTGCCTACTCCAGAGTCACCCAGGATGACCAGTTTCAAAAGGATCGGAGAGGTCGACATCAACGACGACTCCAAAAGGCCCTCACCACTCTACGCTTGTGTCCGATATGGTGGGCCCTGAGAAGCGCACCCATAAAAAAGCGAATAGAAGCGCTCAACATTTCCTCGCGGATGCTCCACGAACGCGCCCCACTCCCTATCATAGGCAGCGCCCCTGTGACTCCATTGCAAATGCACGACACTGCAGGCTGGGATGTGTATGCTTTTTCTGGCCCGGATGCAGACTGCTCTATGTGTAATTCGGATTATCGGAAAAGCACGACACTGCAGGCTGGGATGCGTATGCTTTTTCTGGCCCGGATGCAGACTGCTCTATGTGTAATTCGGATTATCGGAAATGCACGACACTGCAGGCTGGGATGCGTATGCCTTTTCTGGTCGGGATGCAGACTGCTCTATGTGTAATTCGGATTATCGGAAATGCACGACACTGCAGGCTGGGATGCGTATGCCTTTTCTGGCCCGGATGCAGACTGCTCTGTACAGGTCGGGTTCTCTCGCCATTTTATTTTGTTAGAACAAAGACCGCTATCCTCGATTCAATTTGTCTACTCGATGATTTCTTTTAGGCATCCAGTGCGCTCTCCGGGCTTGAATCCATCCCGGTCG
>Ga0209012_1001725_pt1 | contig 21442 bp, 17 predicted proteins | sample RS3BMetagenome_FD_184735 | JGI IMG/M metagenome (GOLD analysis project Ga0209012, IMG submission 184735) | Ferric oxide microbial mat and aquatic microbial communities from Rainbow Spring, Yellowstone National Park, USA - RS3B (SPAdes) (version 3) ...
GATCGAAAGTGGCCGGAAAAGACCGGATTGCGTGGCAGGGAATGAACCGGATTAGGTGGCGCTCATGCTGTGGAATCGGTGGCAGGGTATGGAGTGGATTGGGTGGCGGGATTCACCGGAATACGCAGTATCTCTGGTTGCGAAATGAACGGGATCTATCGAAGGAGCAGCAGGAGCGATTGGCGAATTTGTCGGACAGCCATCTGAAGACGGCCAAGGCGTATCAACTCAAGCTGGCCTTCCAGGAATTCTGGAAAAGTTCGCACCGCATCGCGCCGCTCTACTTGCAGATCTGGTATGCATGGGCGATCCGGTCCCGGATCCCGGACATGGTGAAGGCGGCGAAAACGATCCGAAAGCATGCGGTCGGGATCCTGCGTTGGTTTGAAACCAAGACTACAAACGGTCTGATCGAAGCAATCAATGGACTTATCCAGGCCGCCAAACGAAAAGCGCGTGGATACCGTACGACGAAGAATCTGATCGCTATGATCTACCTGATCGGAGCGAAGTTCGATCTGTAAGCAAAAAGCACATCCGGTATGGGAAGCGTCACCGCTCGCCTGTCCGACTGTGCTCCTGTCCAGTCACAGGATACCCGCTATGAGATGATCTTAACCATCCGGGTGGGCTTGCAGAGTCGTGAGCTTGTCTGGTTGTGCTCCTGTCCAATGCTTTTTTCAAAGTCTTACACACATGCAGAATGAATTGCTAGGCCTCCAATCATCGTAGATGGCGAGGAGCCTAAAAATCCGCGTGCAAACTGGGCAAGCACAGGATCTTCTGAAGGGAGATGTCGCCCTATAATTTCATCATCTTGTTCAAGAGCGAGACTCGCATTGTGACCCAGACTAAAACCTAGTGCACTAGGCAATTCAACCTTATGAGCAAACTCCAAAAGACTCTCTAGTCCAGCGCCTGAATAGAGTTCCTCCACTGCTTGCATTCGTGCACCCATAATCGTAGCGTTGTACTCCTGCAAATCGTTACGACGAACGTGCGTTAAACTTGGATTATGGGAAAATAACCATGCATGTTTTGCAAAAACATCTGATGGTTGAAAATGATCAAGAATGCCTTCTAGATAGTTTAATTGCCCATTGGCAAGTGCCCCTATTGCCTCAGGGACCGAACGATGATGACTAATAACCCTATGCAGTGCATCCCTAATTCGAACCTTATCAGATTGTTCAAAGCCATCAGTACTGAGTTTAGAAAGTCTGTCAACCGCCTCTTCGTATTGATTTGCCGGGATTTGGGGAAGTATTTCTATGATATCTTCCCATCGATCAGCTCTTTCACCAACATCCTGTAGTAAGCGTTTAGTCACCTCGCGAACCGCGACATTAAACTCAGCTTGTGCATTCGACATGTCGTCAGGTACCCAATCCCTCCAACGTGGTTTGGCAGTGCCAATTGCTGTTTCATGAAGAGACGGAACAAGAGATATTAGTAATGGCCAAGCGACATCATTCTCTCGTTGTCTGATGGAATCTAACACACGGTTTCTCTGAACAAGGCCTGCAGCTGACTGAGGATGCCACAAACATAATATCTCACGTAAACTGTTTTTGGGCCGATTTGAACTCTTCTCGCTTGAATCCAGCCTTGCAAGCTTAGATAACAACAAAGCCGAGCGTCCCAGATGTTCTGCGCTCCATGATAATGTTTCGAGTGCCCATAATAACCCAGTGTGTGGAGAGAAGCTAAAGATGTTGTCTTCTCTATCGATAAACATTTTCAACAAAACAGGTTCTTCTCCGGACAATCCACTGTCTACGGCGTCGAGAAACTCATCGGGGGTTGCTTCAGCGATTAAAGGGAGGTAATTTGACAATGATGCCCATACGCGCCAGTCCGCATTAGCTGCATCGAGAAGTCGTCGCACCATACGGCTAACCAAATCGCTAACTGATACTCCCGGTGACAGTTTGGTATCAGTGCCTCTTACGCCCAAAATACTAAGGCTATCAGCCAGACCTTCCTTTAAGCGGTCTGAATGAGCTGAAGTGCGCCCCAATCCCCCAGCCATCCACCATTGTTCCATAGGGAGTTCAAAGCGCGGTTCAGGTGTTCCCCAAATATCCAAAACAACTCGTTCGAACCTCTCTAAGTCCCCCGAGGTCAAATATCTACCTAGTAATTCCCAACAACCTTCCGTGGAAACGATGAACCATGTATCACCAACATGACGAACAGGCGAGTCCGGCTCATTAACCCAACGAATAAGTGTTTCTTTAAACTGGTCATAAGGTGATTGTGCCAACATGCCAATCGAATCACGATCACACTCATACGCTTCATTCCAGGAGCTAACCAGTAAAAGTGGCAACAGTTTTCGAGCTTCTGTAGGTTTTGCCCACATTGGCTGCCGAACTTCCGGGCTAATTGAAAGTTTTCTGCGAAACGCTGCAAGGCTCCGTCGAGCAAGTGTAGCAAGACCACGGGCTTTATCGTGTGGGATTCCGATTTGTTCAAGTGTTTTCGCAGCGGCTTCTGAAGAAATTTTCGGAACAACAAAAGTGGTATCGTGAGCGCTGTCGGAACGGCCAAGTGGAATAACAACCCTATGTCCCTTTCTTAACGCACGGCTAATGGCATCTCCGTCATCGAACCGCGGGATAAGAATAAGAGGTTCCTCAGAGGCCGCTATAATTTGACGCCAGGCCTGCACATTATCAATAACCACGGATCGAGACAAGTGATTAATTCTCTCTTCCAAGGGAAGTTGTTGAATTACAGCGGCAAACACAGCAATAGCCTCATCCCGTAACTCGGCCTGCAGTGCCAGAGGATTTGTCGGCTCGCGAAACCACTCAATCACACGCTCCGCAACATTTGGTCGTGATAAGACAAATTCGGCGCTGAGTGCAGGCCGTGTAGCACCAGACCAATCTGCCCAGAAACCTTCAAGATCCATTGCGTATTCAGGAGATTTCCCCAGGAGAACGGAGAGCCAGACGTGTACTGCTGGAGCTAATTCTAGCCAAGTTTCAATGTCATCAGCGTCATATGCTCGGACCTCGCGCCAGTCTCCCTCACTTTGTCTCAAGGCTACCCAGTTTTCCTTTCCGCCCCAACGTCTAGGGGTTACGAAAACATAAGTGGTAACTGCAGGATCAATGCCTAGTGTGTTTTGTAACCGCTTTTCGTAGTCATTATCCGCTTTGCCTTTGATGTCTCGATTGGTTCCCATTTCCCAAACTGATGTACCAGTTGGAACAAACGCATTTTCATCCGAAACCGACACAATGCCGTCCCAGCCTCCAATACTGACTCCTTCACCTGCCGGAAAACCAATTCGAGTAACACTTTCCATGGTTGCATGAACAAGCCTGCGAATTAATTGAGGCAAAATTGCTTGCGAATCACGCCTATTCGCCCATAAATTAAGGTCAGTTCCATCGACAAATAAAGACATTTCCAATCCCCCATCACGCCAGAGTTAGTTGTTGACCCGAAATTGATCCAGAAAGTATAGCACCGATCCATTTCATTCCCATTTCCAAATAGCTGCATGAGGGTCTGCGTCAATTGATATCGCACGGACGCCCAAAGTCGTTGCAGTTTGAGCTAAATGCCACCAATGGTCATGATCAATTCCTACACATATGGCGGTCAAAAAGTTTCTAAGCACAGCTAAAGTACACTGTCCATTTTATATTCATCATAAAGTACAGTTTATCTGCAATTGCATTTTCCTACCCGGTAGCGCTGTAAGAGATAGCCACGCATTTGTATGATCATGCAGTACTTTGCACAATTATCAGTCCGCTAACCCTGCGTTCCGGTACAAGCTACCATTTCCTATAAGTGTAGCACATTGGCTTTGAATCAGGGTACGCTGAATGCGTTTGAATGCTCGCACTGGCCCGGAACAACACCATCGGCATTCAAGAGTGGCACTGACTGACAGTACGTGCCCCTTCTGTTTGTCGCAGTCTAGAAGTGCAGAGTTTTGCAGCCATCACCATACACCTTTATGCGCATAAGTTAGCTATGCTTTATATGGAGAGGTGGGCGTGATAGGCTTGCTACTGGCCAATCTTGATGTTATCAAGCGGCCTTTCAAGCGTAAATCACGCCCATGGAGGCTCCATGTCAAGCATAGCGGTATGAGTAAAAATACAGTGACACGTATATTTCTTCGCAGCGAAACTCTGCACTTTTGGTCTGCAAAACACACCTTCCACGTACCAAGGCATGTATAATGAAACTCAGTTCATGAAAGCGCTAGGTCCGACACTTCCGATTCTGCACAATTATCCACGAGAAGCGGTCAAACCATATTGCACACTCTCCGCCGGATAGCTTTAGCACCTCAGAACCGTGCTTGATCTAAATATCGTAGCGGCTCATGCACGGACTCCCCGACCGCTTTGAGACCGGCGAAGTGAAGGACACCTTCGATGGCATGTTCTTGGAAAACACGTGTCACCGCAGACCGGTCCAGTAAATCGGCGAACGCGAAAGCCACCTGTTTTCCCGTTACGGCATGAATGCGATTGAGCACCTCGCGTTTGCTGTTCACGAGACTGTCGATGAAGACGACCTCGTGCCCGACTTCCAAAAGCTCGACACACGTATGACTCCCAAATATAACTGAGTCCGCCAGTCACCAATATAGCCAATTCCTTCGCCTCCCGTGTGTCACTTACCTAGGAACATCGTGGTGCTTCAAAAATAGCCTTTTCCATGTATAAGCGAGGCTGATGCTGTGCATAGGCGGCTTTGTCATTGGTCATTGGCTGCGTTCTGGTAGACATCGAGTGTGAACGGCTTGCCGTAGAGCGTACCTCTCCACGCATCCACTGTGCGAAACTCCTGCGGCGTATAGGGAATGACCTCGGTCGACGCAGTCTCAAACTGTACCCGAGCCTTATAGCCGCTCGGCAGTGCAGAGGGAGCGGTCAGCGGCGAAAGGCGTTCGATCTTCCCGCCAAACAGGGGAAGCTTGCCTTGGACGCCCCGATTCGCCAACTCTTGTGCGGTAAGTCCATGACGTGCGGTAGCATCTTGGAACCCCGCTCGATTGGTTATAGGATGGGTCTTGGATGGCGGAGATGCGGCCGTCGTTGCGGGTGTTGCGCAACCGGTCAGAACCAGCGCGAGAGACGCATTGGCAAGAATGATACCCATTCGCTTCATAAGAGATTCTCCTTGTGAATCATGAATGCTTGCACCTTTATAGACGATGCAACCCGGCAACAGTTTACAAGGAGTCCGTCCGACGAAACGTTTTAGGCGAATATTTATACGAAATCGATGCTTTCATGCATTCTAATCGAGTGATTATGCATGCAATATTCAGCGATTATTCACTGATTTTGTTCCGTCGGACGGGCTCCAAGGGGAATGCGGGCCTAACGTCTAACTTACCGATAGGGCTAGGATGCCCCAACTCACGCCCTGGGTTTCTCCCGATCTGCCAAGGGCCGCGTGCGACCTCTCGTCTGACACAAACGGGATGCTTTCTCCGTCCTGGACATCGATCAGCCAGCACGCGTCGGCTGAATTTGTAACAGATGACGGCTACGATATTTCTCGGGTTGTTGCTAACTGCGTATGGTTGGTCTACATGTGGGGCTGGCTTACGAGTACAATGAACCGTATGTACGTATACTCGCACTGGCTGTTCGCAAGGATCGGAGAGGGCAAGGAATTGGCTCACGGTTGCTGGCGGAAGTAAGCAGACCCGTAGTTTTTGTATCCAAAGGGATTCTCTCTGACGAGCTTTATAAATTGAACTAACGGGTGTAAGTACGACACAGCGACCCATTGTGTTCTGGTTGGCTTTCCAAACGCGAAGAGTGTGAATAGGCGGAACTTGGGCGGTCACCTGAGTTCGCAGGGGTCAATATCTTGTGTGGACTCCTTGAACTCAATGCTCTCTGTGAGCTACAGGGCACGATTAGAAGTTCAGAAAATCCCGTTGTAGCGCGGTTTTCTTGGTTGAGTACGCTGAGTCAACTGGTTTTGGTTTGTCACAGGAGCAGTCATATCTGGAGGAATTCGTACATCGATTCAATCGTCAGAGCATTTGGAACGGGGTGATCGAGCGGCTGTTGAATACATGCGCGCTCGTTAAACCACTAAATTCCACTAATTTTCCAACGAGGTGAAAGCATGGCGTTTACCATAACGGAATCCGAGTTTTTTGCCTTGGAACAACGGCTCCGACAAACCGAGCTGTTGTACGAGACCGCCCAGTACTTGACGTCGAGTCTCCAATTTGATGAAGTGATGACACGCGTGCTAGATCGCACGCTGAAAGTTATTGAAGCCGCAAATGCGGGCGTCTTGTTTATATTTGACAAGCAACGGAACCAACTCATCCCGAGTGCATGTTCCGGTTTTGGTTGGGGTGCAATGCAAGGTGTGTTCCTCTCTCCGGGCGAGTCGATGACCGGACTTACCTTCCAGCAGCGACGGGCGAAAATCTTTCACGATCCGAACTCCATCATCCAGCAGACGATGTCCCAACCGAATCAGGATCTGTACATGCAATCTTTGCATCCTCTGTCAAAGAGCATCGGGGGCAGCTTTCGCATCCGCAGTGTGATGTGCTCACCCCTTTTGCTTAAAGGGGAGTGCATCGGCGTGATGACGCTCGATAACTTAACGGAACATTCCTTTACCCAAGACGATTTGGCGCTACTCGTGACGCTATGCAACCAGGCCGCGATCGCTTTAGAAAATGCCCGCTTATATCAGGAGGAAGGTAAGCAACGGGCAGAGCTTCTGCATCTGAACCGCGTGGTCCAGCGCCAAAATGAGCAACTGTTGCGCATTAATCAGACGCATGAAAAGTTGATGTTCCAGGTGCTGAGCGGCGGAACGATGGATGAACTGGGGCAAATGGTCGCCGACATTCTCGGCAACTCAGTGATCGTGTACGATGACTTATTCACCGTCCTGACTAGCCAAGGAGTAACCAATCTCCAAGTCGATTTCCCATTTCTGATCAGGAAGCTGCAAAAAACCGCCCTGACCCGACAACCTATGCACCTTCAGAAAAATACCGTTGGGAAACTCCCGTATGCCATGACACTCTTTCCGATTGTCACGTCCAGACAGTTTCTCGGTATCTTGTTGGTGGCGGAAACAAACCACTCATTTGATGAGCATGACCAAGTCCTAGTCGAGCAGTGCAACCTAGTCCTCGCCGTCGATCTGTTGAAACGAGAGGCCGTGTACGAATCGGAACAGCACATCAAGGGCAACTTTCTGGAGGAACTGATTACGGAAGGCAACATCGGAGTACTTAAGGAACGAGCAAAAACTCTCGGTCTCACAGATGAAGACCTGCACGTGTTCATGGTCATCGACGTGCAAGTGAACCTGCAACAAAGCGGAGGAACTTTTCGTGAGGAAGCGGAGCGCGTGAATCGGCAAATTCACAAAATGATTGAACGCTATCTGTTGTCTAGGAATCGGCACAGCTTGGTTATCGCCAAACTAAACACCACCGTGGCAGTATTGACCATGTCGAGGGAATTAAACACCGCAACCATTCTGAAACGGACCAAAGCCATGGGTATGACGCTTATCGAACACCTGCAGCAGTCGTATAAACACGTCAACTGTGCCATTGGCATCGGACGAATTGGTCGAAACGTTCCAGAGTTTTTGCAGTCTTACAATGATGCCAAACAGTGCATCGCGGTGATTAAGTCGACGGAAGAGGTCAATGTGGTCAAGGATTACATCGAAATGGGAGCCACCCGCTTCATCGTTAGTCAGCCAAAGCAGCAGATGCTGGAGTTCGCCTTTCAGACGTTGCGCCCGCTACTTGAGTATCCGTCCGGAAAGCGGGTGGAACTGCTCCGGGCGCTCGATGCATTCATGCTGTCTGGCAAACAGCATAAGGAAGCCAGTTGCATGCTTGGCATTCACCCGAATACCTTGGCTTATCGATTGAGGCGGGTGGAAGAAGTGCTCGGATACAGTATGAATCATCCCTCTCACTACTTCGACCTGCTGTTTGCTTGGCAGGTGATTACTGTTTACAACCTGAAGCAAGACCTGCTCATGAGCGGAGTTGTTGCTTCGTTTACATGAACGAATACGTCAGCCGATAAGACTCAACATTCCATACTTTATCCCCGTGGTAGCAGTTTATACTATGCTGCAATAGAATTTTCTTACCCATTAACGCAGTGGCCATCATCATTTGCTGCTCTGGGTCCAAAACACCGCAAGCCCATATAACCCCATTTGGAACTACTTATTTGCGACACCGAAGAAACAGAGATCCCCCCGTTCCCTCAGAGGGGAGGGGTTAACTTCCTTAAACTCCGTCACTCGTCGTGGGACAGGCCTAGCAAGGGTTCGTTGAAAAGGAGAACCTGTGGGCTGGGTTGTCGCCTGTCAAGGCTGAAATGTGACCTTAGTGGCCTTTACAGAATCATCCTATATTGCAGGCGTCTGACGTGGGAAACCGACACCCACTATCAAAAAAATACCGAGAACACCATCACATATTCAAGCGTAAACAAGTGGAGTGGTTGGTGCAATACACAATATATTATTGTTATTTCCGTTATTATCACAAACAAAGTGTTGTCGGAAGGTGATAGATTATTCACACGATACTATATAATCAGGCCACCAAGAAAACGGTCGATGTCGGGGGAACTCTTACGGACATTATTTTAACCGACACGGATTGTGGCGTCTCGTACCCGGCACTAACGTCGTGTGATTTATCTATCCTAACGGAAGGGAGAAACACTCAAGCATGTGCGGAAATGATGCCTATACTAACGTGCACGACAGCATTGACAAAAAAACACTAGTTGAAAAGGAGATGCGTCATGTCTACGAAATTTGTGCCTCTAGGCTTGAGAGATACAGAAACCATTCGATCGATTGCCGGTAGGAGCAAAGGCTATTTACTTCTCATCATATTGGTTTCAGCGTTGCCTGCTTTTTTGGAAGGTTTTGACGTCAATCTCTTTGCATTTGGTGCGCCGTATATCGTGCGCAGCATTCACGGGTCCATAGCACTTTTGGGGCTTATTGGTACCGGCTTTGCATTGGGCATCGCGTTGTTCAGCTTGGTTGGCGGTTACTTGTTCGATAAGTTCTCCGTCAAATACACGATTATTCTATCCGTAGCGGTGTTTGCGCTGTTCACGTTGCTCACAGGATTTGCTCACGATACCGTCGTTTTGATCGGTGCTCGTTTACTCGTTGGCATCGGCATCGGCATGTTCCAACCAGCCATTCTCGCGCTCTTGGGGGATATTTTCTTTGCGACTCGCGGGCGAGCCGTATCTGCATTCGCAGTCTTCTTCGGTGGTGGTTTATTCGTCGGGCCTTATCTGATCAGTCCCTTTCTCCCTAACTATCAAACTCCGTTTATCATCTCTGGAGTTGCTAGCGCACTTGTTTTGCTTCTTTTCTATTGGATCATCCCGACGAGCTATAAGAAGATAGAGAAACGTAAGGTGTCCTTTCGCGGGATTATGACTCGAAATGTCATTATTCTGTCCGCGTCGATTTTCTTGTTTGGAATCACGCTGTTTGGGTTTCTTGGATATTACTCTGATTATCTCCTTAAGTTTCTATCGATTGCGCCGGAACAAGCCGCCGCAATCGAGTCGATGGGTGGACTTGGAGGACTTATCTGTGCGTTCCCGCTCGGATTCCTGGCGGACAAAATTGGTCGAAAGTATGCGTTGAGTTTTGCATCATTTTTAATTTTAATCGGCAGCTTTGGTATGTTCAGCGTTGGACGAAATATCGCGAGTCTATTCATTCTGACGTTCGCTTTCGGCGCCGGGTGGGGTATTTACGTCAATCTCATCGCTGCACTCGGTCAAGATTCGGTAACCGACAACGTGGCTGGTACGGTGACAGGCTGGTTGCTGTTTCTCTACAATGTCGGTGCTCTGTTCGGAGGACCGATCTTCGCAATCGCATTGTCTTTGGGATTTGTACCTGCTGGTCTGCTAACCTTGGGAGTATCGAGTGCCTTGTCGTTTGGGTTGACTTTATTGACACGACGCATCACGGAAAGCAACATACCTTTGGAAGTCGCGAGCGATATGTGAGTTGCGGGGAACAATGTAGATGAGGAGACAGCACCGTATGATCAAACTAGAGCGACTCAAGAAACGTATCGAACAACTGGCGGAAATTGGACGATCCGAGTTCGGTGGCATCACGCGCCTCGCCTTATCTGAAGAAGATCGACGGGCGCAAGAACTGGTTACGGGCTGGATGAAGGAAGCGGGGATGACAGTCCGACTCGACGCTGCTGGAAACCTGATTGGCAGGAAGAACGGACGGGACGCCGATGCCAAATCGGTGATGATTGGATCGCACATCGATTCGGCGGTGGAGGGTGGCAAATACGATGGAACCATCGGCGTTATCGCCGGTATCGAAGTAGTGCAACATTTTATGGAAGAAGGCATCGTCACCCTATATCCAATCGAGGTCGTGGCGTTCTGTGAAGAAGAAGGATCGCGATTCCATAGCGGTCTGTTTGGCAGCAGAGCGCTGACCGGGCAGGTGACGGATCGCGATCTGGAGGTTGTGGACGACCACGGTGTTGCTCGCCGCCAAGCGTTGCTGGAATTTGGGCTCAGCCCGGATGACATTTTCTTCTCTGTGCCGCGTAAGCGGGGCGACATCGCCGTGTATCTCGAAATGCACATTGAGCAAGGTCCTATCCTCGATAACATGGAGTTCCCGGTAGGAATCGTCACCGATATTGCCGGTCCGGTCTGGGGGGAATTTTGGATTGATGGACAAGCCGGTCACGCTGGCACAGTGCCGATGCGAATGCGCCACGACGCGTTCCTCGGCGCCAGCGAACTCGCGGTTTCCCTGGAGAAGATCTGCCTGTCCTACGGCGAACAAGCCTCCACCGTCGGTACGGTAGGGCGTGCACAGGTCTTCCCTGGCGGCTCGAATGTTGTTCCAGGACGAGTCCATATCTCCATCGACATCCGGGATATCCTGCTCGAACGGCGTACAGAAGTGATGGCACAGTTGATACTATGCGCTAAAGAGATTGCCGATCGCAGAGGCTTGCAAATTCAGTTCCACGAGAAGATGAACGTGGACCCCGTACACTGCAGTCCTAGCGTGGTGAAAGTAATGCGGGAGGAAAGCAGTTCGATGAACCTCAATTGCCTCGAACTAGTCAGCGGATCCGGTCATGACGCCCAACTCATGGCCTCGATTACGGAGATGGGAATGATCTTCGTACGCTGCAAAGACGGGATTAGCCACAATCCCGGTGAACACGCTGAAATAGCCGATATTCAAGTAGGAACGCAGCTGCTGGCAAGGGTGTCTCTAAGATATGCGATGGGAGAGGCTATGGTGGTGACATGACGGAGGAGAGTCTAAAGATGTTCCAAGAGCAGCGGCTGGCCCACCATGAGTGTCAAGAGAATGATGGTTCGCCTGGAATCGCCGACAAGTTTGGCGATCTGCGTGATGGATTCATAAAAGTCCATGGATCGTCTCTCCTTTTTCGCTTTTTTTTATCTCATTTCGAGCGTAACCGAAATGTCCGGGTGTTACAATGGCTCTGGTTGCAAGGAGGTTAACACGTTTGAGGCGTGAGCACGTGTGGGAAACAGGCATCATCTGGACGGCTGGGTTGGGTTTGTTTCTGTCCACGCTGGATACGGGGATTATTAATATCGCGCTACCTACACTGCAGTCGGCCTGGCATACTTCGGTGCCACAGGTTACCTGGACGGTGACACTGTATGCGATGGCGCTCACGGCGACCATGATGCTGTGGGGGCGATGGGCGGACCAGATTGGAAGAATGCGCATCTTCCTGATGGGGTTAATTGGATTCGGCGTTTCGTCGGCACTGTGCGGAGCGGCGCCGACACTGATGCTGCTAATCGGTGCGCGTATAATGCAAGGGCTCAGTGGCGCGATGGTGCAAGCCACAGCGGCCTCGCTAGTGACAACCACCATTGCATCGGAGCGCCGGAGTGCGGCACTGGGAACCCTAGCGGTGTTTCAGGGCCTCGGACCGATCGCTGGTCCGAGCGTTGGAGGTTTGATTCTCACTGTGCTCAGTTGGCGATGGCTATTTTGGATCAATCTTCCGTTGATTGTCGTCACGTGGATTGCAGCTTATCGTTTACGCAGCCATGTGCCTGCATCGACGAACATAATCCCGCTTAATGTGACTGGTAATGTCCTGTTGGCCATCACCGTGACAACCGCCCTGTTGTCGATCAGCGGGTCGATCGGGCATGTACCGCGCCCGGTCTGGATCATTCTGGCGATCACGAGCGGTTTCGGTCTGTTGTTTTGGGAACGACGTAATCGTGCGCCGATCATTCCTCATGTGCTGTGGCAAAATGCTACGTTTGTAACCTCTTTCGTCGGGATTGTAGTCGTTGGTGGAGCGATGTCGCTCGGTTTTCTGATTCCGCCGTACGTGTTGGAGAGAGTTCAGCATATGAAGGCATGGGAGGCGGGGTTGGTCAATATGGCAGCTCCGATCGGTCTTGTTCTGCTCTCTCGTCCAGCCGGCCGCTGGATGAGCCGAGTGGGCACTATGCGTCTCACCGCCGCAGGTCTTCTTGTCATGGCAGTAGTCTTCGGGGTGCTCGCGCTGCTTCCTCCGCAGTCATCTGCTCTCCTGGTGGCAATGTTGCTGTTCTGTTATGGGATGGGCGCAGGGCTATTTTTCCCAAGTAATCTGTCCTCTTTGATGGGCGCGGTGGGGCTAGACTTGCAAGCGACACTGGGGGCGGTGCAGCGAATGGGGCTAAATCTCGGCACGGTGATCGATACGACGGTAGGGTCCATCTTACTGTCGCTGTCGGCTGTTGCTGGTCTGTCTTTTTCCATACCGGGCATACGTGATGCTTGGGCCTACGGTGCGCTCACCCTAGCCTGTGCATTTGTTCTTGCGATCAGGCCAAAGGGCAAGTGGATACCATAGCAGGCCGGATGTTGTCGAAATTTTGTGGTCTTATCCTCTTGGCATGTCCAATCGCTGAAGGTGGCATTATACTCTTGCAGTGTAGTCCTATTTCTGCTATGTTGCGATGTCATTTTGTCGATGAAAAAATGCAATTTCCCGTAACGTACACCTGTCAAAAAATGATTGACACGAATAACTTACTACTTATATAATTCATACAAATACTTGTGGTGGTGTATTAATGTGAACGAGGAAATACGTCATGAAGTGAATTTGATGCAGGAAATTAGTCGCTTGGATCAGGCGATCACAAACCGGTGTAATGAGATCTTGCGGTCATCTGGGGTGGCTCGGAAACAGTGGGAAGTAATGAAGGAAGTAGATCGGAATGGCTCCGTTACCCAGCGAGATCTTCAAAAGGCATTGGGAGTAGAATCGGGAACTGTCACCGGCATCGTGGAGGCTCTGGTAAAGAAGGGGTTTGTCAATCGCCAAGAACACGCGAAGGATCGCCGTGTGAATATGTTGTCTCTGACGGATGACGGCAGCAACCTTTCGATGTTTGCCGACGACCCATTTACATTGGTGCCAGAGCAAATGATGAAAGGTGTCAGTGCGGATCACGAGAAGATTTTCGTACAAGTGATGGCGCAAATGTTAGCCAATATCGGATCTCGCGGTTCCGAAACCAAAGAAGCTTGAGTTGTAGCGGACGAGTGGCAGAGGAAGTGGAAATTGGCGTCCTTTTGAGGAAAAGGGGCATGGTTTGAGCACCTAAGAACAGGTTGCCGCACATGGAGGGGTCATACGGAACAGGTCGCCGCAACTGCCTATTGTAGCTATTTGGCCTAACCAGCCATCGATGCAAAATGGCTATATAGCGCAGGCTTTTTGATGATTTTTTGCGGTGAGGTGAACGTCTCGGGATCCCGGGACGTACACCTCACCGCATCTTTTTAACTAATGCGAACAGGTTGCCGCGACGCGTGTTTCGGCGTGAACACAAACTCGAACCGGTTCGGCACACTCTGCAAAAACGCCACGAATTCCTGGCTGCGACGCCGATCCTCCACCGTGCCAATCACCGTTCCCGTTACCAGGTCGATGCCCGCCAGTACACTGAGCGTGCCATGCCGTACGTACTCGTAGTCTCGCCCAACACACGGGTGCTTGCCTGGCTGTGGCGGCAAATCCGGTGTTCCTTGTGCCAGCGTCCATTCTGCCTGTTGAACCATCACCAGCGCCTGCGCCATCTTCTCGTCAAAGTCCGGATCCCGCCGTTCGAGGTAGTAGCGGATCTTGTGCGGCTTGATGTCGGCCGGGCGCCCGCTGCGCTGCAGGTCATCGAGAGCGGCCACGACGCCCAGTTCCAGCGCTTTGTTGAGGAGTCGATACACGGTGGTGATAGGGGTGTCCGACTCCTGAGCCAGATCCTTTGGCAGCACGCCGTCGGCGAGTTGGAGCAACAGGCGGGCGCGCTCCATGCGCCGGACAGGCCCGTTCGAAACGCAGACAAGCGTAGCAGGCTATCGCGATCTTCTTGCCACCTTCAAAATATTCGCGAAACGTTTACTTTACCTTCATCTTCCCTGCGGAAATTATGCGATAAGCTAAATAAGCGTAAATAATCGTAAATAAACATTTTGCACAGAGCACAGCAGAAGGTGATGCCATTTTCAGGGAAATAAGAAGTGGGGGGAGGAGCTGGCTTGCTGTTTAGAGAAAAGAAATGGGTCTTCTTTGATCTGGGATATACTCTGGTGCGAACAGATCGCGAAGTCCGCTTGCAGAGAATATTGGCAGAACTGGGGATTATGCTAGAAAGAACCGACATTGAGATGGCCTATCACTTAGTAGATAAGAAGTTTATGCGGGAGGCGCCCGGACTTTTAGCTCGGGAGATTCAAGAGTTTGCTCCACTGTACAATGAAACTCTATTAAGTATTTTAGTCAATACGCAGCAAGCTGAAGCTTCGGAGGTTGGTGTGCATTCGCTTGGGGGATTTGAGTTGCAGTGGGCGCTGGAGACAGCATCTGCCGATGATTTCCGGGGCAAGTGGACAAGCATTCCGGGGGTACCGGAGGCGTTGTTGGAGCTTCGCAAGCAAGGCCTTCGGCTTGGGCTCATATCCAATTGGGATCAATCGGCCCGAAGTGTGCTTGCGGAAACGGGATTGGATGAATTTTTGGATCCAATCATCATTTCCTCTGAAGTGGCATGTCAGAAACCCGATGCAGCAATCTTTATGCTGGCGCTGAAGCAAGCTGGAGTGTCACCCCATGAGACCCTATATATCGGAGACAACTATTACGACGATATCATTGGAGCGCGGGGAGTCGGCATCGAGGGCCTGCTGATAAACCCTTTCGGGCGGCTCGGCATCGAAGAGATACAGGACTGCGTGGCCTATGAGGGTATCGCGCAGATTACAAACATGCTCATTTTAGAGCAGGAGGCGTCTGTGTATGAATAAAAAGCGTATGGAAACCATCGGCATCGTAGCTAGTCTGGCTATTGTTGGGGCGGCAATGTACGAACCCAGCGTTTCGCGCGCTGCACAATCGAATGCGTCACTCACGATTGCGATGAGCAATGACGTGAGTGGGCTTGACCCGCAAATGACTGCGTCAGCCTCCGCGTTTGAGGTGACGAACAACATTTATGATACGTTGGTGCAGACGGATGCGGCAAGCAATCTGCATCCCGACCTAGCCCTCACTTGGCATGAATCCAATCACGGAACCACGTGGACTTTTCATCTGCGTCCCCATGTTTTATTCCAGAACGGCAAGCTTTTCACAGCGGCAGACGTCGTTTATACTTTTGATAGAATTTTGAATAAGTCCACTGGGGATCCCAATGTCAATGATTTCTCAGAGATTACATCCGTAAAAGCGGATTCCCCTACTCAGGTCACCTTCACGTTGAACCGACCCTATGCGCCATTTTTGTCTTCTATGGCACTGCCTTGGGCGGCTATCATTGAATATGGAACGGGGTCGCAGCTTAAAACTCAACCAATCGGAACCGGACCCTATGAACTAGTGAAGTGGATTCCGCAACAATCCATCGTACTGAAGCGCTTTAATCAGGCGTGGGATCGTCAAGAGGCGAAAATTTCCCAAGTCACGTTTATGGTCATTCCGAATCCGTCGACGCAACTTTTGGATTTGCAATCGGGGTTGGTAGATGTTGCGTCAGTGCCTTCTGCGTCAACAGCACAGGTAAAGAACTCGACCAATTTGAAATTGCTCGTCAAACCGCTTAACGACGTGCAGATTATGGCGATGAACAACAAAGCCAAGCCCTTAAATAACATTCTGGTGCGTAAGGCGATTGAATACGCCGTGAATAAACAGCAAATTCTCCAAGCGGTCGATTTTGGCTATGGCAGCATTATCGGCAGCCATATGCCGCCGATTAGTCCATATTACGTGAATCTCAATAATGTCTATCGGCAAAACCTGAAATTGGCTCGGGCACTACTGACGAAAGCGGGGTACCGTCACGGTCTAACACTCACTATGGATCTGCCGCAACCCTATCAGATTCATGTACAAACCGGTGAGATCTTGGCTCAGCAACTACAGGCGATCGGTATTCAGGTGCAGATGCATATCATCCCGTGGTCCGAGTGGATCCAAAACGTATACCTCGGGCGGCGCTATCAGTTGACGGTCATCGACCACACGGGTCGATTAGACCCGGCACAACTGTTGGATCGTTATGAGACGGCGAATATGGGAAACTACTTTAACTTCTCCGATCCGCGCGTGAATAACGATTTGATCCGGGCTTCGTATACGCAAAATCAAGCTGTGCGCAAACAGCTCTATGCCGATGTGCAGCGTCTCTTGACTGCAGACGCGGCCGCAGTCTATATCCAATCGCCGGATGCCTTGATTGGCATGAACAAAAACGTCATGGGGTGGAAGATCTACCCGATTGATGTGGACAATTTGCGCGGCGTATATATCGCCCAGTAGGAGTGTCACGGTTGGGAAGGTTTTTGATTAGACGCGGGGTTGCGGTGATCAGCGTGATGTTCATCGTATCTGTACTGACATTTGCGGTGTTGCAGTGGCTTCCCGGTGATCCGGCAGAGATCATACTCGGTGTGAACGCCTCTCCTGCGGCGTTGGCTAACCTGCGAGCGACTCTCGGGCTTGATCACCCGTGGTACGTGCAATACCTGCATTGGCTACTTGCCGCGATTCATGGAAATTTTGGTACGTCTCTCGTATTCGGGCAACCGGTGGGTGAACTCATCGTTCAGCGGCTGCCTGTCACGCTATCATTGACCGCAATGTCCTTGGTCATTACGGTTCTGGTGGCAGTTCCACTGGGTGTCATTGCTGCTGCGATGCGCGGGGGCTGGCCTGACCGGGTCATTCGCCTGACTCTGCAGATTGCATTGGGCGTACCGAGTTTTTGGATTGGGTTGCTTTTCATTCTGTGGTTTGCGATTTCGCTGCACTGGTTGCCAGTGGGCGGATTCCCTGGGTTTCGGGTGGCTTTGTGGCCATCTGTGCAGAGTTTGATCATGCCCGCGATTTCTCTTTCGATCGGCGAAATCGCAGTGCTTGGCCGCGTGGTCCGGCGGTCGATGGTCGATACGCTGGATGCACCCTATATGGTGACCACTATGAGCAAGGGATTGCAGGTCTATCGTCGATATATTCGGCATGCACTGCGCACGGCTATGATTGTGCCTGTCACCATGATCGGACTCCAGGTGGCGAGTCTTCTTGGAGGCGCCGTTATCATAGAAAATGTATTTGCTTTGCCGGGAATCGGGCGTTTGTTGCTCGTCGCGGTGCAACAAAAGGATTATCCGCTGCTAGAAGGTCTGACAGTGTTCATCGCCCTCGTTGTGCTTAGCAGCAGCCTGATTGTGGACATGCTCTACGCGGTGCTAGATCCTCGCATTCGTTTGCAGTAGAAAGGGGGGACCAAACTTGGGAATGGAACAGACCGGCAGATTGTTGAATCAACGCCTGATCTCCGTCGAGAGGCCGCGGACGATCGTCTTAAGCAGTGCGATCTTTGTCTTGATGCTTGCACTCGCTCTGATTGGGCTTATCCATCCGCCCCAAAATCCAATGTCCATGTCGATTATGGATCGGTTTGCACCGCCAAGCTCGGCTCACTGGATGGGTACGGATGAATTTGGTCGCGATATATTCAGCCGACTGCTGGTGGCATTGGCAACGGATTTTGCCGTTGGATTTGGCGCAATGATATTTGGTTGGATCGGCGGGGCCATTATCGGCGCGGTTGCCGGCTATTCAGGGCGATGGGTGGGCGAAGTGCTCATGCGTCTCATGGATGCAGCCTACGCGTTTCCACATTTGGTCCTCGCTCTGTTACTGCTGACGGTGGTTGGACCCGGCGAGCTTTCTGCGGTATTCGCTATTGGGATTTTTAGCGTGCCCGTGTTTGCCCGTCTCACATATGGCAGTGTCATGGAGGGCAAGCACCTTCTGTATGTGAAGGCCGCTCAGAGTCTCGGCGGCCATCCGTTGTACGTACTTCGTCGACATGTGTTTCCGCACGCGCTCCCCACCCTGCTTGTTCAGGCCGCCTCCAGTTTTAGCATTGCTATACTAGCCGAGGCTGCACTTTCCTTTCTGGGGATCGGCATTCAGCCCCCGGCGCCGACGCTTGGCGGAATGTTGAGCGATGCGGTCAACTACTTGGCGGAATCCCCATGGATGGCTCTATTTCCCGGGCTGTTTCTACTGCTCACAGTCGTGGGGGCCACTACGATTGGTGATGCGATCGAAGGGCGGGTGCGCTAAAGATGAGCGAGCGGTTCGCAATTAATGTGGAGGATCTAACCATCGAAGCACGAGCGGATGCAGGGTGGATATCGCTTGTCAAGGGCATATCGTTTCAGGTGCAAGAGAAGCGCGTGGCGGGCTTGATTGGAGAATCCGGATCCGGTAAGACGCTGACCGCTCGAGTCATTGCTGGACTCCTTCCCCGACACATGCGAATGCGGGCGAGGCGACTCGAAGTGTTAGGGCATGACGTATGCGACTGGGATCGGCAGCAAGAGATTGCTCGCGGACGGAACATCGGTTTTGTGTTTCAACATCCGATGTCGATGCTTACCCCGGTGCTTACGATCGGTGAACAGTTGACCGAGGGGATTCGCTTCCACCTGAAACTGGGTAGACGGGCAGTTCGAAACCAGGCAATCGCGATGCTAGCCCAGGTGGGGTTGAAGGACAACGCTGAGGCGGTCATGCGAAGCTATCCGCATATGTTAAGCGGCGGCATGTTGCAAAGGATTATGATCGCAATGGCGCTTTTGCCCGGGCCTCGACTGCTTATCGCTGATGAACCAACGACTGCGCTAGACGTGACGACACAGGTTCGGGTGCTCGAGCTTCTGTCGAATCTCACACAAGAAATGGAACTTAGCGTCCTGTTTATTAGCCATGATATGTCGGTCATCGCCAATGTATGTGACGACGTCATGGTGATGGAGCAGGGGCACTTGATTGAGTTGGGATCGGTAGAACGTGTATTTTCCCACCCACAGTCTGACTATACAAAACGGCTTTTGGAGGCCACAGCATGGCACATGAGACAGCCGATTTGAGGCAGCGGACGCCGCAACCTGAAACCTTCGTAGAAGCGCGCGGTGTGACGAAGGACTTCCATCAGTTTGGGCGCAGAAGTACTGTACGCGCGCTGGATGATGTCAATTTGACTGTATTTTCGGGTAAAACCACCGGTCTGGTTGGGGAGAGCGGCAGCGGAAAGTCGACACTCGGAGACATCTTAGCAGGCTTGCAAGTTCCGACGGCAGGCGATGTGCTCTATCGCAACACATCGTACGCGAGATTGAGCGCAGATGAGAAACGACGTCTGCGCCGAGACGTGCAGGTCATTTTTCAGGATCCGGTGGCTGCGCTCAATCCTCGAATGACTGTCTTTGAAGTGGTTGCCGAACCATTTGTCATTCAAAGGTCGGTCGAATACCGCGACCGCAAACGGCTTTCCGTGCGTATCGAGGAACTACTCGCCGACGTCGGGCTGTCTGCCGACATCATTGGCAGAAGACCCCAGCAACTCAGTGGCGGGCAATGTCAGCGCCTCGGTATCGCGCGGGCACTTGCCATGCGACCGAAACTGATTATCTGCGATGAGTCCTTATCGGCGCTTGATATGCCGGTGCAAGTTGCAGTTGCGCAACTTCTGAAGGATATGCAGACCAAATACGGGGTTGCCTATCTGTTTATCACGCACGATCTGCGGATGGCTGAATTTATGAGTGATGTCATTTATGTGATGCACAAGGGGCGAATTGTCGACCAAGGGCCGCCAACTTATATCTTGCGGGAGTCTGTGGACCCCTATGTTCAGGAGTTGCGCAATGCCATACTCAGCATCGATGAGCGGCGATTTGTTCGTGCCAGGCATGGCTGAGTGCAGGACTCTGTGAAAGGAGGAGTTCAGTATGTTTACAGTGCGTGTGCTGGGCTGCTGGGGTGCGTATCCTGCTCCCGGGGAGGCGACATCAGGCTATCTTTTGGAGATAGATGGAGACAGAATTTTAGTAGATTGCGGATCTGGCGTGCTCTCGAAGTTATTTGAAGTATGTCCGATTGAAGATCTCCGCGCCGTCATCCTCTCGCATCATCACTATGACCACGCGGCGGATCTCGGGGTCCTGTTTCATGCGGTGTTGCTCGCCCGGCTGTCAGGCACGCGAACGAGGTCTCTGCCCATTTTCATGCCGGAGGCGGAAGGAAAGATCTTGGAGGATCTGCAGGAAGAGCCACTGATTGATTTGCATATCATTGGCGATCGAGATCAGGTTCGCATCGGTGGGAATGAAGGGTTGAATGCAGGCGAACCGCTCACGGTGGAGTTTCGGCGGACAAAGCATCCGATTCCGTGTTTTGGCATGGTGATCAGGCATGAAGGACATACGTTGGCATACTCAGCAGATTCGGCGTTCTCTCCAGACTTGATTGATCTGGCGCGTGCGGCGGACCTGTTCATTTGTGAGGCGAGTCTGTACAACCATCAGGCGGACGTGGCAATAAGTGCGGGCCACTGCACCGCAGGGCAGGCGGGAGAGGCAGCGCGTCTTGCTGGTGCTAGGCGCTTGGCTCTTACCCATTTTCCTCAGTATGGGAACCTGCGAGATCTGCGGGAACAGGCGCATTCGACATTTGGCAAAAAAGTGGAAATGGCATCTGTCCGTGCTGTGTGGACTGTGTAGACATGAAGGTTAGGAACCGTCAAAAAATATGGGTAATTCCACTCGCCATGAAACTCGTTTCGCTCCAAGTAAACGGCTGCCTTCTCTTCGTCAGACACTTTGACGCCACATATTTCGATACGACATGAGAGAGGCCCCGCCCACGGAAACCAATGGGCGAGGCCCCCGCACCGTCTGTCCGTTTAATTGCCGCTCAGTTGACTGTTCGCCTGTTTCTCAGCGTTTTGCATCGTGCTGGCCACTGGTTGCCGCAGATCGAAAACGCCCTGCAACGCATTTT
>Ga0209012_1001734_pt1 | contig 21344 bp, 23 predicted proteins | sample RS3BMetagenome_FD_184735 | JGI IMG/M metagenome (GOLD analysis project Ga0209012, IMG submission 184735) | Ferric oxide microbial mat and aquatic microbial communities from Rainbow Spring, Yellowstone National Park, USA - RS3B (SPAdes) (version 3) ...
AGCCCCTAACCCAGAGCTTCGCGGAGTACCTAATACCATCAAGCCAGACACTGCCGAACATTGAGTGGACGAGAACCGAGACGCCCACACCCAGAAACCCACTCGGCGTAAAAGGTGTTGGTGAAGCAGGCACTATCGCGGCTACACCCACAATCGTGAACGCAGTCGAAGACGCTCTCTCAGAGTACAACGTAGTGGTGGACCGGATGCCGCTGAGAGCCGACTACATACTAAGCTTGATAAACAATAGCGGAAAACGCTAGAATTGAAAGCACAGAAGCGTTTGGAGATAGTGGTTGAATAGATATAACAGATTACCGGATTCATGTAAACCGCTACAACCGAACCCTATGCCACGTGGCGCCTTATTTACACAACTGTGTGGTTTATTCAAAATAATGGCAACATTAATACTCTAAACATTTTTACATCTTTATCCACATGTGTAAATGAAGCTCTATTTAAACTATGCAACAATTTGCTTAAAAACTTTTGAATATTTAGTCAAACTTCCAATCGATATTCCCTGAGATCATATAGCACAGCGCATGAAATGGTCGGCAGTTAGTTTTACTCTTTTTAGGAGATTGTTGTTTTTGAGGTATGCCTAGTAGCGTTGTTCAACGCGTTTTTTATCTCTTGGAGGTGTTCATTTAAGAGGATGATTAGCCAACGAGTGTAGTTTTGCGGGTTGCTTTTAACGTCTGCCAACAAGTCGTCTAGGCTGACCCACTTATAGTCTGATACCTCCACTGGGTTGGGTTTCACAGCGCCATTATACTCTCCGAAGAACACGTGGTCGTACTCCCACTCGGTGAGACCGTTGCCTACTGCTGTTCTATATATAAACTCGAAACCCTCTCTTAACGGTGTATCAAAACCCATTTCCTCCTTAAGCCGCCTCCTCGCAGCCACCTCGGGCTCCTCGTCGGGAGCCGGGTGAGTGCAGCAAGTGTTACTCCAAAGACCAGCAGAATGGTACTTACCATCAGCCCTCCTCTGCAAAAGCGTCTCACCCTTAGCATTGAATATAAACACGGAGACCGCCCGATGGAGCTTCCCCCCATCACTGTGAGCCATGAGCTTCTCGGCTTTACCTATAACTCTATCGTGTTCATCGACCAGCACCACTAGGGTACCACTATCGGTGTCCATAGACAATTCAACAATATAGGCTAGTAGTATTAAAGCTTGGCTAAACTATGCAAACCATGATGCAAGCCTCCTTCTTCACTTTCAGCTGAGAGCTGTAGTTTTTGTTTATCTTGATGGGGTTTGGTGGGGGGAAGACCTAGTCCGCGAGGGCGTATAAAGCCCCACCCAAAGAGTGACTACTAAAAGAATCACCGTCCGAGGGCGGGGTAGCCCACTCTAACCTTTAACCCCTATTTCTACATGCAATCACGAACCAAAATGCTTTTTTGCATATTCACCAGTCTAGGTGTATGTTCCGTCTTCTGATGTCGGTCAGGAGGCACCCTCTATCACCCTTCTCAAAGAGGGGTTTACAGGCGTTGGCGCTCTTCTTCGGCTCAATTGTTACCGCTACCTTTATCATGCATTTACTTGAAGGCTGGTCGCTTGTGGATTCGTTCTACTATATCACCATGCTCACAACTGGTGAAGGACCTTCTAATTCACCAGCCACTCTTGCAGGTAAACTTTTCGCCTCATTTTACTCCATCTATTCCGTGGCCATGATGCTCACCACCGCAACATTGATGTTCGGACCCATGATGGGCTACACCTTTAGGAGGGGCGTCGAATTCTTTGAAAAAGAGAAGGTGAGGCTGGGCGCCCACCAACACCCCTCCACACCTCAAGGCCAGCAGCGTCCAAGTGAGAATTAGAGCCCTGAACATCATATTGCAACCTCTAGGATGGTTACCACCAATGAAGATATATACCCGGAGGTGAGAGTTGAAGGCGTATATGGTAGTCTCACTATAAACCAGATACGACCCAACGGCACGCTCAGTGGGGGCCTGTTCACTGTGTGATTCTGTTTAGCGTGCGTTCTTCCATGTGCCGCCTATCACCCACACTGGTTCGTCTGGGTTGAAGTATTCTTGACCCTCAACCCTGAGCTCTTCTAATAGTTTTTCGTTGACATCCACCCCTAGACCGGGTTTCTTGCTCACCTGGTAGTGTCCCCCAACCACGGGTGTGGAGTTATACACGAGGTCACGCTTCCACTGGGGGAAGAAGTCGTAGAACGACTCCTGAATTAGGAAGTTGGGAATCGCAGCATCCAGTTGTATCGTCGCGGCATTCTGTATTGGTCCGAACGCGTTGTGGTATGCCATCTCGACTCCGTACGCCTCAGCGAGCACAGCCATCTTCTTCGCCTCGGTTGGGCCACCCACGTTGGCAACGTCGGCTTGGAAGAAGTCGACGAGCCCCCTCTGTGCGAGTGTTACAAAGTGTTGTTTTGTTAATACCCTCTCACCCAATGCAATCCTAAGCCTAGTGGCCTGCCTATACTTCGCTAAACCCTCCATGTTCTCAGGGTGGACTGGTTCCTCGGCGAATAATGGGTCGAACTCTTCGAGCGCCCTAGCCACCGCTATGGCTGAGTTGGGGTTGAAGCGCCCGTGGTGCTCTATGAGTAGGTCGACACCTCCGCCAGCGGCATCCCTCACAGCCTTAACCCTCTCCACAGCAAGCCTTATACCCTCACGGTCTATCCAGTCAAAGTACGCCCCGAAGGGGTCAAACTTTAGAGCCGAGTACCCCTTGGAAACAACCTCCTTAGTCCTAGTGTACCACTCCTCGGGCATAACGCAATCCTGATACCACCCATTTGCGTAAACCCTAACCCTATCCCTGAATGAACCACCAATCAACGCGTGAATCGGCGCCCCCAACACCTTCCCCACAACATCCCAACAAGCCGTGTCGAAGGCGCTGAGCGCGGTGGTTGACTCGAAAGACTCGGATAGGTAGAAATCATGCTTGTACCACTCCCACCGGTTACGCTCAAAGTTAAAAGGATCCTTCCCCCTGTACACCCTCCCCACCTCTCTCAGGGAGGCTATAACAGGTTGAACCCTCAGGGTTGGCACAGCCTCACCGTACCCAACCACACCGTCAGACGTGGTAACCTTGAGTATTATGGCCGAAGAAGCCCAAGTCTGACCCTTCGCAACCCCACTGCCAAGCTGATATACCTCGAAATCCCTGATCTCCATAACCCACTATGAGCGAACCAACCAAAAAACGTTACTCACCGCAATAAGCAACGCAAACCCAAAGAGCTCAACGTTCAATGCATACCGGATTATTACACACATTTGAATGGAACCAATTGAATGGAACCAATCAAAGCCGTAAGCGGTCTAAACCAATACAGCTTGCTAAACATTCCCCAATAGCTTAACTAGACTAGTTTAGATTCACACAGTACTACGATCAGCGGTAATAATACAGATCGAATAATATACTGATTATTATTTCATAATAATATGTTCGTTTAGATAAGTTGTAGTTATTGAACATTTTTGTTTTAATCAAAACGCTACCCAGCAAGGTTTATTACATATCTAATGAATGTTGGTGTGATGACTCAGCAATCCAAGTCCACTACCCCACAGCTATGGAGGAGGGGTGTGGGTATACTCCTAGCACTGGACTTCGTAGTTACCTTGGCGATCCTGATCACAGATAAGAACCTGCAAACAGACTTCAGCGCAACTCATCCTTACTATCTACACTGGTACGTTTTATTGGTTACAGCACTAGTAGACCTAGTTGGGGCGCCGCTGGTCTACCTGCAATCCAGCCGTCAACTGATTAGAGCCGCGGCTGGGTGGAGTATATTCATGGCCATACTTCAGGTTGCTGATATAGCAACATATAGGTTAGTAGGCTTCCCAAATCCATCAGGATTCGCCGTGTACCTCTTTGGCTTAACACACTATGATGGTGCGCTCCCCTACATCCCAGGGTTATACGACATACTCCTACTCCTTTACATTATAACAGCCGCGGTATCAGCTCAAGCGCTCACAAGAAGAACATAGACTCATCAAAAAAGAAGACCACAGACTCATCAAAAACACGGGTAAACCTAGCCATAACGGGAAACAACAGAATCCACCCATACCTAGTGAAGAGGCGATGCTTTGTACGTGTATAGTGCTACGCTGATGCAGAATCATTCTCATAGTTTCAAGCCTAGCATGGGCGTCGGGTTGACGTCTCCTCGCGCCTTAAGGTCGAGGGTTAACTCTAGGAGGTTCATCGTTCCCACCATCGATTAGGGAGCACATCTCTCATTTGGTGGACAGTCGGGAGCGTCAGGACTCCCCCCACTTCAGGTGAATGGAACCTCCATCTGGTTCCGTGGATAGAAGAGATACTGATTGCCCTCCCACAGTCCCATTAAGTCCTCTTTCAAACTGGGGAAGGGGCCCGCTAGCGTCACTGGATAACAAAATGAAAAAGAAGTATTAAAATTTTCATGCCTGAGCCATTCGGACGAGGCTTTCAATAATGAGTGAACCCTCCTATTCCTCTGGAGGATTTATCCATGGGTTTCCTGTTTGGGGTCTGGGATTGGGTCTTCTTTAGTATTGCGATATTGTTCCCTTACGCCTCACATAGTCATAGCAGAGCTTGTAGACGGCTGCTCCAAGCGGTATCGTCACCAGGTCGAAGATGCCCATTATGGTGATATAGGGTGTGAGCTGGGTTATCGTCGATGTGTGCAGCAGGGCTAGGCGGAGACCGTCGAGAGCCCATGTTAGTGGGAGCGCGTAGCTTACCAGGCGTACAGCGTAGGGTAAGGCGGTCACGGGGAACACTGTGCCAGACATGAGTGTTGTGAACGTTGAGAAGAAGAAGGCGATGGGGTTACCCTGCTTTGTTACCATAACCAGCGCGGCTGACATCATGGCGACGCCGAACGTTGAGGCCAATAGCATTAGAACAATTATGATGGCTCCAAGAATGTTCGCGTGGCTATATGACACGCCGAGGCCAGCACCCACCGCTAGTATTACGGCGGCGTTCAGTGTGTTAAGGATGAAACCCCAAACCGCGGAGTATGTTAGGAATCCGAAGACGCCGAGGGGTGAGAGCACGTAGTATTCGAGTGTTCCGTAGAGCTGCTCGTTTCTGAGCCTCTGACTGATTGTCACGATGGATGAGGAGACGTATCCCTGAAACGCTAAGCCCACCACGAAGAAGCTAGTGTAGCTCGTGGGGTCAGTTATGGCTGTGACGTGTTCGCCGAGCGATGTGCCCACGAAGTAGTAGGTGAACACTGGTAGAACCCAGCTCAACACATTCAGAGCCATCTGTGTGCGGTAGCTCACCCACACCCTGAAGCCTCTAAGGTAGAGGAAGGCGTAGAGCTTAGCCAGCACGCTGCTCACGCATACCACCCCTCCTGAACTGGTAGGGTCTAACATCCATCGTCGATTCGCCCACGAGGCTCACGTATACATCCTCAAGCGTCGGCTCCACACTTCTCTCCCCAATTGTACGAGCCCTTAACTCGTCCACCACGCTTCTAGGTAGGCGTAGCACTAGGCGGCCGTTCCTTGAAGTCACCACGAATCTCCTATACGAGTCGGGTAGCTCATCCTCGTCAACCTCTAACTCCACGACCCCACCAACCAGCCTGACGAGGTCCCTCGGCGAACCTTCAGCAACTATTCTACCACTCTTTATTAGGTACACGTAGCCCGCTATCTCCTCAACATCCTTCATATAATGGCTTGTAAACAGAACTGTTCTTGTATCCCCAAGCTGCCTTACAAGCCTCCTTAGACTCCTAGAGGACACCACATCTATACCAAGTGTGGGCTCATCAAGCATTATCACAGGAGGATCATGCAGGATAGCCCTTGCGAGGGCCAGCCTCCTAAGCATACCTGTACTGTAGTGCATGGTCTTAGTGTCAGCCCATTCACTCAGACCCACAACAGAGAGGGCCTCCCTTGCCCGCTTCCTCGCTTCATCCAAACCTAGGTTGTAAAGCGTGGCGTAAAACACCAAGTTCTCCATAGCTGTAAGCCTATAATAGAAGAGCCTGTCACTCACGGTCACAAGCCCAATACTCCTCTTCACCTCCTTTGGCTGGTCAACAACACTGTAGCCGTTTACATAAGCCTCCCCACTGCTTGGCAGAATAAGTGTGGATAGCACCCTAATCAGAGTGGTCTTACCAGCACCGTTGGGCCCAACTAGGGCGACAGGCGTCCCCGGACGTACGCGAATATTAATATTGCACAGCGCGGACACAACACCACGCTTACCGTTTGCAAAAAATTTGGTGATGCCACGCGTTTCAATCATTGATAATCCAACACTTAAAAACCTAACAATTCAAGGGACACATATTTCTTTCCTTAAACCCGAAAGAATACAGTCAACAGACTCTCCGTATCACGCATTAAGCATCCCCCATAATATTTCAAACTAATTGATAATCCTAATATGCGCTAAAAAGGAATAAGGGAATTAGTTACGCGCTTGGTTCAGCTCGCTATCTGCTGGTAACCCGCTTGTTGAGCATCGTAGTAAGTGAAGCTCCAAGTGGGAGGAGCATCGAGTGTGAATGGGAGCATATAGCTTGCGGGTAGAAGCATTCTTTGACCTGTTAGGGTTACTATCTGCATTTGTTGGAGTTCGCCGTCGACCATGTACTGGTTGATTGGGTATAGGTTGCAGCACGGCTGAAATTCGAGCTGTGTATAAGCCCCATAGAAGGGGGTGCCATTGTAGGGTATGCTCGCCGTGTACGTGGCCGAGGTGTTTAGGTCGTGTATTGTGAACACTACCACGCCTTGGCTTTCCTCGTAGACTATCGAGAGAGTGAGCACGGTGCCCATGGGTGTGGGTACACCCGGCTGTACCGCTGGGTTCTGTGAGGATATGAAGTAGTGCGCGAAGCAGTTCTTACCTGGCACATACCAGGGAGCTATCGTACCATTCGGATCCAAGTCCACGCCGAGCTGGAAGAAGCCAACACACGTGGACCTAGTGGTGCCATAGTAGTTCATAGCGTTTATCTGAAAGCTTAGTATCCCCTGCTGAGGTGTGGACCAATCCTTCAACACCATGAGCGCACTCAAATTGTAGAATGCCGGTAGCAGGTTTACGAGCAACCCCGAGCCCTGACCGTAACCCATCATGTTGTTGTAACCCGGGAGATAGATGGGTATCTCGTAGGTGGTAACCACTATGTTAGTGTAATACACGGTGGAGCTTTCAGTATAGATTATGGCTCCCCTGTAGCCTCCAGCTTGGGGGACGCTAATGTTGGCTGCGGGTTGGTCTGTTCTATCCACGAATAGCTGCATCACCCACCCCACGTTTGGCGAGGAAGTTGTGCTGGCGTTATAAACGTTGGCCGCTATGTAAACCCACCCCGATGGGTAAACCGTACCGACTGGTATTGGTTCAACCCGCACCACGCTACTCGGAGATGAACCAGCAACTATGTAGCCATCCTCCACACCAACCACGGCCACTGGTCCGTTTGAGCCGAACAACCCGAAGAAGCCGCTTCCACTCTTCGTATATATTGCGACTTGGAAGGATATGAAGTTGTCACCCGTTATGAAACCCTGAGTGGCTTCATCCACTTGTGGTGACCTACCCGTCGCGCTTGATTCAAGCGAGGGTTCACCGAAATAATTCGGGGAATCCACTACTATAGGCTGCTTACCCTCAACTACACTCCAGCCTTGGAAAACGCCTGACTCAAAATTTGACACAAAGGCGAAGGCACCAGTGGTCGACGCTAAGGGAGCGCTCCGAGGAATTGGTGGGTGTAGGATTAACTGTGTTAAATCTTGTTTTTGTGCAAAGCCGTGGGGGGCTAGTGAGATAAGTATTAGGGCACCTAGGAAAGCCAAAACACAAAGGCTTTTAAACGCCATATTTTACTATTTAGAAACTCTCTATTTAAACATTCTCTTAGTTGTTTGCATGTTCAATAAACACCCCTAGATTATGCTACTCATGTAAATTACCACGGCTGAACTCTACGAGCCGCTACTTTTTATTTAAACGAATCTGTAATTTATCAAGTAAAGCGCTTAGTTATAATACTCTGTTAGAGTTTTTTACGGGTTTCATAGTCTCTTGTTCGGAAACCTTATTAGTGATTTGTGGAACCAGTTTATGGGTTTTAGTCATGAGGTATAGACGTCTCGGTGGTTGGGGTCTTAGGGTTTCAGAGATATCCTTGGGGTCGAACAACTTTGGCACTCAGGTTGATAGGCCTCTCGCTATTAGGGTGATTGATAGGGCTTTGGAGCTGGGTGTGAACATGATTGACACGGCTAATGTGTATACGGGGGGTAAGTCGGAGGAGATAATAGGTGAAGCTTTGAAGGGTAGGAGGGATGAGGTCGTGGTTGCCACAAAAGTGGGTAGCCCAGTGGTGTCCAACAACCCCATAGGTGGTGGACTGTCTAGGAAGCACATCATGTGGCAGTTCAAGAAAAGCCTTCAACGCCTGCAAACCGACTATGTTGATATATATTACCTGCACAGGTTTGACCCTGAGACACCTTTAGAGGAGACCCTTCGCACGATGGACTACCTTGTACGTGAAGGGTTTGTGCGCTATGTGGGTGTTTCGAACTTCGACGTAAAACAGCTGGAGGCCACGTGGCGGACCTGCGAGGAACTGGGTCTTGAGAAACCAATCGTGCTTCAACCACCCTATAACCTTCTCAGACGGGATATAGAGGTGGAGGTGGCGCCCTGGTGTGAATCCCACGGTATGGGTGTGGCCGTCTACAGCCCGCTGCAGGGGGGTCTGCTCACGGGGAAATACTCACTAGGAGCCCAGCCACCAGAAGGCAGTAGGGCGGCTTACAACCCCATCTACCGTGAGAGGTGGCTCACAGCTGAGAACCTCCAACGTGTAGAGAAATATAGAGAGGTAGCGGGGCAACTGGGTGTAGACCTAAGGGAGCTCGCGGTGGCGTGGATCCTCAGTCACAGATGGGTGTCAACCGCGATCGTTGGCGCTTCAAACCCAGCGCAGGTTGATGAAAACGTGAAAGCACTCGAGGTAAACATCCCACAGAGCCTCTTAGAAAAACTTGACAATCAACGTTAGCACCAAGCCACTCTACGGCTTTGTTTCTCAGGCAAGTAGGCCATAATGTTGTTGGCTAGCGGGACACTAGATTGGGTGAGTATGACGACTCGAGCGTCCACCGGGCTATGGGTTTTTATTCTGGGTCATCGTGCTGTGTTAAGGTGTACCATTTGAGGTTTGTCGACCTACACGAAGATTTAGCCTTCTCTTCTCAGTCGGAGGACGTGATCGGTGGCTCCAATCAGTCGAGTGTTCAGATGCTTCGTGGTGTTGGCGATGACATCATTGTGTTCGGCTCACTCTACCCCCACATAAACACGGTGGATGAGAGAGCTGAGGTTCTAACGAAGAATTACGGGCACAGTTCGAAGTCCACGTCACCCCTCATACAGATTCTACTGGAGCAGATAAAGTTCTACCTCTACCTTGAGCGCTCGGGTCACGTAAAGATCGTGAGGGGTAGCGGCGACCTGGATTCGAAGGGTCTCAAAATTGTGCTCGCCTTAGAGGGTGCGGATGTGCTCACGGATCCCTACGACCTTTACATGCTACGTGAACTCAACGTGCTCTGCGTTGGACTCACATGGAACTACGACAACAAGTTTGCTTCCTCGTGTATGTCTAAGAGGGACTACGGACTCACAGGCTACGGGGAGGAGCTGGTCAGGGTGGCTAACGAGTTGGGCATAATAGTGGATGTGGCCCACTCTGGGAAGAAGACCACAATGGATGCGGCCTCAACCTCTAAGAAGCCAGTTATAGCCTCACACGCAAACGCGAAGGGTGTGAAGAATCATGTTAGGAACCTTGACGACGAGGAACTCGAAGCAATAGCTAAGACAGGAGGCGTCGTGGGTATAACAGCCATAAACAGCACCCTGAGCGAGCAGCCATCTATCCACGACCTCGCGAGGCATGCCCAATACGTTGGGGAGAGATTCGGCTGGGAACACGTCGCACTCGGCACAGATTTCCTAGGCGTGGAGAAAACCCCAAGCGGCTTCGAGAACGTGAACAAAATAGCCACGCTCGCCGAACTCTTAGGTCCACACGCGGAGCAAGTGCTCTGGGAGAACCCAATACGCGTGCTTAAGAATACCCTACACTAGCCAGCCAACTACGCATCATCAATAACCCCAGCCAGCTCCCGTGCTTCGGCTTCAAGGTCTATCCACTTCTCCCCCCAGCGACGCATCTCCTCGATAACAGGCCTCAACTCTTGAGCCTGCTCGGTGAGCGAGTACTCAACGGCGAACGGCCGCGTGCTAATCACCTCCCTCCTAACCAGCCCCTCATCCTCAAGCTGTCGAAGCACCCTTGACAGCGTCTTAGAGTCAGCCCCACTGAGCCTAAGCAGCTGGTTGAATCTGAGGGGCCTATCCATCAGATACCTTATGATGATGAGCTTCCACTCGCTTCCTATCCTGTGTATTGTTGCAACAATCGGGCACACCTTCGACGTAGATTGCATCATCGCCACCTGGTTTATTAATGGTCAGCTAATGGTTATAAGCTTTCTGCAAGTAGATGGTATTATGCAACCACAAAAAGGTGATAATAATGGATGCCGGAATCTCTGAGGGTGCAGGTCTACTAATACTCAGAGCTGTGAGCGGCATACTCTACATAGTCCACGGATCAATGAAGGTCAGACAACCCAGCCGCAACCAGCTAAGACAGATGATGGCTCAGCTAGGGATACCAGGGCCACTCTTCGACCTAGTCGCGCTACTCGAGGTGGGAGGGGGAGTAGCACTCATAGTGGGTCTACTAGCACGCTTCGCATCAATACTCTACGCATTGTTCATGGTTGGCAACCTAATACTATACGCAACCAAACTGAGCAAACCACCGGTCAGCAAGGGCTATGTGGGTGGCTACGAACTCGACACACTCCTACTGGGGATAGCGATACTCATAGCACTCACGGGTCCCGGGGTCTACTCGCTAGACCACATAATAGGCCTAAACATCTAAGCACACACGAAAACCCCCTATTTTTAATCACAAAACGTTATTGGGTTACCCAGCTATGGAACCATGGTTCGCCTCGTTTATCCTCATGTGTTCTTGCAGTCTCCATAGCTCATCCACCGGCTCAGACCTTATTTGCTCATGTGCTCCGTTACTTCGAACTACAACCATGTGTTTACGTGTGAACCTACCTATAATGGTGGCGGAGTAGCCCTTAGACCTAAGACTTGATACCACTTGATTCGCCCTAGAGGGTTTGGCGGCGATTAGTAGTGACCCGGAGGATATCAGCCTGAGTGGGTCGAGCTTTAGCTTTGCGCTGAGCCTGCGTGTCAAAGGGTGCACGGGGATCTTCTCTTCGTACACCCTGAAGCCCACATGTGAGGATTTAGCCATCTCGTAGAGGGCGCCGAGCACTCCTCCCTCCGTGCAGTCGTGCATTGCGTGGACGCCACCACTCCTGTAGGCTTCCACCGCCTCACCTACCACGCTCAGGCTGGCCAGCAGGCGCCTAGCGGATGCACCTCCAAGTATGGCTGTACCCTCCAATCCCGCCGTCTTGGTTAAAATGACAACATCACCCGCTTTAGCTTGATCCGCGCTGACATAGGTTTCAGCGTAGGTGAAACACGTGGCGCACACTATGGGCCGCCGAAGCCCGGGTGTCACCTCCGTGTGACCCCCCACAACACTCAAACCCAGCCCACGGGCGGCCCTGTCAACCTCCGAAGTGATTCGTGAAAGTGTTCGCACATCTGAATCCTCTGGTAGAAGTATAACCATCTGGAGGTATCTAGGCGGGTTACCGCTGGTGGCCACGTCGTTGGCTGAAACATGGACAGCTATCCACCCAGCGTGCTCAAGGGAGCCGGTGACCGGGTCGCTTGACACTATAAGGTAGCCTTTACCCAGATTTATAGCCGCGAAGTCAACCCCAACCTTGGGACCCAAAACCACATCTCCTGATGGAGCCCCCAGTCGACCAAGCACGTAGCGCTCAAGCAGCCCACTAGGAAGCTTACCCAACCCAAGCACTTTACTCACACCCCATAAGTGTGACCCCGAATTAAGCCTCTCTAACAACAAAGCAACAATTAACTCAGGACACGGGTACACCAAGGCTGGCCTCCATGATAATCTTTAATTCGCCGCGCAGCAATTAACCACTGATTGGGTTTGAATTACAAGGGATTCATCGACCTCTTAAAGACTATTGAGGGAGGCAGGGTTAGTGTGAGCAGCGTCGCTGGGGATATAGTGGAGCTCGACGGGGATACGAGGGATATATCTGTTCACGCCGACACGCTTAAGCGATTAGGTGTGAGCATGTCCCCCATCAGGCGGCTGCTTGGTCTAAGGTCGTCTTTTAAGCTCCCCCGAAGACTTAATGAGGCGGGTTGGAGACTCACACTACTATTTAACGGGGAACCAATACTGACGGCTGGGAGGGGTGTGTCGGCTATAACAGACCATGTACACATATCCCTGAAGCATGTATTAGACCTAGTATGATGAGTTGGGGTAAAAGCAGGGAAAAAGGGTTATGTTTTGAGGGCTGCAACATTCCTAGCTATGTGCGCCTGTTTCTCCTCGTCGCTCAGATCACGCATGTGCACCGCCAGCGTTATCACACCGTTCAACTCCACGCCAAGCCTTGAGCCAGGCATCCTCACAACTACGTTTTGAAGCCGCACATCGAGCTGGCTGTGCTTATCTGAAAGAGCCTCTATGAGGCCAGCGAACAAGCCCTCGCTGATTTCCTCCTCCCTCTCCGAACCAGAACTCATATGTATTCATTATATGCTAAGATGTATATACGCATTTTGATTACTGAGGAATGATACCTGTATAGTTATATTGAGGAAGGCGTGTGCCAGCCACTCAAATAGTATGTTCTCTAGAGACTCATGACGATATCCCCTTTGCATAGACCAAATATGCAGAACACCTAACCTAGTAGATTAACCCGCTCACACATCCGCGTTGAGGGGTAACAGGTCCTAGGAGGATGGCAGCCTTAAGTGGCATAAAGTTATCCGACACCCCTCATTTTGCACACAAATAACTGGTATTGGTTAGATGTAATCACCTTGCCAATATAGAAGCTTCGCTAAATTCCTTGCACAATACTAGTGAGCTTGGGCCACAAACGCTTTTTCACCCCTAATCAATATCCCGCGCTCCAATCCCTTGTATAGGAGCGCTCATTATTCACCCTGAACCCCGGCAGGTTGTACATTGGGTTAAGGGGTCCGTGCCCTCTTCCTATGTTTAGGCTTCTTTCAAGCGCCCTCTGTAGAAATCTCCTAGCTTTGGCGTATGCCACAAGTGGCGGGCGTCCCTTGGCGAGCTCCGCGGCCACCGCGGATGATAGGGTGCACCCCGCCCCATGATTATTCTTGGTGTGCACCCTCCGGTATTCGAACCACCTCCTCGTCGAGGTTGAGCAAAATAGGTCCCGAACTGTTTCACCGTCGAGGTGGCCTCCCTTAATAACCACGTAGCTACACCCTGATGAGAGGAGTATGTCAGCGGCCTCCTCCATATCCTCCCAGCTCCTTATGGCTACTCCCGATAGTACTGATGCTTCCGGAATGTTCGGTGTGATCAACAGCGCTCTTGGAAGCAGTCTGTCTCCCAGTGTTTTCACAGCGTCTTCGCTCAGGAGCCGTGCACCCGACTTGGATATCATCACCGGATCCACCACGAGTTTTAATCCGTACTCATCCACTTTCGAGCAGACTACCTCAACTATTTCGGTATTACCGAGCATACCCGTCTTCCCATACATTATTGGTAAATCACGCATTACGGCGTCAATCTGGGCTGAAACAATGCTTGGGGGCAGGTTGAACACTTCGGCCACCTCGTAGGTGTTCTGCGCTGTGATGCTGGTTATCACAGTCGCACAGTAGACTCCGAGCATAGTGAAGGTCTTCAGGTCTTCCTGCACACCCGCACCGGCCCCCGAATCTGATCCAGCTATGGTTAAACCAAACTTCACGCCCTATTCACCCATCAACCCATCCACTCAGACACAAACCTTTTCGCAGCTTCCCTTGGGTCCGCGTCCCCCAAGATTGCGGACACTACGGCCACACCCTTCACACCGTACGCCTTAAGCTTCCTCAGATGTTCGAGCTTGATGCCTCCAATCGCGTAGACGGGTATACTCACCCTCCCCAGAATGGACCTCAGACCCTCCTCGCCTATGAGCTTCGTGTCGGCCTTAGTGTTTGTGGGATATACTGAACCAACACCCAGATATGTGGCGCCATTCGCCTCCGCTGCCAACGCCTCCTCCACACTCCTTGCGGACACACCGATTATCCCATGGGGGAAAACCCTTCTTGCAGCCGCAAGCGGTAGGTCATCTTGCCCCACGTGGACTCCGTCCGCCCCAACGGCCAGCGCTACATCCACTCTGTCATTTACAATAAACACGGCACCAAACTCTGAGCACAGCCTCCTAATCTCCGAAGCCTCCTCGAACATCCTCCTAGTGGAGGCGTGCTTCTCTCTGTACTGAATAATCTTTACACCGCCCTCAAGCAGCATCCTAGCCGCCTTAACATGTGTACCACCGAAATCCGCGGATGTTATACCGTAAACTCCCCCGGGTAGCTCCAAACATCACACCTCCTCAAAAGATATTTTCACATGTGTATAGCCATCCACCCTAAAATTAAATAGCTCATCGAGTAGCTGGGCTCGGAACGAGCCCGGACCACCACACTTAGCCGCTGAGAGGCCACCCGCCGCCTTGAAGGTCGCGAGTCCACCAATACACGCATCGAAGGGATCAGTGTTAACGGCTAGGAAGGAGGCGATAACGGAGCCAGCCATATCCCCAGCGCCAGTTATCCGCGTAAACATATCCGAGCCACCCTCAATCCTACAAAGCCTACCACCAGACGCCACACAGTCGGTAACACCTGTGACCGCAACAACACACCCATACTTCTCAGAAGCCTCACTGGCCACTCTGGGTTCAACCTCCACCGCTGAGTCCACACCACGCACACCCCCAACCCCACCAAGCAGACCCAACACCTCACCCCCATTACCCTTAACAACCCCCACACGAACGCCGCTGAGTATTTTGTCAGCCATAGTTCTCCTAAACCGTGTAGCACCCACGCCCACCATATCGAGCACAACGGGCACACCATACCTCTCAGCAAGCCTCACAGCAACCAGCATCGAGTGAAGCCGCTCCTCATCGGGTGTACCAAGGTTTACGTATACGGCAGAGGAGCTCGAAACTATATCCTCCAACTCATCGGGGTGATGGGTCATCACGGGTGATGCGCCGAGGCTGAGCGTCACGTTGGCGCAATCATTCATAGCTACGTAGTTAACTATGTGGTGAATAAGTGGCTTCCTCCTCCTTACTAGCTCCAACTGGGTGTAGTATTTAGCATAAACCGCATCTGGAACCGAACCCATTAGAAACCAAAAACAATATTCAGAAACACCAATATAAGCCAGTTGATAAGATGCTTATGTACAGTAGCCCCCATTCGTGGAAACCTCTCAAAGAAGACCCGCATTATCGAGCAAACGATGATGGTGTTCAGATAAGCGCTTTCTTAATATGTGTAACCTCCACTCAGTGTACCAGTGCATGAATAGCTCAAGAAAGCCTACAAGAGGTGTGAAGAGCGTTTTTCTCGGATTGATGTTGTTTTAGAAAACACTCGTCCTGTCCTTAAAGGTAGACCTGAATCACGTACAAAACTTCTTAACCTTAATGTCTGGTATACTATGATTTTTGATGCCCGCTCTCACTCTTGAACCATAGAGCCGCACATCTAGAGATCCCTATCCGTAAAGAAAATCGGGTACCTGGACACCTACCTCTGAGTATTCGAGGAACCTGAGGGCATCGGAATGCTCCTTATTTAGAGAAGTCGTAGTACGTTTTGCTTGCATTTATGAGCGAGTAGTCGACCCTCAATGAAGCGAATTAAGAGTGTGAGGGCCAAGCTGGATTTTCCCATCCTCTTAACCGCCCTCACACCCTAAAACCAGTATCATAATCTCATTTAGGCTGCCTTTAACCTCCAACTTTGTGTCGAACAGGTCTCTGATGGAATCTTTAGGCTCAGTCGAATATAGCAGTTATAACCCCTGTGCGGGGGTTAAGGGTGTTGGCCTCTAGCTGAAGATGTCTTCCAGCGTGTACACTTGGTAGCCCGCGTCTTCTAGCTGCTCCTTGTGCTCTACGCTTTTCGCCATAAGGCCGTACACCTTCCTTTTCACTCTTACGCCGAGCGCCTTGTTCTCTAGGTTGCCTAGTATGCTTCGGGCTTCCCTCAGCGTAAGTGGCCTCCACTTTACTTCGAACGCGTAGGCGAGCTCTTCTTGTTTGGCTGTGGCCACGATGTCTATTTCGATGTCCCTGTCAACCCAGCGCCCCACGTAGTCTGGGTTGAGTCTGAGTTTACCCCCGCGTATTAGCCTTGTGATGTGGCCAAGCGCCACCCCCTCAAACACTCTTCCAAGGTGTTCGCCTAGCTCCCGGTCAACCTCGTCCCAAACCGCTTGGTTCAGACCTGCTTCCAGTAGGTTTCTGTTCGCCCACACGAATCTGAACCAGAAGTGTAGGAATGGGTCTGCGAGTGTATAGTTCACCTTCCCCCTCGGCTGTGTGACCTCACGTGTCATAAGCCTCATGGTGACTAGGGATGCGATGTACTTTGGCAGGTTTTCACGCGGGATCTTAGTGTAGTCGGCTATCTCGCTTATGGTTCGCCGACCCGCGGAGATCGCGCCCATAATATCCATGTAGGCACCAGGGCTCCTCACCTCCTGCATGAGTAGGAACTCGGGTTCATCGTAGAGTGCGCCCCCTTACTAAGTATCACTCTGCGAACGTTCTCCACAGCGCTCAGCGATTCATCCACGTATTCAAGGTGGGCGGGTGTACCCCCGAAGATACCGTATATGGTCATTACCTCCTCGGGTGTTTTGCTGAGAAACCACTCAACGAGCGCCTGAGGCTCGAGCGGGGCCACCTCGAGTGTAAGGCTTTTTCGCCCGTAGAGGGGTGCGTCCCCCCTCAGCGAGACTCTTTCAATCATCCCTATGTGAGGAGCCTGCGAGCACTAGTTTTGCATCCATCTTCGAGAATTCTTCATCCCAGTAGCGCTGTAGAAGCGTGACTGCGCCGCGCACCTCGGATAGATTCTGGAACTCGTCGAGAACAACTATTTTACCCTGCCTAAATATTTCTTCGAAGTACTCGAACACAGATTCGAGGTCACGGAAAACAGCCCCCGGGGGGAGGCTTGCACCCAAACTCCTTGAGAAACCTCTCAGCAGGGACGCCTGCCCACCTCTTGGAACAAAAACGTATACCCCCTGCCTAGTTTTCAGAAACTCCAGAAGCAGACGGGTCTTCCCCACACGCCTCCTCCCGTAGACCACAGCGATCCCCGCTCTCTTCTGCGAAGCGAACTCTTCGAGCAGCTCTAGCTCCTCCCGTCGATTCACAAACCTTAGGACCATAATCCTAAGGATTACGAGCATACAATTGAGCGCTTGCAACCATCGACCAATATTGAACGTACATGTGGGATACTCTGATGGTGCCCAAGCCAAGGTTTGGCGAGCGCGGCATCCAAGCGTGGAAAACAGTTATCCAGACACCATCGCACCTTTCTAGCGTCCTAAACGTATTAGGCCAGTACTGTACAGAGGGGACTAAGTACGCTTGGGTTTCACTCTACGTAGGCATAGGTAGGTATGCGTCTGCACACCTGTCGTACGCGTAGTGATGCTTGGGCTTCACAGCATCACATAGGGACCTCACGGGTTCATTAATCCCTTTCAGCTCCGCCCCCTCGTGTCAGGGCGCACCCACCCAAGAGGAGGGAGGGTAGAACCACCGTGTCCCACCACTCCCGCCGCTGGGGAGCGCCCTCCACCCTAAACAGGTGCGCACATGCACACCCGCTGCGGCACCCCCTACCCCTCGCTACAGTCACCTTACCCCCCACCGTTTCAAGTTCACCCACTGTCCACCTCTCCGTCGGGTCTTCAATGTACACCCACACCGGGGGGCTCCGGCTTGCAGGCTAGGAAAGCCACCGCCCCGCTAAACCAATATCCAACCATTTAAACCCATTTAATTCGAAACGGCTGACTACGGCGTAGATATAGCTTCGCTAAGCAGTCCACTTGAGCAAAAACCTATTTTCCGATACGGGAAAACGTGTGTTATGGAGAAGGAGTGGATTGCCGCTTATGCCTACCTAGCCTACCTTTTCCTCGCCACCCTCCCCGAGCTAACCAACACACCCGGGTTTAATCTGGGTATACCCATGTTTGTCCTCATCATCCTATACCTCTATCACTCGTATACAAGGCTTGGTAAGAGGTTCCTCTGGCTACTATTCACAAGTTTTACACTGGGATTCATATTTGAGTTCCTAGGTGTTCACACAGGCTTTCCGTTTGGAAGGTACTATTACACCGCTGGGCTAGGCTACCAACTGCTCGGAGTGCCAATTATTATTCCATTCCTCTGGTCAACACTATCATACTTCTCATATCTCCCCACAGGGAGCCTCTTTGTTTTCCCGTGGTTCATGGTAGTTATAGACCTCACCGTTGACCCACTCTTCTCAAGGTTCGATTGGCATTGGCTATCCCCAGGACAATACTTCGGGTTGCCAATCACAAACTTCGTGTCGTGGTACCTCATTTCCCTCCTGATATACCTTAACTGGAGAGGAGGGGTATCGATAACCTATGACACCAAAGCATTGGTCTTCATATACGGCCTAGTGTTGGACCTCGCCCTACAAGATTACTTCGCAGGACTAGTCTACCCCGCCATCATATCTTTCCTAGTCTCCACATTATCATTTACCTCCATATACATGTTGATGTGTGGATTCAAACCATCCAAGCCAAACGGAGTACACAAGGATATATGAGAAACGCCCATATCACTCACCGCCTGCGATGCTTCCAATACATCCATCTCAGCAAGCAAGTCCTTTACCGCAAAGAACAATCTCGCTGATGAATAACCGCGACATCTGGTTGGCGTACGACATGAGACATAAACAAACCTTCATTCCAATCCATACCGTGTGTGGGTGGAAAACTAAGAGGGACACGGATAAGGCAGAGGTCCGCGGGTGCCCGGCCGTGTTCACGCCCACATACCCTCACAACACTTCCCATGAATGCCCCAGAACACTGGAATCGACCACAGCTTGACCCTAGAAGACCCGGTTTTTCGTCCACCGCTACGCGCCTCTACGTCTGATGATGATTTGAAGGCTAGCCTTGCTTCTCTCCACGCAGGGTGGGCGCAACCCATGCCGCCTCACCAACGCTTCCTTCTCACCCAGCCGTGTCAGGGGGATACTCAACGGCCACGGTTATATATATACTCCCTCCATTAATGGGTTTGGGTCGAGCATTTCTAGCGGTTATGCTTGAGGGTTGCGTGTGGTGGGTGGTGGGGGAGGTGGTTGTTGCGGCTGGGTAGCGCTGGGTTCCTAAACCACTCACATGGAGGTCCGGACACCATCCACTGGCTCCCATAAGCTTGAAGAGTAAGTGAGCGCATTTTATCGCAGGTTAGGCAAAAGGAGGAAAGACCCACCAGCGCATAAACGACTCGGGTGATAAATCTTGACAGATTAGAGTATGAAATAATGATACAATAGTTTCAGAATATTGCAAATAACAACAAGAACAATAAAATTTATTTATGGCTAATAACTAATGTATTCTTACAAACTCAGGTTGGTGGGTGAATTTTCAAAATGCACAAGCGGAATGTTTCCTATTCCCTCATAAATGACACCTACACGCGGAAAAAGGGTATAAGTTCGCTTGCGATGCTAGCCTTAATCGTTATCGTTTCCGTGATAGTGTTATGGGTATTTGTGTATTATGGGGTTCCCGTGAGGGCGCCGAACAGCGCGACGACCGCGCCAAGCGGTGTCCTTGGCCCACCTAAGGGTTTAGTCAACACCTATCAGTTCTCCGTGGTACTATTGAACAACTCTTTGGTCGCTCAACCAGACTCCACTATCACGGTCGTATTTAACATTACATCCCCAGTTGCGGGAAGTTTTCTTATAGGGGTAGAACCCAACGGAACCCAGGTAGACCCGTCCATGATACTTTCAGGCGCAGAACCGTTCCCCCTGCCCAGCGGTTTGGGTTATACCGTTACAGGTGGTCCGGAGACCTCTAACGTGAGCCACTTGGTGGCCACGGTGAAGCTCACATTGAACGGTGTGGCCCAGGGCGCCTACTGGCTTGAGCTCGCTGTGCTGCAGCAGCAGGGGCAAGTATACGTTGTCAGCTACACCCCATTCGAACTGGAGGTAACGTAACACATATGGGAAGATTTAGACGTATGGGGTTCTACCTCCTATTTTCATATATCCTTATAATGTTGTTTTTGATGAGTACACTCTTTGCAGGCGGGCAAACGCTCCAGCCCCCCTACCATGACGTTGAAACCCAACCTCAAAACGGTTACTGCGTCTACCACTACGGCACTTACGCCCCGGCCTTCTACGGTGAAAACTGCGCGATAGGGTCAACCTCAACAGGGGAAGCGGCACAGTTCGCGGCCATCTTCCACTCAAGCTGGTTTGTTCCCACTGGTATGGATGCGTGGGTGTATTTTGATACCCAGAATGACGAGGAGTATGGTAGCGGTGTCACCTGCTCACCCAACTCGATAAACGGGTGCACGTTCGTATTATCGATGGAGATATATGCCTATGGTTCCTTGTACTCCACAGGCGAGGCCGTATCCCAGTTTGAGATTAAATTCTACTATGCAAAATATGCTTATAGCCCGGCTTGCAGTTGCTGGCAATTCAGCGGAACCGGTGATTACTCGATTCTTTTGTGCTGGGGTATAAAGAATCCATGCTACTTCGACGACGTACAGTTCAATGACAATGTGAACGTTGCTGGAGGAACCTGGTACCTCGTGGGCGGAGGACTTTATAGTCATACAAGTACTCCTGTTAATGGCCCTGAGGCTGTGGTTAACTTCACCAGCCCAACCGGTCAATACACAGCGTTCGTAGCCTCAATTGACGCAAGCCTAAAGTTATAGGATTAGTTTGCTGAATTTGATAGCCACAAATCTGGACGTGGTGTTTGGTGTGGTAAACTTGAACGGGATTATAGCCGTATGCGGGGTCATCTTACAGCTTCTGGCGGGCGCGCTCCCCTGGCTTGGCAGCGGGAGCCATGGTTTCGGTTACAATTATCTTGACGTTGCAGGCATGGCTGCATCAGGAGCTTTACC
>Ga0209012_1001741_pt1 | contig 21289 bp, 27 predicted proteins | sample RS3BMetagenome_FD_184735 | JGI IMG/M metagenome (GOLD analysis project Ga0209012, IMG submission 184735) | Ferric oxide microbial mat and aquatic microbial communities from Rainbow Spring, Yellowstone National Park, USA - RS3B (SPAdes) (version 3) ...
CAAAAAAATAAAAGGAGGTAAAAAATATGGGGATAAATACGGAAAGAAAAGCAAAAAGAAGAGAATTAAGTCCGATGGAAAAGAAAGACCTTGATAAAGTCAAACAATATTTATATGTAAAAAAGTCAGATGAAGTTGCAAAAAAATTTGGAAAGTATGGAATTAAACTTAATACTACTGGAAGAACAAGTAAATTATATTCTTATTATATGAATAGAAAAATTACAAGAGAAGTCAAAGAATTTTTAAAAGAAAATGGTATCAATGAAAATAAAGATTATAAATATTCTATTTATATGTATCCTCTTGGAACAGAAGAAAATCTTGATGTAATAGTTACGTTCCTTTTTAACATCAACAATAAAAAACTACCATTTCTACTTAGAATTGATGGCGATTATAAGAGTCTTCGAAACTTCATAATAAGAACGTATCGGTATATGTAAAACAACAAAATAAACATTAAAATATAAAATAGTTAAAAGAAGAAAAAATAAATAAAAATGATAAGGAGGTTTTAAAATGGTAAAAGAAACAGAAGAAGAAATTAAAAAAAGAATAGAATTTCGCAATGCATATCATGATTTTTACAAGTGGTTAAACTATGCAGAAAGGGAATTACAAAAAATGGCTAAGGACGTGGATTCAAAAGATCTTAAATATATATCTGAAATAAACAAAAAAATAGAAGATATTTACAAAATTTATTACAAATTACATGAAATATATCTCTATAAATTATATAAATAAAAATTTTAAATATATAAGAAATGCGAATTATAGGTAAACTAGGTACAAAACAAAGATTGATAATTTACAAAAAATATTTAAATACTACTTTCTATATGTTATATATTAGGTGATTCGGAATGATAAGTGAAAATGAGGTAGGTAAAATGTTGGAGAAAATAGAGGCTGATATAAAAGAAATAGAATCTAAAATAGAAGAAAATAAAAAGATGAATAATAAAGAAAACAACTTAATGATATGGAAAAAACTTTTAGAAGTATTAAGTACAATGAAATATTTAGCAGACAATCAATGGGAAAACAATGAAGTAAGAAATAAAATCATAAAGTTAAATGAGAAGGTAAGTGAATTAATAAATGTAGCAACAAAGTTAAATAAAAAGAAAAAATAAACGTTTAAATATGAAAAGAAATTAAATTTAAAATAATAAAAGGAGGTAAAAAATATGGGAGAGATACCTAAGGAAGAAAAAAACTACTTCAAAAGCCTTGAAAGAAGATTCTGGAAGAAGTATGGTGAGATGACTGAGTGGGAAAGGGAAAACTTTGACACATGGGTTCTTGAAAATGCAAAAGACTGGCTAAGACTAGGCGGGTTTTCACACAAAAGTGAGGAAGACCAAAGGAATTTTGTAGATTTTATGGAGATGTTTTCACTAGTTGAGATGAATCCAGAGGATGATACAAGCGATCCAGGCTATGTAAACTTTGTTATTAAACAAGCAATGGACTATGTAAAGTACAAGAAAGCAAAAAAGAAAAAATAAAAATTTTAAATAGTTTTTTATTTTCTTCTAATTAATGGAGTTTGAATGCAATAGATGTGAATTAAGAAAAACATGTACTAAACCAGTGCCTGGTGAGTTTATTAACAGAGGTAAGGAAAAAACAATATTTTTCATAGGTGAGGCGCCGGGTGAAGAAGAGGATATTCAAAACAGACCATTTGTAGGTAAGTCAGGAAAATTATTAAGAGAAGTAATAAAAGACCTACCCTACAACATTTATATAACAAATGTAGTAAAATGTAGACCTCCAAATAATAGAAAGCCTAATGATGACGAAATAAACACATGTAAACCATATCTATTAAATGAAATAAATATTATAAAACCCAATTTAATAGTATTTGTAGGTAGAACAGCAGAAAGTATTAAAGATTACCTAAACTTCCCAAACACTCTATTCATATACCACCCTTCCTATGCATTAAGAAAAGGTAAGGCAAAAGAATGGATCAATGAGGTTTTAACAGTACTGAAAGAAAAAATTTAAATACTTTTAAACTATAAAAATTATCAATGTCAAATATCGTATTATCGAACAATACAACTAAGATTAAGTCATACGATCAATTACCACCACACATTACAAGACAGCAGTTCGATATGCTAATAAACCAGGTCCAGTATGATTATTCATTTAAAAAATCCAAAAAAGCAGAATATTTTAAGAGTAGAGATCTATTATTATTAAACTTGTTATGGGAAACCGGTGGTAGGGTAGGAGATATAGTCAATATAAAGAGAAGTGACTTTGACATAGAGGGCAAGGTTTTAAATTTAAGAGTTGCAAAGAAAAAGAACATAAACACAATACCATTATCAAACGATATAATAATATCATATTTAACATATATTATGCAAAAATCCAAATATTACAGCAAGTTTGATCTAATCTTTGACCTAACCAAACAAAGAGCATGGCAAATAGTGCGTAAATATGGTAGTGAGATAGGACTAAACAAACTACACCCACACATGTTTAGACATGGGTTAGCAATACACCTACTACAAAGAGGAGTGCCTATACCAATCATATCTGCAAGGTTAGGTCACGCCTCAACAACCACTACAATGAATTACTATCTAGTAATAACACCTGAAATACAAAAATCATTCATAAATGAAAATACGCTGAAATAAATTAAGATGAAAGTATAAAAATATTTTACAAACAAATATTTTACAACCAAAACACAAAATTAAAACTAGCGCAAAAAATAAATTGTGTACATACCTCATAAAAGTTTAAATAGGAAAAAATATAATATAAATCATATGAAGGAACTAATCTCAATAAAAGACCTATACAAACTATATTACAAGAAATGGAAAGAGGGTACATTAACCGCCAAGGATCTCAACATGAACAAACAAGAATTCGAACTATTTATAAAAGAAATGCAAGAAGTATTAGGAGAAGTTTAAAAAATTTTAAAAATAAATTAGTTATACATAACTAATTTATATACAAACCTATACCTATATACTAGAAATATATATTATATAGGTATAGAGGTAGTATTTAAATTTTTTGGTACATCATTTTTATCGCTATACAAAGATTTTAATGGAGAAAACTATATTATACAAAAAATAAAAAAAGATTTAAATACAACATACTAACATATCTCTTATAAAAGTGGACAAATTAAAAAGATTTATATACAGGCAGATTATTATACTATTTAGAAATAGGAGGTTTGAAAAAATGAGAAATATAATGAAAAATGAGGAAATGGAAGAAGAAAGATATGTATACAAAGTCGTATACAGCAAGGACCTAGACAGAATCTACGTATTTGGGCAAAAGACTGCTTTCGGGGAGAACTACGTAGTACTTATCAATGTAGATGGAAGAACCGAAGAAAGAGTATTTTCTTGTTTTGAAGAAGCGAAGAAATTTGCAAGGGAAGTGATAAGTGAAATAAAAGCAAGGGAGATGTTTTAAATGACAACAATAGAATACCTAAAATGGAAAAACAGATTTTTTAAAACTATCCTCAACAAGATGTTAAGGGAAGAGGACTACCATAACATCACCTACCTAGTTGGCAACGACACGCAATTCAATCAACTATACCTTGACGAATACTTTGATCCAAACTACGAGAGATACTATTTTGACTTATTGATGATCGAGTTTGAGGATGAGGAGGGGTATGCAAGGGAAATGTTCTTTCCAGTGCCGCTTCTATCAAAGACTACAATTAGGAAAATAAAGAAACTCTTAGAGATAGGCGCACTCAACATTGCACATAGGAAATGGCACGATCTGTATAAACAGCCATTTCCAAAGATAATAGATTTTTACCCACCAGAAGAACCCGAATACAATGAATTATCCGAAGACGACAACGAAGATTATAATGATTAAATATTTTTCTATTTTTATTATTTTTTCAATTAAGGAAGTGTTATTATGATAATTGCTGGTGTCATTATAAAAGGTTATCCTCTCTTCTATTTGAAAGGGGATACCTTCGACATTAAGGAAGAATTAAAAAATAGAAAGTTCAAATGGGACCCAATGGAAAAACTCTGGTACACAAATGATGAAAAAATTTTTAATGAAGTTTTATTAAAATATAAGGATAGAATTTTATATGATCAAAAAAGTTTTAACGATTATTATAACTACATTAATAATAATAGAACATTATCAAGGTCGAAAGTACTGGAGGAGGATATAGAGGTACCTCTACCTCCTAACTATAAACTTTATTCATTTCAAAAAGTAGGAGTAAAGTTTTTATCAACTCATAAATATGCCTTGCTTGCCGATGAAATGGGACTCGGCAAGACGATAATGGCATATTCAAGCATAAATTATTTATTGGTAAATAAAAATATAATTAACAACATACTTATCATATGCCCAAAGACTGCAAAAAGTGTATGGGAGTATGAAAAGAGATGGCTAATAAAACTACCTAATATTGATATATACAACTATGATATATTAGGTAAGGTTATGGATGAAATAAATAAGAAGAGATATGATATAATTATATTTGACGAAGCACATTACTTAAAAAATAGCAAAGCACTTAGGACAAAACATGCAAGAGAAATAATAAAAGTGCAAATTTCATTAAACAATAATATATACGTATGGTTGTTAACAGGCACTCCATTGATGAATCGATTAAAGGAGTTATACAATTTATTAAGATTAATAAAACATCCCATTACAAATAACTATATGGATTTTGTAAGTAAGTATATGATATTAAACCCATGGGGAGCTGAGGTGGGACACAAAAACTTAGAAGAGTTAGAAGGAATACTACGCAGTACAGTAATGCTGAGAAGACAGAAAAAAGATGTATTACCCGAACTACCGGACAAAATTATACAAGTATTAATATTGGGTAGTTTAAATAAAGAGGATGCGGAAAAAGAACTAAGTCTTTTCAACAAATGGGAAGAAATACAGGACAAGATCAAAACAGCTATGGATCCAAATATTTTGAGAAGTTTAACATATGAAAGAGATATGGTTTTTGAAGAGATAAGTAGGATAAGACATGATGATGCCATAGAAAAACTGCCATATGTAATAGATTATATTGAAGATGTATTAGAGAACAAAGATAAGGTAGTTATATTTGCCCATCATCATGATGTTATTAATGCAATTTATGATCATTTTAAAGATATAAGTGTTAAGTATACAGGGGAGGAGAACGAAGAACTAAGGAAGAAGGCAATTGAAGAGTTTAATAACAATCCAAATATAAAATTATTCATAGGAAGTCTGAGGGTAGCAAGCATGTCCATAACATTGACCACCGCCGACACAGCTATATTTGCAGAGATAGATTGGAACGTAAGCATAAACGAACAAGCAGAGGACAGACTACTCCGCATAGGACAAAAAAACAGTGTAAACATAATATATACAATTTTAGATAATTCAATAGATAAACTAATACTTAAAAAGAACTTCGAGAAGAAGGAAATGATAGTATCGGTATTAGGGGATAAATATAACAACCATATTAATAATAATCATATTAACGATCAAGGAGGTGCAAAATAATGTTGTTTGAAATTAAGGAAAGACACAAGTATAACAAAAAGAGAGGTTTTATTAAAAAGATAGTAAATTTATTAAACGAGGAATATGAAAAATATTTCATTGAGGATCTATGTAATTATTTGACAATACAATCATTAGATATAGATGAGGAAGAAAGAAAATACTTACAAAGAAAATGGTTAGGTGGCTACAACATATTCGCAGATTTATACAAACAACACAATCTAAACACCAAAGAGATAACGGCACAACTAAAGAGGTTTAGGAAACTTGTAAATTATATAGATTACAACAGTGAGAAAAATATACTAACATTTAATTTTGAGTTTTTGAATAAAACCACAGATGTATACACGCTTATTTTCAACAAAGAAAAGGTGGTTATAGGTAAAAATATTGATGAAAAAGAAAAAGTCGAAAATAACAATTTTATAAGTGAGCAAGATAAAATACTTATACAAACAACACCCCCAACCACTACTAACCAAGAAGACATAGATGATGAAAACATAAATGTTACGACCAATGAGGAACTGAAAAACAATAAAAATATAAAAAATGGATTATCAAAAACCGAAAAATGGAGGCAAGCAGTAGTAAGAATGATATTTAAAAACAATGGTTTTAATATCAAAAAGAAAAATAATTCAACAATAATGATAAAAGATAATGTAATAATTATAATGGATGATAAGGGAAGGTTGGACATGAAAATTGGTACAATACAAACAAATAATATGGACGAACAAAATTTAAATACTTAGGTGCTATATGTATAATTAGGAGGTTTGAGAAAGATGGTTAAGAAAGAAAAGAATGAAGAAATGGATGAGGAATTGGATGAGGAGTTGAAAGAAATAATAGGCGAAGAGGAACCTAGTGAGAAGACAGAAACAGAACCAGTAACACCTGAAGTAGAGCCTGCAAGACCATACAAATCTAAAAGAGGACAAAAGAGAAGGAAGTACACAGACGAACAGAAGAAAGAGATAATGAAAATCAGAGTGAACCTACATGCAGTAAGAAAAATTTTCAGTGACAATGGTTTTGAAGTCAAAAGAATCGAAACTCCGGACCATGTATTAAAATACTCATTCAGCAAGGGCAATATTAAATTTACATTAGTTGCCAACTTAGATCCACCATATGACATAAAATATATACAAGAGTAAAATACATACAAGAGTAAGCAATCAACAAACCTAAATAAAACCTAAATAAAATTTTTATCTTTTTTCATTTTTTAAATTTCATTCAATTACTACATATACCACCAATAATCTATTCAAATAAACATTTAAATATGAAAAGAAAATAAATTAAAAATAATAAGGAGGTTTGAAAAATATGAAACTAAACTGTGGAATACGGTTTGAAGACTTTGAAAGAAAATGGCTTAAGGAAAGAGGCAATGATATATCAAGATATCCTGCATGGATCATCTTAGTATCCAATGATAAAGAAGGCATAAAATTTTTAACTACTGGATACAAGTTGGACAAACAACGAAAGGTAGTACATTTGTATTACAAAGGAAGATATTTAGGATATATCAAACCTGAACATTTCTGTCTTTACATTGATTTTGCATCTGAATTTTGGGATAATGTGAGAAAGGAAAGAAGGAGGAAAGGTGATTAAAATGGATGCAAAAGAATTTAGAGAAAAATTTAAAGAAGCGAAAAGGGAAACAGGTTGGGTTCAGATAATTGATCGCGAAGGCAAAGCGGTGCTTATTGCTAAACGCTATACCTTACCTACAAGATCAGAATATGATGACCATAATTTTATAAATATAGGAAGGGTAGTAAACATACTTGATCCTAAAGGAGGAAACTGGCGTACAGGATACATAAGACTTGATTGGATTGGTGATGTAAGACCTCTTCACAATCTCAATTTAATTAAAAGCAAGCCCGACTATGATTTGGATGAAGAATGGAAAAAATGGGCAAAACAAAAAGAGAGGAAAAGAAAACTTAAGAAAAAATAAACATTTAAATATGAAAAAAATAAATATAAAATAGAAAAAAGGAGGCAGAAAAATGGAAGATGAGATGAGTGATTGGAAAAAAGATATCATAGAAGAAGTAGATAATGGACAAAAAACAAATGTAATAGTCTATTACAGAAAGGTACATCCAACAAATTATAAATACATTGATAAAAAAGGTACATTATATAGTATAACTTTATGGTTGTATGTGACATCAAGAAAAACAAAGAAGTATAGATACTACTATTATGCAATTGAAGCAGTAACCAGTATAGGAAAAACGATAGGTCATTACGATTCCAAATTCTATAAAAATGTTAAATTCAAAACGGTAGGAGATGCAAAAAGAGCGGTCATGGGCTTCTATAAAATATGGCTTCCAGAACTTAATAACGTAATCTATAAACCAAAATAAAATAATAAAATAAGGAAGTTTAGAAATATAAATAAACAATTGTACTAATTTTTAAATAAAATTTAAATACTTTTACTTTTTAATTTTTTTCATGAAAATAGGTTTTCAATGGACTTTGGATAGTTTATATCTCTCTGAAAAATACGACGACTACAATTTCATACTACAACCATACCTTCACATAAAAGAATACATGGAGTTTTACAAACAATCAAAAAAGATAAAGATATTAGACAACACTGCAAACGAGGGTTTTTTTGTTGATATAGAGGACATGTTTAATTCAGCAAGCAAGGTAAATGCTGACATAATTGTAATACAAGATTTTCTTCTAGACTACAAACACACAAGAGATGTAACGGAGAAATGGATTGAATACATCAAATCACATCATCTCAACAATGACTATGAATACATGGGAGTAATACAAGGGTCAAATCCGGACGAATTTATTAAAATGTACGAATATTTAAAATCTTTTGACTTCATAACATACATAGGCGTACCAAACATTATTTACACTACCAATTTCTATAATGAAGTCTTTAATTATATTTCAAAAAACAACAATAAAAAGATACATCAACTAGGTATGAGAACATACAATATTTTCAACTATAAATTTTTATACAGTTTTGACACATCATTACCAATAAACTATGCATATTATTTATACAAAGATATAAAAACATACAAAAAATTCAAAGGTGTAAAGATAGTTGATAGATTGAACCTAGATGATGAGAAGTTGAAAATAATAGATGAAACAATAAATTTTTTAAAAGTAAATACAAGTGAGGTTATATATGAACGATATCACTATTGAAAACATTACAAACATCCAATACATAAACATACAAAGGAGTTTATTAAAATATCTAGATGATAATGCAATTTTAGATTTATTTGAAAAAAGATATGTTTATAAGGATAAAAATATTATAATAAACGGACAAAATATTAAGATTGAAAATGATACAATATTCGGCGGCCAAAACGATAGGAACAGGGATAAGGTAAAAAAGTTAGGCGAAAGGCTAAAAACGCCGCTAATAATAATAAGTGGTTGGAATGACAATAAGAAGGTAGTACAAATAATAAAAAATTTCAAGCCATATCTATATATAGATAAGGAAAAATATGATATGTTGGATGAAAACTCAAAGTCAATACTAAACAACTACTTTACCATGTCAGATATAATAATGATTGAGAAGGATGAAAATGGTGCATACAAAACATACAAAAGTATATTTAACAGGGATGTGTACAAAGTTTTCTATTTCAACCCTAAATCAACATATAAGATAAGGGACATGTTTAGGTCATTTGGAGTTGAAGTATATGAAGCGGATATAGAATTCGTAAGAAGGTTTTATATTGACATGTTGAATGAGGGGAAAATAAAAGAAAAGCCGAGAAAATATAAAAAAGTATTTATAGATATAGAAACCACTACCGAAGGCGGCTTTCCAGACTATGAAAACCCAATACAACAAATAACAGTCGTAACCATTGCCACAGAAGATAAAGATAAGGAAAAGGAAATAATGTACACATTTGCACTCGACCCTGAAGGGAAAAGAAATGAAATAAAGGAAGATGAGAAGGGTAAAATATACATAGTTAGTAATGAAGAGAAGTTGGTTAAATATGTGTTTTTATTATTACAAAAGTTACAAGGAGATTTGTTGTTGGGTTGGAATGTAAAGTTCGATATATATTATTTGATTAGTAGAACCTTATTTTTATTATATGGCAAAAAAATAACCGATAAGATTGATAATGGTATGCTTAACAATATTTATTTCGAGACCAAAAAAGAATATGTATCATTCAACTTTGCCAACATTGATAGTGATAGGGGTAAAGAATACAATAATGGTTTAAGTCCTATGGAATTTTGGGGTAAAAATGCGTATCAAGTGCTAGACTTGCTGACGCTATATAAAGAAATAACCTTTTCCGAACTACCATCCTATTCACTTGAGTATGTTGCAAAGAATGTATTAGGCGGCGAATATGGTAAAAAGAGGATTGGTAATTTCACTGAGGAATGGAAAAACAATTTTAACGAGCTCATTGAATATAATAGGAACGATGTCGAACTGATAAGAGAACTGGAAAAGAAGGAAAAGATGATAGACTTTTACGAAGAAGTAAGAACAATGACACACCTACCAAAAATAAGCATGGCAACTAGTAGAAATAAGATGATAGATAATTTAATGTTGATAATGTATAAAGATAAGGTATTTCCATATAAAAGTTACGAGGAAAAACTAAACATAGAATTTAAACCACAAGGCGAATACGTATTTATTGATGAAAACGAAAAGAATAAGGTTTTTGAAAAAGTATATGTATTAGACTTTGTATCAATGTATCCAAATATAATCAGATCATTCAACCTATCGCCTGAAATAATGATGGATAGTACACCTTCAAATCCAACTAATTTTATAAGGTTAAATGTAGAAAATGAAGGTAAAAATATACAACTATATTTCTTAAAACAAGAGGTAAAGAGGGGCATACTACCAAACCTTACTGATTACATGATGAAGTTAAAGGAAAAATATACAAAGTTAAGGGATGAGGCAGAGAATGAAGAAGAAAGAAAGTTTTACGAAACAAGAAGGTTCACGACAAAAACAATAATAAATGCACTATATGGTGTAACAGAATTTCCAGGGTTTAGGTTATTTGATGCAAGGTTAGGTGCAACCATTACATACATAGGCAGAGAGCTGATAAAGTATGTAAAAAGGCAGTTGGAAGGTATGGGTTTTAAAGTTTTATATGGGGATACGGATAGTGTATTTATATGGAAGGATGGTGATTTTGATATAAATATAGTTTTAAAAGATATAAATGAAAAGATAAGATCATGGGTTGAGAACTTAGGTGGTAAATGTTATCTTGAAATGGATGTAGATAAAATACTTGAGAAGGTAGTATTTTTCAAGAAAAAGAGATATTACTATATTAAAAATGGTAAGATAGGGTATGTTGGAATGGATATAAAGAGAACCAACACACCACCAATAATCACTGAAGGTTTGAAATTAGTAAGTGAAAAATATATAAACAATGAAGATATTAATCCCATAATAGAGGAGGTAAAGAAAAGGATATTAGAAGAGAACGACCTTACCAAATTTTTCGAACCATTAAAATTAGAGAAAGATATACCAACAATCAATGAAAAGGGCAAAGTAGACAAGGGGAGTAAGAAGAATGGTACATATGTTTCTATGATAAAAAGTGTAAAGGCAGTTTTAAACACTGAAAGGGTTTTTGGATATAGGTATAGCATAGGACAGAAGTTCTATGGAATTATATTAAAAAATGCAGATAAAGATCAAAACAACAACCCTATCAATAATTTATACAAGACAGGCGAAGGTGATACAATCTTTGCAATCGATAACGAACACTTTGATGATAACAGTTACAAGTGGTTTTTAAATCATTTAAACAGGGAAAGATATATAGAGTTATTTGAAAGGAAGTTAAGACTTTTATCATTCATAAAAGAAGACGAAAAGAGTGTAAAGACGGAAGAAAATATAACAACTTTATCTAATTTTGTTTAGTAAAAATAAACTATAAGCAATATACAAAATATTTAAATACTTTTTAATTTTTAATAAAATTATGAGCGAATATAATGAAATTTTCAATAAACTTGAAAAAATATTATATGAAAGAGAGTCGGCGTATGGTAGTGTATTTGAGGAGATAGGTAATTACAATATTAACATAGGCAAATTAACTCCTGAAAAGTTTTTATTTGTAATGATAACACTGAAATACCAACGTATAAAAAGTATTGTAAATAAGAATGAAATATATATCTATCAAAAAGAGTTAGAAGACAATATATATGACTTAATCAACTACAGCATACTTCTCCTACAAAAAATAAATGTAAAACCAAACAGTATGCAATAAACAATCAACAATAAAAAACAGCAACAATTTTTAAATACTTGTTCTTTTCATTATTAATTATGATTACCAAGAAGGAGATAGATAAGGAAGTAGCGACTGCGTTGAACATGCCAAACAAGAGGGTTAAGGAAGTGACGAGTGCATTCCTTGACACAGTGATAAAACACCTAGAGAATAAAGAGAATGTACAACTTTTCCCTCTGGGAAACTTTAAGATTGTAACAAAAATGAGAAAGTTTTACAACTTTGGTACAAAACAGAAAGAGCAGAGGGAAGTGACAAGTGTAAGGTTCCACTCACAACATTTCAAGAAATTTTTTAAGCTGCCGTTTAAGAAAGAGAAGGTAGAAAAGAAGGAAGCACCTAAAAAGCAGTAATATACAAAAACACAAAATTTTTAAACTTTTTACTTTTTTATTTTTTTATGTCAGCAAATACAAATAGAAAGAAAGGAATAGCAAAGGAAGGAATTTTATTAAAATTATTGAATGAAAATGGTATACTAACACTATCATTAGCACCAAACATTGCAGGCGATCTAATCCTACCTCTACATAAAATAGTGATAGAAGTGAAATCAACACAAAAATACTTCTCACCATTCTCAAGTGAAAAGTTAAGAAAGCAATATAAAACACTTGAAGAATACATGAACAAGGGTTTAAACACTTACTATGCCGTCTTCTTCAAAAACTCAAATGAATGGAAGTTTTACAAACTACCATTAAAAGATACGAAACAGAATGGTGGTTTAAGTTTTGAAAATTTTCTTGAAGAAGTTAAAGACTATAACGAAGAAGGTAATGGAGTAAATAATAAAAAAGTAACAAAGAATAAAGAATAAAAATTTTAAATACTTGTATTATTTTTAATTTTTTATGACAAATGAGATAGAAGATAAAGTAAAAGAATTAATGGACCTTTTAGAGAAAGAATACAACTGGAAGTTTAATAGTGAGGAAAAAAAGAACACACCCAAACGCGTAAAAAATATGTTAGATGAATGGAAAGAAGCACATGAATACAACCACATGACAGAATTTGACAATTATTATAAATATGGAAATATGGTAATATTAAAGGATATAGACTTCCAAGCATTTTGTAGTCATCACCTACTACCATTTATTGGTAAGGTTACAGTAGGCTACATCCCAGGAGACATAGTTTTAGGTGCGAGTAAACTAGGTAGGATAGTAAGAAAATACTCTTACAAACCTCAAGTACAGGAAAAGATGACTGAAGAGATAGCGGATGAGATAATGAAAACATCAAAAGCAAAGGGTGTAATGGTAGTAGTAAAGGCAAAACACCTATGCATGATAATGAGAGGTTTAAACGACCCTAATATTGAAATGGTAACATCTTCAATAAGAGGTGTATTCGAAAAACCTAAGGTAAGGAATGAGTTTTTAAACTTGATAAAATAATTTTTTCTAATAAAACATTTTTCAAAACAAAATATTTTTTAACATAATAGAAAATTTTAAAAAGAAGAATATAAAAAAATGAAAAATATTTTTATGAAAATAAAAGAGGACCATGGAGTCAAATATTTACAATAACTTACTAACAATTTCCAAAATTAAAAGTTTAAATACTTGAATTTTTTTTAAATTAATTATGAAAAATATAGTTGAGGAATTGAAATATTATAAACAACAACAACCAGAGAAGTACGAAAGACAGCAGAAAATTCTAGCCTCATTTTTAGAGGCTTATAAGGACAAAAACATCTTTGACAAGGAAATAGTATCGCAAATCTTGTATATTTTGTTGGAGGATGAGAACTCGAATGTTTTGAAGGATGTAAAGGAATTACTAGACGACAAAGACTTAGAGATGGCAGGGGTAACAAATGAGATCAAGAAAAACTTCGTCCGCTCAATGATAAGAGAGGAACTGGAAAAGATTGATAGGGTAAAGGAAGTATATGTAATCAGTGCCACCATACCTAGAAAAGTACAAAAAGAGGACAGAGTATTAGACGTAAGAGCCTACCAAGTATGGTACAATAATAATATCTATCAACTTGTTGTATGGGGTGATCAGGTACCTATATACAACCTTGAACCAGAAAACTTCTATGATGTAAGCCTTACATTTGTAAACAATAGGCTTTACCCAGCCAATGATCCATTCATAAGAAAAAAGAATAAACCAGTAGATTTTGATACAAAACTACAAATACAAAAATATATTGAAAATAGATATCCTATGATAACACCACCACTATCAATGATTGCAGGTAATAATAAAACATATTACGCAATAGGCAGGCAGGTAAGATTCACACCTAAATCATCACAACTCGAGGTCTCCTTTAAAGATGGATCTATGGAAACATTGGTTTTAGTCAACACACCAACAACTACAACAAACCTTACATTGGTATGGGGGCAAGTGATAAATGCAAGGGAAGCGAACGGCTATGCAATGTTAGTACAAGGTTATATAATTTTGAAGGTTTTAGAAAAGAACATACCACAACAAACACAATCAGCTATTTCAAGTGCATATGGAAATCTAATACCAACACAACCTACCCAATCAAACAATGGCGAGAAGATAGAAAAAATAAATCCAACTGCTGTGGAAGAGGAAAATGACTTAGACGACTTACCATTATAGAAATAGCATTATAAAAATAATAGGTGATTTAAAATGATACCAGACGAAGTTTTAAATGAGTACATAAAAAAGTATAATTTGAAGTTAGAGGAAGAGAATGTTGAGGATTACAAAAAAGTATTCATGGTTTATGGCGATAAGGGAGTAGGAAAAACATCTTTTGCACTTACATTTCCTGGGAGGATAGTAGCATTTTCATTCGACGGTCAAACTAGAATTATAAAAAAGAAAATATCAACAATCTTTCCTGAGAAGGCAAATGATATAAAGGTTTATAATATGGATCAAGTAATATACAATAATGATAACGAAAACACAAGGATGGAGATATTGAGTTCGTCAGAAGTAATATTAGCATACATGAAAAAGATAATAAGCATAACAAAGCCTGACTGGTATTTAGTGGACGGATCCTCAGAGTTTGTTACAATGTGTGAATTTCTAATGAGAAAAAATAACAATCTACTACCATTCCAGGGGGTAGAAAATCGTAACCTTTGGAAGGAAAGGAATGCATACATAAGACAAATACACAATATGATGATAACTAATGCATCGCAAGGCGTAATATATACGGGCTGGGAAGAGATAATTGAAGTAGACGACGAAGGTGAACTAAAGAAAATAACATTACCAAAATGGACAGATATAATCATGCAAAAAACACAATTCATAGTGAGAATAGTAAAAACCACAACAAAAACAGCAAACGGAAACAGGATCGAGAAATACTATGCAAAGGTTGTAAGTAGTAAGGACGATGATTTCTTGCCAACGGGTAGTGTATTTGACATAACAGGATATAAATCAATCATACCTATAAAACTACAAAAACAAATGCAACAGCCGCCTTTGCCACAACAACCAGAACCACTACAAACTAAACAACAACTTGAACAAGTATCAACAACAAAGAAAGAGGAGTCGAAGAAAGAAGAAGGTAAGTTTGAAGATTTCTTTGACGATCTGTAAAACCTATGCTGTTGAAAGATATGCTCAATATTTACTCTTTCTTAGACTTCCCGAGGGCAATAGGCTTTCCACAACAGGTCGAAGTACAAGACTTCAATCAAATTTTATATTTTTATAAAAAACTAAATGGTAAAAAGCCGCTTTATATCTCACATAATGCATATAAAAACAATAATGTTTTATATAAAGTGATGTTTTTCGATTTTGATAAAGTAGAAGGTAAGGAGAAAGAACTACAGGACGAGGTATTAAGGTTATGCGAATATTTTATGGATAATAATTACAAATTCAAACTTACATTTACAGGTAATTCATTTCATATATTCCTATACGTAAAACCATTCATTGCAAACAAGAATAATATAGGCGTAAAAAGATATATGAATAAATTAAAGAGCGATTTTAACTTAAAATACTTAGATCTAAACTCAGCCGAACCGAAAAAGCTGACAAGGTTATTACTTTCAAGGTATGTAAAAGATGATAGAATAACGGATAGGTATGTAATACCGATAAACATTGATGATTTAACACTAGACTATAATGAAATAGTTGAAATGAGTAGATATATGAATATACATTTACAATCCGGTGGAGAGGAAGTAGATTTAAAACAACAATTATGGCAGGATGTTAGGTATATTGAAGACAATAAAAGTGAGGAATTTGATGTTAATAAACTTAATGATGAGAAATTTATAAATTACATGAGAATAATATTGAATAGTTTTTTTGATAAAGTCTACAACAAACATCCATCAAACAATGCAAGATTTATATTAGTATTATTATTGAAAAATTTTGGCTTCGGTTTTAATACCACTGTAAACATAGTTTTAAGGTTAAGTAAGTTAGCAAATTGGGATAACAGGGATGAAGAAACAATAATAAAACATATTAAATATATATATGACAATAATTATAGATTGTTAATAAATAATGGAGAGTATGTTGTAAATAACGAGAAGGTGAATATAAATGAAAATAATAAAAATAATGAAGGTGATAAAAAATGATTGAATATTCTTACTCAAGGATACATTTATACGAACAATGTCCCGCCGCCTATAAATATAATTATATATTGAAAACTGAAAAGATAGTGCCAACATACTTTCTAAAAGGGCTGATTGCGCATAAAATAATGGAACAGTATGGGTTGACAAGAGATGTACAGAGTGCAGTAGAGAATACCATAGAAGAGTATGGTAGTTATGAACTAACAATGAACATCCTAGAGGAGTTAAGACCACTCCTAAATGATTTATTTTTCAAAAATGCAAAGTATTTTGAATACGATCTACATTTCGAGGTAAGTGACGATATAGATACGAAATACTTTATAGGAGTTATAGACAGAATTGATATAGACCAGTACAATAACTATGAGATAATTGATTACAAATATAGTAATACTACATACCAAACCGAATCAATACCGAAATCAATACAACCAATACTATATGCACTAGGTGCCTTTACTACATTCAATATCGATAAGGTAAAATTTACATATATTAACCTAAAGAAAAAGGAAACAACATCATATGTATTTAGGAAAGGAGATATTAATATTAGATACATTATATCATTAGTAAACTCAATCGAGAACGCAACTAAAGAAAACAACTTTCCAGCAAAGCCAGGAGATTATTGTGTTTATTGTCAATTCTCATATACATGTCCAACATTCAAAAAATACATACAATCAAACGTACTTACTGAAGAAACCGACATAGATTCACTAGTCGAAAACTACGTAGAAATGAAGAAAAAGATAAGTATTGAAAATAAATTATTCAAGAAGTTGGATAATATCATTAAAAGTTATATGAGGTACAACAAAATTGAAATACTTGAGAACAATAAATATAAGTTGATAATGAACAATGAAAGTATATCAATAATAGAAAAAATGAAAAATGAGGTGGAAGAATAATGGATACAAAAAATTTTGAAAGGCAGTTCGGAAAACAATCATTGAAGTCGATAAGAGAAAACTTTTTCGGTAATGATATTTTCGGTTTTATAAATGAGAAACTTACAAAGATTGGGGTGGTAGAACATGAGATCATAATACCACTCTATTTATCTTCGGTAGGGGCACATATATTAAACCTAATAAATGTAGCATGTGCAAGGGTAGAAGAGGATAGCGAAATAGATAATAAAAAACCCAAACTACCAATATGTAAAAACTTTGGTACAATGTATTGTCCACGTGCAAACCTATTTGTTTTGAGACATGGCGAAGACATAAACTTCTACAAAGTATTTGGTCAAGTACCGGACTTAAGAGTGCATTTATTACATGTAGCACCTTCAGGATTTGGTAAAGATTTTTTCATGAGTATATTAATGGATAATGAGTTTGGGATATTACCACAAGAAATACCACATACAATTGTCAGAGGTTTTTTATCTGAGGCTGGTTATATTGGTACTAAAACAAAGGATAATAAGGGTAATACAATAACAATCAAAGGACTTGCAGAGATGTATTGTGCAGGAATAATAGGTGTGCCAGAATTTTCTTCAGTTATGATGGCAATGAAACAGACACATTCAATGCAGTTGGAAAATGATTTGTTAGAAGTATTACAGGGAGGAAAAATAAACAAAATAATGGCAAATGGTACTATAGAATTCAACTCATATCATACACTATGGGCAGGTACACAACCTTCAGAAGGTAGGTTGGATGTATCTACAGGCTTAGGTAGAAGGTTAAACTTCTATCTATACTTACCAAACAAAGAGGAACAGGAAGAATATAAGAAGGCACAACTTCGTGGTAGGTTTACGAGCTTTTCAACGGTCGAATTAGTAGCATTAAAAAAATATCTGGCAAAACTCTGGGAGACAAGAGCCATTAACAGGGTAGAGTTTACAAGAGTATATGAAGAGTTTAGGAATAGTCTTGAAATAATAAACCATACCAACATACAACTATACGACAACATTGCGCTAGGTTATAATTTTATAAACAACTTTGATGCGACAGAGGAAGTTGTAACGGTAAAGATTGATGATTTATTAAAGAAAATATTAATGAAGGTAGCAACCGACAGAGCAAACATAATGCGCGAAGCATACATAGAATGGCAAGTGATCCTACCAGTAATATTTGAAAGCGACAAACCATTGAAGGTATATGACGTGGTAAGGACGATAGAAAAAACACAAATGTTACCATATAGAGATATTGTAGAAAAACTAACATTAGCAGAAAAAGAGGGTGTAGTTGGTTTTTTCAAGGTAGATAGAGTACATGGTGGTTCGGATATGTATGTATATGATACGCGAAAGTTTAAGAGTGTTGAGGATGCTATGAAGTATATTTAAGGAGGTGAAAATATGTTGATGGAAGATATAAAAGAAAATATAAAAAATGATGAAGAAGATATAAAAAATAATAAAGGAGAGTTGATAGTGAATGAAATATTCAAGTCAGTACAAGGAGAAGGACCATACACAGGAATACAAATGACTTTTATAAGACTTACAGGATGCAATCTAAGATGTAAGTGGTGCGATACAAAATACGCATTCTATGAGGGAAAGAAGATGAGGATTGAAGAAATAACGAGCGAGATAAGTAAATACAATCTGAAATGGGTATGTATAACGGGTGGAGAACCACTGATCCAGAAAAATACAAGGTTATTAGTTAAGGAGTTGGCAAAAAACAATTATAACATACTTTTTGAAACCAACGGCACATTACCAATAGCGGATATATCAAATTATGAAAATATTTACTTTGACGTAGACTACAAACTACCATCATCTGGCGAGTTTGACAAATTCTTTTATCCAAACCTACTTTACCTCGGCAAAAAAGACTATATCAAGTTCACAATTGGCGATAAGGAGGACTTTGATATTGCAATAAAAAAGATAGTAGAATTTAAGAAAACAAACAAAGATGTATTATATATATTACAACCTGTATATAATACTACATATTTAAAAGATAACTTCCTAAACTACAACTTTGATGATAAGGTAAGGTTAATGATACAAACACATAAGGTTTTATGGGGTGTTAAGCGTGGAATATGAAATACCCAAAGAAACATTAGAGTTCTTTAAAGGCGATGAGTTAAGGGCTAGAGTTTTTATAGAGAAGTATGCCATGAAGGATGAAGAAAACAAATTAGTAGAAGTATTACCTACACAAATGTGGAAAAGGGTAGCGAAGGAGATTGCTTCGGTAGAACAAGATAAAGAAAAATGGGAGAAGGAATTTTATTGGATGTTAGAAGACTTCAAAGTTATACCAGGTGGTAGGATATTGTTTGGAGCGGGACAAAATAAATATGGAAGGAGAGCAACACTAAACAACTGTTATGTAGTACCAATCAATGAAGATAGTCTGGAGGGAATATTTACATGGATGAAGGAAGCGGCGCGTACCTATTCATTAGGTGGTGGAGTGGGTGTTGACATAAGCATCCTAAGACCAAAAAACTCGCCCGTAAAGAACTCAGCATACAGGTCAATAGGTAGTGTAGGGTTTATGGATTTGTTTAGTAATATGACAGGTACAATATCTCAAGAAGGTAGGAGGGGTGCATTGATGATTACAATTGACGTAACACACCCCGATGTTTTAGATTTTGTAAAGATTAAAAGAGATTTAAAAACAGTAAGGTACGCGAACATTTCAGTAAAGGTAAATGATACATTTATGCAGGCAGTAAAGAATGATGAAATATTTACACTACAATATAAATTAGGCAAGATTAATGTTGAGAAGAAGGTAAGGGCGAAAGAATTATGGGATGAAATGTTAACCTCAATAAAAAACTATGCAGAGCCTGGAATTATATTTTGGGACAATATAAAGAGAGAGAGTACAAGTGAGTATAATGGAATGAACCTACTAACAACCAATCCATGCTCAGAGATACCACTAGAGCCATATGGAAATTGTAATTTATCAAACATCAATTTATCATACTTTGTAGTCAATGGTAAGGTCGATTACAAACAATTAGAAAGGGCTGTTAAAACGAATGTTAGGTTTTTAGATGATATAGTTGATTACAACTTAAAGAACCATCCGCTAGAACAGCAAAAGAAAACTGCAAAGGAGACAAGAAGAATAGGAGTAGGCTTCACAGGGCTTGCAGATATGTTAATTAAGTTGGGTATAAAGTATGATAGTGAAGAAGCAATAAAATTCGTAGATAAATTATTTGAGAAAATGAAGATATGGGCTTACGAAGAGAGCATTGAACTAGCAAAGGAAAAAGGTACATTTCCATTATTTGATTTAGAAAAACACATACAATCACCATTTATACAAAGGCTACCTAACGAAATAAAGGAAGGTATTAAGAAGTATGGGTTAAGGAATGTAGCATTACTAACCATACCACCAGTAGGGAGCGGGTCTATACTTGCAGGTACCTCTTCTGGAATAGAACCTGTATTTTCATTTGTATATAAAAGAAGGAGTGAATCATTAACCAAAAAAGAATTCATCACTTACCATCCATTGGTAAAAGAATATATGGAAAAAAATAATATTGATGATATAAACAAACTACCGAACTATTTTGTAACTGCACATGAAATCGATCCATTTTACAGAGTTTTAATGCAAGGAACTATACAAAAGCATATAGACCATTCAATATCATCAACCATAAACCTGCCAAAGACAATAACCAAAGATGAGATAAGCAAACTACTATTCAAAGCTTGGGAAAATGGTTGTAAGGGAATCACAG
>Ga0209012_1001744_pt1 | contig 21243 bp, 31 predicted proteins | sample RS3BMetagenome_FD_184735 | JGI IMG/M metagenome (GOLD analysis project Ga0209012, IMG submission 184735) | Ferric oxide microbial mat and aquatic microbial communities from Rainbow Spring, Yellowstone National Park, USA - RS3B (SPAdes) (version 3) ...
GCGGGAGCTGCGAGGTGTCGGGCGCGTCGTCACCGGCGCTCGCGTCCTGGCCCGGGGAGCCGGTATCGGCCTCGCCGCTCCCGCAGCCGCTCGCGCCGGCCATGGCGACGACGACGCCACACGAGAGAAACAAGAAGACGCCACGAGCCAGGAAACGTCGAGCGCTCACGTCATCGATGATGCCAGAGAATCGCGGGCCTCGATCATCCCGGCCGCGATCTCGTCCCACGCGTCCATGCTGCTTTGCTCCGCTCCCTCGGCCTGGTGGATCTCGAAGTCGGCGCTCATCGTCCGCCCCCGAGCAGCGCCGCGAGCTGCGCCACGATGTCCCAACGCTGGCCCTCGGCCGCGAGCCGGAGCGCCCGCGCGACGTCCGCGCTCAGGTCGCCCGCCGCGCTGGAAGGGGGCAGGGGAGGGGCAGCCCCAACGGGTCCGCCGCGGAAACCCCAACGGGATGTTTCGCGACCCCAACGGGAATTGAAGATCCGCGAAACGCGGGGAAAAAGGCCGATCCGCGCGTTCGGACAGCTCCGCTCCGGCGCGGACCGGGGGCGCAAGTCGCGGAATCCCCTCGCATCGATTCTCCGGACAGTCGCGCTGTCCGGACGAACGCCGCTCCCGCCGAGGACGCGATCTCGGCCGTCCTCGGAGAGCTGTTCGCCTCCCTGAAGGGGGCACCTCCGGGCGAGCGCGCCGCCGCGCTCCGGGCTCTCGGGCAGGCCGCCTCGAAGCTCGCCGCGGACGTCGCCGGGGAGGCCGACGACGACCAGGCCGACGAGAAGAAGAGCGCCGGCGCGGTGTAGCGGCCGAGCGTCGCCCACCGCCTCCCGGACCGCCCGGGGGGCGGAGGGCGGCGAGCGACGGGGACTTGAAGTCGGACGGTCACGCGCGTACGCCGGCGTCCATGTTCACGAAGGACTGGACCCGGTCCTCGATCGTCGTCGTCGTCTCCGTCGCTCTCGCGGCGTGCGGCAGACCGACGCGCGGCGGGGCGGGGGCCAGGCCGGCTCCGTCGGCATCGCCGGCGCCGGCGACTTCGGCCGCGACGGCGACTCCGAGCGCGTCCGCGTCGGTCGAGCGCCCAGAGCGGGGACACTCGCCCTTCTACGGCGCGCTCGCCCAGCTCGCGAAGAACCCCCACGCCGCGAGCGCGACGGAGCGGGACGAGTCGTTTCAGGGAGTCGCGTACACGTTCTACCGGTACGACCCCCGGCCGCTCGCTATGCCGATCGACCTCCTTGAGCTTCACGTCCGCAAGTCGAATCCTGCCGCGTGGTTCTTCGTCGTTCGCCACGTGACGGACGACCCCATCGCTGTCGACGACTTCGCGCCGGCCGGAGGGACGCGCTCGATAGGCAGCGACGTTCCGAACGGCGAGTCGGTGGTAGATACGATCAGGAAGACGGCGCTGGAGTACAGCGTCACGAAGGGACCGCTCTCGGGCTGTGTCCTCTTCGTCTACGGCTCCGGGACCATCGCCTTGAAGAGCCATCCCGAGGCGTACGCGCGCTAAGCCGAGGCGGAGGGTCGCCGCTCCGGCTCACTCCTCGACGCGCGTGATAGCCTCGCGCCCATGGGGCTCCTGGCCTGCCCGGACTGCGGTCGCCAAGTGTCCGATGCTGCTCCCTCCTGCCCGGGCTGCGGTCGTCCGACGGACGCACGCGCGGCCTACCTTCGGCCGGGGCCCGCGGGGCCACAGGCGAAGCCCAGGTGGTATCACCACCCGGTCGTCATCGCGCTCCTGCTGGTCCTCTTCTTCCCGCTCGGCGCCGTCCTCTTGTGGACGGCGCCGAACGCGCGTCTGACGACGAAGCTCGGGGCCACCCTCCTCTTCGCCTTCCTGTGGCTTGCCATCATCCGCGGGGGACACGCGGGGAATGCCGGTCAGGCAACGCCGGCTCCGCAGGCGGCGATGGCGGCGCCGACGCGAGCCTACGTGCTGCCCGCCGAGATCGCGCTCGCTGCGAGCGCGCAGCGCACTCGGAGCGGGGAGATCGTCATCGTCGGCACGACCAACCTGCCCGACGGAACGAAGCTCGGGGCCGAGCTGGCCGGCGGACAGGACTACGACATTCACGTTGCGGAAGGAGCGTTCCGCTCGACCGGATTCACGGATCACGGTCGCCCGCTGCCCGCCGGGAGCCGCAAGGTTCGCATCCTGGCCTACTTCAACGAGGCGTGGCAGTCGCCCGAGGTTCTGAGCGCGGTCGGGAAGGGCGGCGGTCGCCTCAACGGGCCGTTCATACAGCTCGAAGATCCGGGCGTAGTGGACAGCGCGAAGATCCTCGACGCGAAGCTGACCGTGCAGTTGCCTCCGATCAGCGCGGAGGGCGCGGCGCTCGATCTCGTGAAGCGCGCCGTTCTCACGGTCGACGGGAAGCGTTCGGCGACGGACGTCCAGACCAACGTGGCGCTCTTCATGAAGGCGCCGGGCCTTCAGCCCGCGAAGGGATGGACGGTTAGCGGCGAAGGCGGCTCGAAGTACCTCATCAGCTACAGCTTCGTCGACGGAGAGCAGGGAGAGCAGTCGGCGACCTGGGAGGCCAACACGGCCACGAAGTCGGTGCGATACGTCAACGAGGCGGCGAAGAACTTCAGTTGGAGCCCCGCCGAGTAGCGCGAGGCAAGCCCGGTTAGACAAGCTTGTCCGCGTGCTCTAGCGTCCAGCGAGTGAGCGACGCGAAGGCGAAGCGCGACCTGCTGGTCGAGCTGGGGAAAGAAGTCCGGAGCCGTGGATGGTTTCCCCCCACCGGCGACGTCCGAGATCGCAAGAACCACGCGCTGATCGACGAGATGCTGAACGAGCACCTCCTCTGGCGCTCAGACGGCTTCTACGCCTGGAGCCTCAAGGCGTTGCGGCTCGCCAAGGACGACGAGTTTCTGTCGGAGGAACTTCGTCGAGCCGCCGACTTTCTCGATGCGATGACGGGTCGCCTCGATGCGAAGAAGAGAGAGCCGGTGTCGGTACCCGAGATGGCGAAGGGACTCAGGTGGAAGGAGCCAAACGAGGCCCGCCGCGCCGCGTACGTGTTGATGCACGAGCCCAGCGGCGGCAACGCAATCCTCCTCTGCCAGACGGTTCACGGGCAGCAGGGGGTGCCCGAAATGATTCAGCCGGGAGAAGGCCTCTGGCGCCTCGATCGCGACTGGGTGATGAACGAGCCCCCGCCGCCTCCCCGAGACCCGGTTCTGCGGCCATCTTTCGAAGGGGAGCAGGAAGAAGAGGACGCGGCGACCATACTTTCGGCTCCGATGGATCGAAAGACGGTGTTCGTGGTGTACGGCCGCAACGCGGCGGCCGCCGAGGCGATGCGCGCGTTCCTGCGTTCCCTGACGCTCGTTCCGAGCGACTTCGACGAGGTGAAGCGCCGGATGGGCGGGTCCCCGTTCATCGGGCAGGTGATCCGCAGGGGAGTCGAGGAGGCGGCGGCCGTCATCGTCATCTTCACTCCCGACGAGCGGGCGACGTTGCGCGCGGGCTTCCAGCGCGACGACGACGCCGCGGTCGACAAGGAGCGCTGGCAGGCGAGGCCGAACGTCATCTTCGAGGCCGGACTCGCGATGGGCGTCGACGAGAACAAGACGATTCTGGTGACGCTCGGTTCCGACGTCTCGCTCTTCTCGGACGCGAGCGGCCGCCACATCCTGCGAATGGACAACTCGGCCGAGAAACGAGACGACCTCCGTGCGCTGTTGGAAGCGGCGGGATGCGATGTGCAGCTCCAACGCGACTGGACGCGGAGCGGCGAGTTCGAGGCGTGCGTTCCGGCCGCCGACGTAGCGCGAGATGGGCCGGCGGCGCCGCTCGCGGCACCCGCGCAGATCACCGCGCCCGTGGTCGTCGGCGGCAAGCCTCGGCTGGTAGTCAACGTGCGCCGGCTCCTCGCAGGCCCTCACGTCACCGGCCGGTGGTGAGCGAGCGCCCGGGCGAGCCGCCGGACGAGCCCTTCGGCCCTTTCGCATCGCTCGCGCCAGTAGCGGATCTCCGAGCCGACGCGCGCCGGCTCGGCCTGCTCGCGGAGGACTTCCTGCTCAAGCCGCGGACCTCGAAGCCGGCCGCCTCGACGCTCCCGTCGACGATCGCCGCGCCGACGGCGACGAAGGCCGCGGGCCTGACGGTCTCGCAGGGGTTCCCGAAGTACTACGACCACGCCGGCTGCGATCGGGAGGAACTCTTCGCCGACGACGCCGAGCGGATGCCGCTCAACTTCCACGGGCTCCGCCACACGGCCCTGACGCACTGGGCGGTGGCGGGCCGCTCGGTCCCGTGGCTCCTCTCCGCCGCCGGGCACACCAACGTCGCGATGGCGACGAGGTACGTCGACGGCGCGGCCGTGCTCCGCGCGACCTTCGGGCAGAGGCGCACGGCCGGAGCGGAAGTCGCCGGATCTGCTCGCATCGATTCTCCGGACAGTCGACCTGTCCGGAAGCAGAGCGACCCCGCGGACGCGGTCGTCATCGCCGCGCTGGAGGGGCTGCTCGCCTCCCTGAAGGCGACCCCGCCGGGCGAACGAGCCGCCGCCCTCCGGGAGCTAGGGCAGGCCGCCTCGAAGCTCGCCGCGGACGTCGCCGGGGAGGCCGACGAGGTCAAGGTCGTCGTCGGCGCGGGGAGGCGGTCGTAGAACCCGGCGCGGTGCTCACTCCGGTAACAACCGGGGCGGCGCTCCCCCTCCAGGAACCGCTGGCGGCGGGGGCGCCGCGGCTGCTCCGTCGATCACTCGTTGGAGGATCTCCACCGACGCGACGACCGCCCGGTGAAGCTGGGCGTGCGCCGCGCCGGCGGGGTTTCCCCCGAGCGCCTGGAGCTGATGCCCTATCTCGTCGGCGCGATGTCGGAGTTGCTCGCGGTCCGCATCCGGCACGAGATGCAGGCGCGTGAGGAGGTCGTCGCGGTAGGCCTGAATCGCCCGCAGCATGGTGCTGCGCTGGAACCCGCGCGCCTGCCGCCCCATCCCCGGGCTGAGGTCCGCCGAAAACGCGATCGCGTTCCGGCCGCTCGCGCAGAGGACGCCGAGCGTGGCCGCCGTTTGCAGGCGCTGGATCTCATCGCGCGCCTCCCGCAGCCCGTCCGCGTAGCCCTTCGCCTTCCTCGCCTGCCAGATCGCGACCCCGGTCGAGGCCACGGTAATCACCATGCCCGCGATGCTGATGATGAGGGAAGCGAGATCCACGGAGCGCGCCTCCCTCAGTACGGCCAGGGAGTGTCGACGAGGACGGCCCCCGTCTGGTTGAAGTACGCGTCCATCTCTTCGTAGTGCTCGAAGCGGCCGTCCATCTCCATCAGGAGCCGAACGACCTTCGCGTAGCCCTTCGGAACCTCGCCGGGGCTCGTCTCCGATATCTCCGTCCCTCCATACGGGTTTGGCATCGGCAGGGCGATGCGGCCCCCATCGACGAGGACGTAGACGTCCCGGTACACCAGCGCTCCGTTGTAGAAGAAGTCGACGTGGTGGCTGGTCGCCTTCGGGTTCTTGAACTTGTTCGCCCACTCCTCCGTGAAGTCGGAGTTCGCCACCATTCCCCAGGCTATAGTGATCGACAGGTCCGACTTCAGGGCGGCGGTCATGTCATGGCTGGCCACGAAAACCGGCGGGGGATGACTAAGCGCGTAGCTCGCCGCGAGGCCGCTCGGGAAGGTGATGACGGTCCCGGGCGACAGTCCCTCGACGTCGTGGGAGAGCTTGTACCGGAAGGTCGGCCCCGAGCCCGCGCCCCAGCCGTAGACCGCGCTCCAGTCCCAGGCTTTTGAAACGAGGACGCGCTTCATGTACTCGTCGAGGGTCATCGCGGGGGGCGAGTATCAGGCGCCGCGTCCTCGACGTCTACCGCGCCGCCCGGATCCGAGTGCCGGCCCCCTTTCGAGCCGCGAACGCGCCGAGGTGCGCCCAGACGAGCCCCGCGACGAAGTGCCCGGCCGGCGGTGCCCGGTGTCGGACCGTCCACAGGCGCGGCCGTGTCGAGCGCCAGCCTATCGGTGTGCGAGACCTGTTCAAGCCGTGGGTCCGCTTCGCCACCCGAGCGCGGGCCGCGGTTCAAACCTCTCGGTTGGAGGTTGCATCCACCAAGTTTGAGAGTAATCTGACCTACATGGACACCCCCATCTCGGCCCGCGCTGCGTTGCTGCAGGCGCTCATCTCCGGGGACGGCTACGGCCTGGAGTTGATCGACCGCGTGCGCGAACGCACGAAGGGCCGCATCCGACTGCACCAAGGTTCGATCTACCGCGCCCTCGACGCGCTTGAGGACGAAGGCTTCGTCAAGAGCTACGAGGGCGAACCGATACCCGAGCGCGGCGGGCGCCCGCGCATCTACTACAGGCTCACGGCCGAGGGACGGCGAGCCGCGTTTGACCAGCAAGGCGCCGTCCTCGGGCTATTCGCGCCGCTCACACCGCAGAGGGCGCGATGAGCAAGCACGACGACACGAAGAAGTACGAGACGTTTCTCAGGTACCACGCGCGGACACTGCGGAACGAGGTGGCGCACGGGTCGTTCAAGCTCCTCCGCCCGCTGGTCATCCAGCGCAAGGACGGCGAGCCGGACATCGTGTTCTTTGCGACGAACGAGCGCGGCGAGAGCAAGGTTCATGTCGGGCAGATGAAGTCGTTCTTGGATCAGGGGACCGAGTGCGACGAGCACGTGATCCCGCAGGCGCTCGCGCGATCCCCCGCAAGGCGCGAGGCGGACGAGGGGATCGAGCGCGCGCGTGCCACGTTCGACGCGATCCCGCGAGCCATCTTACCGCGTCGGGTCAGCGTGCGGACGGTGGGTGATGGCCTGGAGGCGATCCATCGCGCCATGGTCGCGGGCGACTCGAAGGGGCGCATTGCATGGCGCTACTTCTGGCTCTGGTTTTGGGTCATCGTCGAGGTGATCCGGTACGCGTCGCGTGCCCTCCGCGGAAGGAAGGCGCCGCGCTGATGAAAGAATGCCCTCGCGCCGGGTGGTGCCGGCCGGTGGCTTGGTCCGAGCCTCTGGGAAGGTCCGAACGTGAGCAACCTACCTCGAGAGAAGCGACTCGCACTGCTTCGGCAGCATGCGATGGTCCACCGCCCGCGCGCCGAGCTTTGGAAGCTGATGCGAGAGGATGTTCACCCGATCGTCGAGCGCGCACCGCGGCGAGATGATCTGGACCGCACCGTGCTCGGCTTGCACTTCCGCGCGCTCGGCTGGGCGACTCGGAAGGTCGCGAGCGAGAGCGAGAGAGACGGGCTCGCCTGATCAAGCGGAAGCTGCGCGAGGGCGTTCTCGTGGTCGCGATCACCTGCTCTTCGTGACGCTATGGGCCCTGGGCCGTCGATGAGTGGCTCGGCAGGGGGGTCGACGCCAAGGGATGAATACGCCCTTGATCGTGACCCCTCTAGGAGGAAAGACAAATGACCGTTGGCACGGCGCAGAGCACGCTTGCGTGCTCAAGCAGGGGCGACCCCAACGGGAATTGCTCTTTCCTGTACGAGTCCGTCGGCGCCGACCCAGCGCGCCTTCACGCGCGCCCCAGCCGGCGGACGAGTACAGGAAAGACAGATGACCGTTGGCCTGGCGCAGAAACCGCCAGGTTTCGAAGCAGGGGCGACCCCAACGGGAATTGCTCTTTCCTGTACGAGTCCGTCGGCGCCGACCCAGCGCGCCTTCACGCGCGCCCCAGCCGGCGGACGAGTACAGGAAAGACAGATGACCGTTGGCCTGGCGCAGAAACCGCCAGGTTTCGAAGCAGGGGCGACCCCAACGGGAATTGAAGCTACGCCCCCCGCCAGCATCGAGGGGGTATCGACGGCAGATCCGGCACTTGCGACCCAGCCGGAGCCCGCGCCGGAGCGCGATGCAGCCCCGATCGCGGCGCACTTGGACCGGAACTTGGACCGCTCCGCCGGACCCAACGAGGCCGCGCTCGAGGCAGGGATCGCCGCCATCACGCGGGCGATCGCCTCCGCGTCCGACGACGAGATCCCCGCTCTCGTCGACGAGCGGCGGGCGATGCGCGCCGAGCTGGCCGCACTGCGGGAGGGGCGGGCGGGCAACGTCGTGCGCCTCGACGAGCGCCGGAAGGGCGGTGCCCGATGAACCCCGCGCCCCGCCTCCGCGCCCGGTTCAGCGACGTCGCCCGGCGACACGGGCCGCTCCCTCGCGTCGAGGTGCGCAGCGCGGCGACGGTCGCGCCCGCGGCGCCCCCGCGGCTCTCTGAGCGCCAGAGGCTGATCGCCGCTGGGTTGCTGCGCCCCGAGGGCGCCCCGGCCCCGCCGGTCGCGTGCACGGCGCCCGCGCCGGCCGCCATCGTCGCGGAGCCGGCGAGCGCGCGGAGGTGCAGCACATGAGCGCCGCCGCGTACGTCCGCGTCTCGAGCCGCGCGCAGGACCACGCGACCCAGCGCACCGCGATCGAGCGCGAGGCGCGCCTCCGGGGCGACACCGTGCAGAGCTGGTACGCGGAGACGCGGAGCGCCCGCACGATGGATCGCCCCGAGCTGGTGCGGCTCCGCGAGGACGTGCGCTCCGGCCGCGTGCGCAAGCTCTACTGCTTCAAGCTCGATCGCCTCTCCCGCACGGGCGTGGCGGACACGTTCGAGGTGGTCAAGGAGCTGCGCAAGGCGGGGGTGGAGCTCGTCGCCGTCGCGGACAACCTGACCTTGCGACCGGACACGGAGGACCTGACGAGCGAGGTGCTTGTCTTCGCCCTCGGCCTGGCCGCGAAGATCGAGCGCGTCGCGATCAACGAACGGATCTCGGCAGCCCGCGATCGCGTCGAGGCCGAGGGGGGACGCTGGGGGCGCCCCTCGCGCGTCGACCGGACGACGAGGGAGCGCGCCGCCGCGATGGCGGCCGAGGGGCGGACCGTCCGAGACATAGCCCGGGCGCTCAAGGTCCCCCGGTCGACCATCGCCCGCGCCATCGCCGCGTCCCGAAATGCCGTCGCCGCGGAGAGCCCAGATCCGCGGTCGGATTCGCCCCCGAAGTAGGGGGCCGGCTCGTTGGGTACTTCCGAGACAAGGGGGTCCGCCATGCACCGTCGTTCCGTTCTGCTCGTCGCTCTCACCCTGACCGCCTGCGGGGGTCCGGCGTTCACGTCCGCTCCGGAAGGTCCCGCCGCCGCCTCGAACGCGCCCGGTCCCGTCTTCGCCGCGCCCCCGGCCCCTGAGCGCCCGCACGATGCCGGGGCGACCGCGGACGCCGCCGACCCGCCCGACGCGGGCGAGGACGCGCTCACGTCGCCCCAGGACGCCGCCGCCGACGTCGAGGCGGGGGAGCACGGCGGGGGCGACGCCGAGGCGCCCGAGGCGAGCGTGGAGGCCGGGACGGACGCCGCCGCACCGGACGCCGCGCCCGCGCCGTACCCGGTCGGCTGGCCGACGTCGCCCGCCCCGAGCTCGAATCCGACGACGTTGGACGGCGCCATCCAGTTTCAGCGCTTCGCCATCGCGCAGCCGGTCACGTTGCTGGCGCTGCACGTGTGGACCATGACCACGTCCGGCAAGGTCGGCCTGGCGCTGTACGCCGACGGGGGCGGCGCTCCGGCCTCTGTCGTCGCATACGGACAGGCCTGGGGGCAGGCCACGTGCGCGCCGTGCGACGTCGCCCTCATCCCCAGCGGTCAGACCGCCTTGCCCGCGGGGACCTACTGGCTCGCGGCGACGACGCAGGGCGCGGGCCTGGGCGTGCTCTGGACCGCGCCCCCGGTGCCCGGCTGGCGCTTCCAGGTCGCCGAGCCAACGAACGCCCCGAGCTGGCCTTCCGGCGGTAGCAGCGTCGGGAACGTCGAGCCGGTCGCCCTGTGGGCCGAGGTGCAGCCGTAGAGCGCCCGCCGATCCCCGCCGTTTCTGCGCCGCTCGTCCGCCGAGGCCCCGCGGCGCGACCGCCGAGGCACCGCCGGAGGCCCGCCGGAGCCCCGCCCAGGACCGCCAGCGGGACCGCCGAGGAACCGCGAACTGGAAGCCGGGGGCGGCGGTGTGCGGAGGCCCACACCGGACCGCTCCAGCTCTACCGGGTGTCGCGGTCTGGCCTTCGGCGACGTCCAGCCGTACGCTTTGGACATGGCCAGTCCCCCGAGCAGGCCGAAGCGTCCAGCGGGGCCGGTGTATGCACCGCATCGGAGCGACGAGGCCGACGTACGTGCCGGCCTCGAGGAGGCCGAGCGAGGTGAGGGCGTTCGGCTAACGCCGGACGAGCTCGAGCAGTGGGCCACCACGGGCGAGCTCCCTTGCGTCGCATCGTCGTCCTCACGCCGCGGTACCTGAGTCGCGTCCGAGCGATCGGCATCGAGAGCCGCACGGCTCGCTCTCGTGCTCTCGGCGCAGTCGTCCGGGCTCTGTCGGAAGAAGACGACCTGCCGGGCGTCTTCGATGCTGTCGCCCTGATGCCGCCGACGGCCGGCGCGTTTGTTCGGCGCGTCCCCGGCTTCAACTTGTGGGTCTGGTACACGCTGCGCGAGAGCGGCGATGGCCAGGAGCTCGTGATCGCGACCTTGACCGAGGAGCCGCCGGTCCCGCTGCTCGATTAGCGAACGGTCGCGACTCGAGGGGCCGCAGTTGCCGGCGAACGCCCCCCCACCGAGCGCCCGCCGACATGCGCCCGTAGCGGTCAGGCGCGGTTGCATAGCGGTCGGCGCTGCGGTTGCGTCGCGGTTCGTTCGCGGTTGCGTCCCGGTCAGCTCGCGGTCCGCGCCCGGTCGTGTGCCGGTCGCCGACCGCTCCTCGACCATTGACCGGCCGGTCGCGTGCCGTTCGTCGGCCGTTGCGCGTCCGGTGAGCGCCCGCTGGGCCATCGCTGGGCCGCGTTGGCTCCTGTTTCTGGTGGACCTTATCCAGCGATAACGGCCCCCACAACGCGAAAAGTCGCGCATTTTCTGATGCAGCCCAAGCGGAAGTTAGGCGATTGCAGACCGCCGAGGCGGACGCCCGCGGTTGTAGCTTCGCCGATTTGAGCAGACCCGGGTGACGCCCGCCGGCCTCGAGTCCTTGTGAATCTCGCCCGCGATGATCCGCTGCGCCGCGCTGCGTGAAATGCGGAACGCTCGCGCGAGCGCGGCGACCGGGATGCAGGCGGACCAACATTCCCAAAAGAGCGACACTTCGGCGCTCGACAGGGCCGGCCTCTGTCGCGTTTTCTTTTGCGATTGCATGCGAGTCCAATATTACCACCTCGCGACGGTTGTCGACCTCTGAACGTTCAGTCAATCTCTGAATCGTGGCACGACGCACGAGCATGGAGATCCGGCCGCCGAAGCACGCGACGCACTACATGCTGCGTCGGCGCGATCGCGGGTGCGCCCGGCCGGTGATCATGACCGACGAGGCGGGGCAGCCGCGCGAGTGGCCCGTCAGCGTTCCGCTGGGCACGGCCGCTGCGGAGTACGCCGCGGAGGGCTGCGTCTTCGAAGCCGTGTGGGTTGAGCGAAGGGGGCACCAATGACGACGCGAAGGAGCCGCCGCCTGCTGGGCCGATCCAAGCTGTTCGCGCTGCCGCACCGTGGTCACGAGCACGGGCATCAGCACGAGCTCGAGCGCGAGAGGCGAGAGGGGCGCGACGAGAGCGAGGAGCGCGCCACCTGCGAAGCCGAGGACCGAGGCCGGTGACGGCCGCGAACTGAGGAGAACAGCGACCCATGTACATCGGAAGCCCCGTCTGGAATTTGCTCGGATGCCCCTGGATGCGTCGAGCCGCGCCCGCGCCGGCCTACGTGCCGCCGCCCGTCGAGGCGGCCGCCGTCGAGCCGCGCCCTCTCATGATCGCGACGAACGTCGGCTACGTGCCGGCGACCGAGCAGCAGCAGAGGGACGCCTGGAGCCGTGCGCTCCCCTCGCGTCGAGAGAATCGCCCCGGCTATCGAGGGGGCCGGACCGCGCTCGACGACTGGATGGATCGGGGCCACACGGTCGGAGAGCACAGGTTCGCTCAGACCGGGCCGGCCCGGGGCCTCTTCGGCGAGCCGGGCGCCTGGGGCTCCGAAGCGGGCGATCTGAACGATCCGAACTTCGACGGCAGCACGGCCGGCTGAATCCACCTTCGCCGCGGGCGCGCGCGTCTCTCCTTCGCGTGCGCCCGCGGCGTCGTTCTCTTTCGGGAGCTGTGATGGTCGATCCTGCGATCGTCGTCGTCGCCGCGCCGCGCGAGCATCCGAACGTGCACGCCACGCTCGCCGGCATGCTGCTCGCGGACCCTGCCGCGGCGCGGCTGCCGATCACCGTCGTCTGGGACTCGACGAGCGCCGAACCGTTCGAACCGTACGGCGACGCGGTGCGGGTCGAGCCCCTGAGTGTCGACGAGCTCGGGCCGACGTTCTCGCACTGGCGCTCCCTCTTCGGGCATCTGCGAGCGCTCCGCGCGGCGCCGCGGGGGCGCCCGGTGATCGTGCTCGAGGACGACGTTCGGTTTACTCGCCAGTGGCTCGCCAAGCTCGCGCGCATCATCGACGAGGCGAGCGACGCGGGGCCGGACTTCGCGGTGTGGGGCTACTGTCGGCTGCCGCTGCGATCGGAGCGCGCCTGGACGGAGTACCCCGCCTGCGAGGCCACCCGCGGATCGCTGCTGATGTACCTCCCGGCGCACGTCGTCGAGCCCATGGCCGAGGCGATGGCGCGTAGCCTTCGCCTGGTCCGCCCCGTTGCCTGCGATGACCTCTACGGGCACTGGTGCAGGGCTAACGGCGCGCGGCCGATCGTCGCGGTGCCGTCGCTCGTGCAGCACGTCGGCGCGGCCTCCGTCGTCAACCCCACACAGCGCACGCTCGGCGATGCGCGCTCCCCGGTGTTCGAGCCATGAGCCGATCGATCCTCGTTCTGACGCCCTGCCGCGGCACCGTCGCAAGCGACTACTGCGACGCCTACGCGGACCTGGCCGCGTGGTGCTCGCACACCGGCATCAGGCTCGCCCGGGCCGAGGATCGCACCTCCGGCCTGCTGCACTACAGCCGCGCCGCGCTGCTCGGCCGCGCGCTCGACTCCGAGGCGACGCATGCGCTCTGGCTCGACGCCGACGTGAGTTGGCCGGACCCGCGCATGGTGACGGGTCTACTCGACCGCCCCGAGCTCACACACGACTGCATCGTCAGGCCCTACCGCGGCAGGGATCCCGACGCGCGCGCCGCCGTCGACCGCTGGCGCATCCTCGGCGACGGCGTGCCGAGCGAGCGCGAGCTGATCGACGCGCTGCACCCCTGGCCCGTCCGCCCGCACCTCGTCGACGGCCGCCCCGTCTACAGCGACGATCGCGCGCTCGTCGAGGTGGTCGGCGCTGGCTTCGGCTTCGCCATCTTCCGCGTGGACACTCTGCGCGACTTCTGCGCGCGGCTCGAGCCGGACCGCAAGCGGGGCTTGCCGGTGTTCGCGGCGTTCACGAGCGGCGCGACGCCGCAGACCGAGTGCCGCCACGGCACGCACGGGCGCGCGGGCGCACAGGGGCCGCTCGTCAACGAAGATTCCTCGTTCTGGCAGGCGTGGTGCGCGGACGGCCGCACGTGCTGGGCCGCGCTCGACGGCGGGCCGGTGACGAACTCCGGGATAGCCGGGAGCACGTTCCGCGAGCACCTGGCGAGGCACTTCGGATGAACGCCGAGCATCCCCGTCTACGCGATGCGATCGCGTGGGCGCGCAGCCTCGTCGACTGCCTCGGAACACGGCCGGCCCACGCCGCACGCACGGCCTGCCATCGCTTCGGCCTCGTCGGGGATATCCGGCGTGTCCACGACGCGATCGACGCTATGGGACCGCCCCCGCGCGCCTGGCGGCACGGATCGTTGCGAAGACCAGCGGCGAGGCCGCGGGGGCGCCTCGTCGCGGCGCGGCAGGCGGCGGCGTAGCCCCGGGCGCCGTCTAAGTGAATGCCCCGGGGGCCTCGTCCGTCGTACGCTCGACGTGAAGTGGCCCCCGCGAGCGCGCCAACGCTCCGGGGGCCGGTGGTCCGCCACCTGGATTGGAGGCAGCGAACATGGAAAACGGAACACGCCCGCCCTACGGCGGCAAGCGGACGAAGCGCTGGGCGGCGCGCGAGCTGGCCGCCGCGATCCTGTACGTGAACGCGAGCCCTCGCGTCGCCGCGATGGCCGCCGCCCTGCTGCATGAGGGCGACCGGCACGATCGGCACGCCTGGACGGCGATCCTCGGCCGGCTCGAGGCGCACGTGGGCTCCCTGCCGGCGATGCTGGCGATCGTCGACGAGGCCACGCGCGCCGAGCTGGAAGGACTGCGGCGCTCGGCCGGGCCGGTGAACCTCGGCCGCGTTCGCGCGCTGCGCGAGCGGCGCGGCGTTCTCCTCGACGGCTGACGCTCGCCCCCGCGGTGCACGGCACGGCCGCCCGATCCGGGCGACGGCGCCGCGCGCCGTGGGCACGAACGCCCGCGAGAAAGCGATCCGCCATGTCCAAACACGAAGTCGTGACCGCCGCCGGCGCCGTCGTGCGCCTCGAGATAACGCCCATCCGCGTCGCCAGCATGCACGCGGTGGGGGCCGCCGACCTGGCCGACACCGCCCTTGAGCTGCTGCGCGGAGCGATGACGGACGCCCAGGTCCTGCTCGCCGAGGTCGAAGACGGCGGGGAGGCCGACGTGCGGCAAGTGCGCCGCATCGCCAAGCGACTGCGGCGGGCGCACGTGATGCTCGCGCTCGCCCGCGACAACGCCGGCACCGCGGCCGACGCGCTCCGGGGGGCGAAGTGATGGATCGTCCGCTCGTCGAGGCCCTGGCCGGCTTCGTCGCCTACATGACCGACGAGCGCCGGTGCTCGCCGCGCACCGTGCGCGCCTACGGGGACTGCCTGCGAACGCTCGTCAACTTCGCCCACGGCAAGGACGTTCGCACCGTTCGCGCCGTGGATCTGCGCCTGATGCGCGCCTGGCTCGCCACGTACGCCGACCGCTCCCCCGGCTGGCGCCAGCAGATGGTCAGCGCCGCCCGCACGTGGTGGCGCTGGCTCGCCCGCACCGGCGTGGCGACGAGCACCCCGCCGGACCTGATGGCGATGCCCCGCGTGCCCCGCCGGCTGCCGCGGACCGTTCTCTCGCCGGCCGTCATGCGTCGGATCGTCGAGTCGCCCGACGAGTCGCCGAAGGGGCTGCGCGACCGCGCCGTCATGGAGATCCTGTGGGGCTCCGGGCTGCGCGTGAGCGAGCTGTGCGCGCTCGACCTGCGTAGCGTGCGGCTCGACGAGGGCATGGTGCACGTGGTCAACGGGAAGGGCGGCAAGGACAGGCGCGTCCCGATGACCCGCGCCGCCGTGCGCGCCGTGCGCCGATGGCTCGAGGTGCGGCCCGACGTGCAGGGGGAGCGGGCGCTGTTCACCACCGTCCCGGTGCGCAACGTGGTCCCGGCTCGGATCAGCGTGCGCGAGGTGCAGGACCGCGTGAAGGAGCACGGCGCCGCCGCCGCACACCCCGAGCTCCACCCGCATGCGTTCAGGCACGCCTTCGCGACGCACCTGATGGATCGTGGCTGCGATCTGCGCAGCGTCCAAGCGATGCTTGGTCACACCCGCGTCAGCAAGACGGCGATCTACCTGCACACCAGCGTCGAGAAGCTCTCCCGCGTCCACCGGCGCGCGCTCGCCAAGGGCCTCAACCGGAGGCCGGAGCGATGACCGCCTCAGAGGCCGTCGAGGCGTTCCTGGCCTGGTGCCAGGTCGAGCGCGCGCTGGCGAAGAACACGATCGCCGCGTACCGCCTCGACCTCGCGCGTTTCGTCGAGCACGCCGGTCCTGAGCGCGACGTGCGTTCGCTCGTCGCCGACGACGTGCACGGCTACCTCGTGCGCCTGGCCCGCCGGGGCGTGGGCGCACGCTCGACCACGCGGCACCTTGCCTCGCTCCGTCAACTCGCCCGCTACCTGATGGCGGAGGGCGAGATCGCCGTGGACTTCGCGCGGCTCGTCGAAGCGCCGAAGATCCCCGAGCGGCTTCCCGAGGTGCCCGGCCCGCGCGACGTGCGGCGACTGCTGCGCGCGCCGAAGGTTTCGACACCGCGGGGGCTCGAGCATGCCGCCATGCTCGCGCTGCTGTTCTCCGGAGGGCTGCGCGTCTCCGAGCTGGCCAGCGTTCGCCTTCGGGACGTCGACCTCGTGCGACAGCTCATCACGGTACGCGACGCCAAGCGCGGATCGGACCGCACGGTCCCCTTCGGCGACGACGCCGCGCGGCTGCTGCGCCAGTACATCAAGCGCGTTCGTCCGAAGTACGCAGAGCCGAACACGCCGCACCTGTTCGTCTCTCAGAAGCGCTCGCACTACTCGCGCAAGCACCTGTGGCGCATCGTCAAGCGCTACAGCGCGCTCGCCGGCCTCGAGGAGCTGTCACCGCACGGCCTGAGGCACGCATGCGCGACAACCCTCTTGCGTGGGGGAGCGACGCTCGTCGAGGTGGCCGCCCAGCTCGGGCACCGGGACTTGAAGAACAGCCAGATCTACACGCGCGTGGACCCGGAGCAGTTGAAGCGCGAGCACCGAAGGTGCTTTCCAAGGGGATGAACGTGGCGACCAAGAGGACACGCAAAGAGGGCGACGCGGAGGCGCCGACGTTCAGCGACACGCCGCCGGAGCCCTGGCACCCCGACGACGACGCGATCCAGGCGCTCGAGCGCTCGTCGCTCGCGCACAGGCACGCGCACGAACAGCGCGCGCGGGGGCACGTGCAGCGGGTCCACCGGGGGACGCATCCGCGCGGCTGAGGCGTCCCACACCCGCCGGACGTGCCGTCGCCCGCCCTCCGCCGCGCCTCGCGGTGGTGAGGCGGGTGATTTCTTTCGGGAATCCGTCGAACGGCGGGCGTGGAGCGGGGATCGAGGCGTCCGGGTTATGCGCCACAGACGAGCGAAACGCACGCGCGGAAGGTGGCGACCGAGGGCGAAAAGGGGTGCATTTAGAGAGTCGGCCCACGTGACGGAAACGTGGTGGAGGTCCCCATGCCGACGAAGACAGCACCGAAGCCGCAGCGCCCGCCCCGCGAGATCCGCCAGGCGCACCGCCTGCCGATGATCCGTGTAGCCGCCGCGAACCGCCGAGCCGAGGTGACGATCCGGCTGTACGAGGCGAACCGTGAAGCGGTGAGCGTCGAGACGCGCGAGCAGCTGGACGCCTACTACGCGGGGCTCGAGGCGAAGCTCGCGAACGCCGATCCCACACCGCGGGACGCCGCCTGAAAAGGCGAACGCGCCCGCATGCCGAGCTTTCCCAGGGCTCACGGCAAGGGGCGCGAACGAGGACCCCATGAGGATCGCACCTTCCCGCCAAGCCGGCAAACCGGACGTTGATCCGCGACTGCTCGCCGAGGCTGTGCGCCTGCTGCGCGAGGGGGCGCGGCGCGGCTGCCGGTTGTGCGCGCAGCAGCTTCGACTGCTCCGCGAGCGCTACGGCGAGGTGGCAGCATGAACCTCGCGGACCGATTGCACGCGATCATCGTCGGCCAGCGCGACGCGGCCGCGCACCGCGAGGAGCTCGCGGACATCGCGCGACTCGCTGGCGACGATGCACGGGCCGAGGCGCTCTACCTGGCCGCGGCGCACGCGCGCGCGACGGCGCAGGAAGCTCTGCGCGGCTTCGCCAAGATCGTGCGCGCCATCTGGACGAGCCCCGACTACGAGGCGCAGACCCGCGCCATCCAGGCAGCGGCGCAGGCCGAGCGCGAAGCGCAGGTGGCGCGCGTGGCTGAGGCGATGCGACGCGCGGAAACGCGCGTGGTCGCGAAGCGCAAAGCCGCAGGGGATGAACGATGAACGCGATGCATCTCATCGACGCGGAGGCCGGCGAGCGGCCGGTTATCCGATTGGAGCCGGACCTGAAAGGCGTCGTCGACAACGCGATCGAGGCGCTGGCCGTCGATCGCGAAATCTACCATCGCGGGGGAACCCTCGTGCGCATCGTGCGGGCCGGACCGCCGTCGAGCCCGGAAGGCTCACGCCGTCCAGAGGGCGCGCCCGTAATCCGTGCTGTAGCCGCAGCAACGCTTCGCGAGCGGCTTTCGCTTGTGGCGCGCTGGGAGAGGTTCGACACGCGGCGCAAGGCCTGGATGCACGCCCTTCCGAGCGAGCCCGTGGTGCAGGCCGTTGCGGCTCGTGGCGAATGGCCGGGCCTGCGACCGCTTGTCGGCATCGCCGAGGCGCCGCTGTTGCGCGCGGACGGGACGATCTTGCAGCGCGAGGGCTACGACGATGCGAGCGGCTACGCCTACCTGCCGTCATGCGCGTTCCCGCGTGTGTCCGACGCGCCTACGGCGCAGGACGCGCAACGCGCGCGCGACGAGCTGCTCGAGGTCGTGTGCGACTTCCCTTTCGCGAGCGATGGCCATCGGTCCGCATGGCTCGCGTTCCTGCTGACGCTCTTCGCGCGACCCGCAATTGATGGGTGCGTGCCGCTCGGCGCGGTGGACGCGACCACGCGCGGCACCGGCAAGGGCAAGCTCGCCGACGCGACGGCATTGATCGCGCTCGGTCGCGAGGCCGCGAAGGTCCCGCAGCCGGAGGACGACAAGGAATGCCGCAAGGTAATCACGAGCCTCGTCGACGAGGGCGAGGTGTTCGCGCTCTTCGACAACATCGCGCGCCCCATCAGCTATCCGAGCCTGGACGCGGCGCTGACGGCCGGTGTCTGGAAAGATCGGGTGCTCGGCACGAACCGGACGATCTGCGCACCGATGCGGATCACGTGGGGCGTCACGGGGAACAACGTGGAGCTCGGGGGCGACACCGCGCGCCGCACGTTGCACGTACGCCTCGAGAGCCCGCTCGAGAATCCCGAGGACCGGGCCGACTTCAAGCACGCCGACCTGCTCGCATGGGTGCGTGGTGAGCGGCCCCGCCTGGTCGTGGCGGCTCTGACGATCCTCCGTGGCTACGTCGTGGCCGGCCGCCCGGACATGGGCGCTCGCTCGTGGGGCTCGTTCGAAGCGTGGTCGCGGCTCATCGCTAACGCCGTGCGCTGGGTCGGCATGGCGGACCCGCAGGCGACGCGCGTGGACCTTGAGGATGCGGCCGACGCAACGAAGGCCGCGCTCATCGCTCTCATGGACGGGTGGGCGCGGCTCGACCCCGGCGGAGGGCTCAGTGCGAAGGCCGCGATTGATGCCCTATACCCGGCGCGTCGCGAGGATGCGTCCCCTGACGGCTTCGACGAGATGCGGGAGGCGATCGAAGCGCTCGTGCCCACCCCGCCGGGCAAGACGCCTGCGTCGCAGCGCCTGACGTACGTGCTTCGCGGGCAGCGCCGCCGCGTCATCCGCGGACGCATGTTCGACGCGATGGACGGCCACGCCGGGGCGAAGCGATGGCGCGTCGTCGAGCAGGGTCAGCCATGAGCCGGGCAGCGACGGTGGTGACGATGGTGGCCATGGTGACCATGTCCAAACCCTTCGCGGGTGAAACCGCAGTGTGGTCTTTGGGGGGTAGGGTCAAAACATCGTCACCGTCGTCACCATCCTCACCAGCAAAGGAGCGCCGCCGGTGAGCCGTTCCGCCGCGCTCGCCCAAGCCGCGCGCCTGGACCTCCAGGCCCTCGAGCGCCGCGCCGAGGCCGCGCGCCTCGAGGCGGACGCGCGCGCCCTGGAGGTGGAGGCGGCGCGGCTGCGCGTGCAAGCGGCGGAGGCGGACGACGGGCCGGCGGACGATCTGGTCCCCCTCGACGAGACGCCGCTCGAGGCGAAGGCCGCGCGGCGCCTCGAGCGCGATGGTGCGCTCCCTGTCCGCCGCATCGGGCGCCGAAAGTACACGACGCGCGCCGCGCTGGCGGCCCTCATCGCGACGCCGGCGCCTCCGGCGAGCTCGCCGAGGCCGGTGGAGCCGGCGGACGAGGACCCGCGCGAGGCGGCGCGGCGTGCATATCCGAGTCTCACAAGCCGTCAAACGGGACGGCGGTAGGATAGGGAGCGCGGCATGGGTCGAACGAGGACAGGCACCGTCGAGCCGTTCGTGGATGCGCAGGGGCGCACGTACTACCGGGGGAAGGTCCGCCTCGGCGACGGTTCGCGCGATCGCGTGGACGTTCCCGAGGCGTTCATGTTCGACGAGGCGAAGGCGCGCGCGTACGTCGCCGAGATCCAGGCCGAGGAGGACCGCCGCGGGCTGCTGCTGGCGAAGAAGCGCGGCACCGCCCCGCTGTGCGAGATCGCCGCCGACTGGTTCGGACGGTACTTCCAATGGCGAGCGGGGCGTGGCTTCGTCACGGCCGGAGACACGGAGGCGCGACTACGCCGCTACGCGCTGCCGCACTTCGTCAGCAAGCGCATGGACGAGATCACGCGCGACGACGTTGAGCGCGTCGTCGCGGACCTCGACGCGGCGATCGTCGAGCGCCGCCGGTACTACGAGGACCGCGAGGGCGACGAGGACGAGGAGACGGGCGGCCGGAGGCCGGGCCTGTCCGCGAAGACGGCCCGCAACGTCTGGGGCGACGTCGGCCGCGCGTTCGACGAGGCGGTGAACTCCAAGGATCGGTCCCTTCGCGTGCTGAGGGTCGACCCAACGATCGGCGTCCGCGGGCCGGAGCGCGGCGACGAGCGCGAGCGCCCGTTCCTGTACCCCGCCGAGCTGGTCGCGCTGCTCGCGTGTGAGCGCGTCCCGCTGCACTGGCGACGCATGTACGCCGTCGCGGCCTACACGGGCGCGCGCTCGAACGAGCTGGCGGCGTTGCTCGTCGAGGATGTCGACCTCGAGCACATGAAGATCCACATCACGAAGCAGGTGGATCGCGAGACGGGCAAGATGCGACCGACGAAGACGCGGCGCGTGCGTTCGATTGACGTCGAGCCCGCGCTGGTCCCGCTGCTCGAGCTGTTGATCGCCGAGGTAGGGCAGGGCGGGCGCTTGCTTCGCATGCCGCCCGACGAGGACCGCGCCGACATGCTACGGCGCCACCTGCGGGCGGCGGGCTGCACCCGCGAAGCACTGTTCGCCGACGATGAGCTCCGGTCGCCCGTTCGCTTCCACTCGCTCCGGGACACCTGCCTGAGCCACATGGCGGTGCGCGGCGACCCGCCGCAGACGATCCAGTGGCGCGCGGGTCATCAGACGTACGCGATGAGCGAGCACTACATCACGGCCGCTCGCAAGGTCGCGGTCGGCTTCGGCGTGCCGCTGCCCGCGCTGCCGGCGCCATTGGTCCAAGCAACGGTCCAAGTAGCGCCCGGATCGTCACGATCCATCGAGAAAAACCGGGCGACCCCAACGGGAATTGAACCCGTGTTACCGACGTGAGAGGCCGGTGTCCTAACCGCTAGACGATGGGGCCTGAGAAACTCGAACGAAGGAAGCTACATAGCAGCGCCGTCTGGCGGGCGCATC
>Ga0209012_1001762_pt1 | contig 21065 bp, 20 predicted proteins | sample RS3BMetagenome_FD_184735 | JGI IMG/M metagenome (GOLD analysis project Ga0209012, IMG submission 184735) | Ferric oxide microbial mat and aquatic microbial communities from Rainbow Spring, Yellowstone National Park, USA - RS3B (SPAdes) (version 3) ...
CCTCCTGACCGCTGCACGATTCCGTTCGGAGGGCTAAAGGATCGGATGTCCTTGTGCAACTCGCGCTGACCTCCGTTCATGCGTCAGCACTGTCCGTTTATGTAATAACTTGACACGAAAAATTAAATTGGATACACTATAAACATGTATCAACCAACAGAATGGATGTGCGTATATTGATTTACTATGAACTGCTAAAAATATTTTTGTCGGTGATATTTTCTATATCTTCTTTGGGTAAGCTATCAGGATTGAGCGGATTTCAGTCGTCACTTTATGAATTAAAGATTGGTGATAAATATGTAAAGGTAATTTCGTACGCAATACCTATTGTGGAGCTGTGCTTAGCTGTTCTCCTCATATTAAGTTCTCCGTTTTCAAATATTGGAGAGTTCGGTATTTTCATTATTCTTATTGGATTTTCATGGTCTGTATGGAGGGCCTATCTTATCGGATCAACAGTAAAATGCAACTGTTTTGGGAATCTAGTAAATGAAAAACTAGGTACGCCGACCATAGCTAAAATTATTTTAATAATAATATTTGATATATATTTAGTTCTAAACAATAACTTAAACAAAAGCTTGAATTACTTCACGCCAGGAGAGGTTTTTTCGATGGTTTATTCGTCCGTTTCACTATTTTTAATCTACTCGGTCGTCATGCTTTTAGGTAGCAAACGAACAGCAAAACGAACATAGGAGAGATATACTCGTGTCTTTACAATTGATTGCCGAGATTACACAGTGGACTTTGCTGATCTTAGTCACTTATGTATTGATCACCGGAAAGGCTAACTTACGTCCTGTGAATAGCAAATTACCAAAGCAAGACACTGGAATTCCATATGGAGTCCAGTTTCCAAGAACGAATCTAAAAACTATTTTTGGAGATACAGTTAATATAAATGGATCAGACGTAAAACCTACTATAGTTTTTTTTACAGCATCAAACTGCCCTGCCTGCAAAAGCTTGTACCCAATTATAGAGATTGTACGGAAGAAATATGAATCCCAAGCTAATTTCGTATCAATTATAGTTAGCAATGAAAAATCTTTGCGTGATTATGTTTTAATAAATAACATTAATATACCCGTTACTCATTTAGATCTAAATTACATCGAAGAGTTTAATACCAAAATATTTCCATTTGCATACTATCTGTCCCCGAGCGGACACGTGCTTGCTAAGGGTGTCGTTAGTGAGGAAGAGCATTTTAACTTACTCTTCGGGCAAGGTAAAGCATCTATGCAAGCCCAAAAAATAAGGGAATTAAATAGATCAGTAAGTGAATATTGAAAATTCCAGCAAACGACTTGGCTGTGAAAGGAGGTGATATAGATGTGTACAGTGGATAAAGTTGTTTGTAACTTCGAACCATGCATGAATAGCGGATGGTCCCTCTACCAAACGTGGGAACATTGGCAATGCGAAGATGGTTCCGAGTGGGATGAATTTGTGATCTGCGGCTGTTAAGTAAACAGGACCATTCCCACCAAGATTTTTGGTGGGGATGGTTCTGAGGAGATTATTATCAATTAATGGCTGAGTTTCGGAACATTGTTGCTTACTACGCTGCTTTCAGAATTTCATTGACGCAGGATCTCGGCCCTATGTTCCCTTGGATTGTCGTGGGCTTCCGTAGTGCTTGAGGAACGAGATCCTGGACTCTCGCAAGCCTTGGTAAGCTCGTCGCTCCACCTATAAAAGCTCGGAACAAGTGCCCCTAAGCAACAACGTTCCTGAACTCAGCCTAATTAATCAATCACCAACTCACGTCTTTAGCCATGATTGATGTTGCGGTATCTATAGCTTCATACAAAAGGGGAAAGTGCAGATGGTAGTGTCTTCACCCTCAATTAATACATCCAAAACCATTTCACCTAAACGAGTCGGTGGCAAAACGCTAATTATCACTTTGATACGCACAGTTTCGATATGCACGAAGCTGGACCCTATACGGATGATTGCACTAGTGTCCATAAAATTAATTCAGTCAATAATTCCTATTTACCAAATGACGATCACCGAGGAAATGGTGGATAAATTCTCCCAACTGGTTAAATACGGAGAAGCTTATTTTAGAGGAGCTACGCTAGTACTGTTTAGTCAATTGTCTCTTTTCCTCATTTCCATTATTGCACGCAGTGTAGCTAGTTTACTAATGAGGCAGACTAAATTTAAGATTAAATATCATTTTGACTCTCTCATTGCGCGGAAATCTTCAGAAATTTCATTTTCGAACTATTATAATTCTGAATTTTATGATCAATTGAGAAGAGCCTCCAGTGGACACTCGCAACGGAGTGTTGATATAATAGAATATTCATTACATTTGGTTCAAATAATTATCACAATAATATCCTACATAATTGTGCTTTTTTACTTCAATTACATTCTATCAATATGCATTATTTGTCTTGTTATACCAGTAATAGCGTCAAATATGATTGTTGGAAAACTTAAATATTTAAATTTTAGATCACAAACTTCTACTTACAGAAAGGCTAAGTATTTTTATGATATATTGACATCTAGAGAAGCTGCGAAAGAAATGAGAGTTTTTAACTTATATAATCTATTACAAGCTAGATGGTCAACTTCATTCTGGAAGGCATCAAAGGAGCAAATTTCAGTTGAAACAAAAGGGGCGTGGTTTGGAATCTGCATTGAGGGATTGGATAGTTTGGTTACTGTTTTTGTTATTGGGATTCTTTTTTGGCTGGGCAGCTTCGGTAGAGTGACGATCGGTCAGTACGTTTCAATTTCACAAGCATTTACGACTGCGAACAGTCAAATGCATAACTTGGCTCGTAACATTTCCAGATTGCACGAGAGTTCGCTGTTTTTATCAGATACATTCAGTTATTTAGATTTTAGTGAAGAAAGCGGAGAATTTCCTGGTGTCGCATTCCCAGTGCCTTTGCAGCATGGGATTACAGTCAAAAGTATATCGTTTAAATACTCCAACAGCACAAAGTTGACTTTAAATAAAGTATCCTTTCAGATTAGGAGCGGAAACAAGGTTGCAATTGTCGGAGAAAATGGTGCAGGGAAAAGCACTCTAGTCAATTGCCTACTCGGTTTATACCGACCGCAAGAGGGCGATATCTATTACGATCAAATATCCTTAAAAGAAATCGATATTCGATCACTACGAGAACACACAAGTGTCGCTTTTCAGGACTTTGTGAAATATCAAATGAGTCTTTCCGATAACATCGGTCTTAGTAATAATAGAGAAATCGATGACCGTAGAAAGATTGAAACGGCTGCAGCTAGGGCTGGAGTCAATGACTTTCTTGATAGATTGAGTAATGGGTTCGATACGATGCTAGGGCCTGCTTTTGATGGAGGAGTAGAATTATCAGGCGGGCAATGGCAGAGGGTATCTTTGAGTAGAGCTCTATTCAAAGAAACACCTATTTTAATACTGGATGAGCCAACTTCCGCTCTTGATCCCATAGCCGAGCGAGAGTTCTATCAAACATTTTTATCACTTCCCCAGACGAAGACTGCCATTTTTATCTCACATCGGTTGGGAGTTTGTCGCCATGCAGATCTGATCCTGGTCCTAAAGGATGGTGCGATTGTTGAACAAGGAAATCACGACGAGCTTATGAAGCTTAGTGGTGTCTATTCAAAGATGTATATGAAACAAACAGAGATGTACAATGTTCCGACTAATGGTGCAGTCCAATAAGACAACTTATAACAACCAGATTGGAGGGATGCCACCTTAAAAACACCCAGAATAAATTTATCTGCTTTAGGATAACGATACGCATAGATACATTTGATACTTTCTTGATACTTGTGTAATTCAGTATTTACATCTGTTGGTTACAATAAGTCGACGCATCGAAAACAGCCGAGGAGGATTCCCGTGAAGGCAAAGATCATCTCAACTGTTTGTCTGGTTCTATCCATCGCCGCACTTATTTATTCCCAACACATGGTTGTTTATTATTACGATCGGATGGAGTTAATCCCTCTAGGCGTGGAGTCCGACTTTCTTAAGCGAGCTGCCGTTACAAATGAGTTTGAACTTTTTAATTGGGCAACGTTCTTATCCGCTATCGCGGCTGTCATTGCTGTAATTGGACTCGCCGTATCTTTGGTTCTATCGAAATTCACAAAGAGAGGAAAGTCGAAGTGAATCCAGTACTAGAAGCTCGGATGTTGACCAAAAAATTCCGCGCCGGAAGTGAAATGTTACTTGCTGTAAACAGCGTGACCCTAGAAGTCAACCAAGGACAATTCATTGCAATCATGGGACCTAGTGGTTCTGGTAAATCGACACTACTGCATTTGTTGTCCGGACTTGAAAAAGCCACGAGTGGTGGCGTGACCATCTGTGGGGTGAATCTAAGCCAATGTAACGATGAAGAACTGACCAGAGTACGAAGAGAAAAAGTCGGATTTGTGTTTCAGTTTTTTAATCTCATCTCTGTGTTATCTGCTTATGAAAATATCACCTTACCGCTGCTCATGGCCGGTAACAAAGAGTCCGCCATACGGGAACGTGCTATATTTTTGCTGGAACAAATGGGTTTACGTATTCACATGGACAAACGTCCCTATGAGTTATCGGGGGGGCAACAACAGCGTGTTGCAATTGCTAGGGCTCTATTGCCCAATCCCCCTATCATAATGGCCGACGAACCTACGGGAAGCCTCGACACGACAACAGGAAGTGAAGTATTGAAATTGCTTAGAGATGCTTGTAGGGCTCCACTACAGCGCTCGGTTGTAATGGTTACACACGACCCCAAAGTCGCCTCTTTTGCAAACCGAGTGTTATTTATGAGAGATGGGGAAATCGTTGGAGACGTTTCAGAGATGGAACAACCACATCAACATGCCTCGTCTTTTTTAACTGCAATCCAGCAATACTGGGAGATGCTTATGGCGTGAATAGTTCCGCTTGGAAGCTGAGTAGTAAGTTCTTTATTGCCAGGAAAGAGCGATCGTTCTTTTCTATTTTAGGAATCTCCCTGGGGATCCTGTTGGTTACTGCCGTTCAAATTGTTTTTTCCACGCTCGATGCCTCATATGTGGCTTTGCAGCGCCAACAATACGGGGATTACGACGTGCTAGCGTATACCCAATCCATTGGATCCGGTCTAACCAATCAGATGTTAGCGACACTCAAAAGTGTACCGGGGGTCGAGTCATTACAGCCAATTCTTTATCCATATCAAGGGCAGACAATTCTTTACTCGACGGACTCAGTGTATCCGATCGGGTTGACAGATACTTATCTTTCCAAACAGTTGAAGAACTACGATATCACACGGGGGCACTTCCCGCATTCGCAGGAAGTAGCGCTGTCCCCAGAAATCATGATCCGGCATCATCTTCATATTGGATCGACGATTACATTCGATGTGCCTCACAAGGGAGTTATGACTCTCGTCATAGCCGGCGAGTTACAGCCCAGTCCCCAAGTCCATTTTGTAACGGCCGTGTTTGATTACCATTGGCTGAAGAAGATTACGAGGATGAAGCAAGCAACCGGAATAATTATGAAATTAAATCCGAGCGTAAGTTCCTATGATAAAAACGCTGTGCTCCAAACCATTCGAGAAGATCTGTATAAAATGGTGCCTCACATTACGGTCGACACAAGGAATCAATTGTCGCAGCAAATCAACTACGCAACTGCCTTTCTCCCGATTGTGCGTGCACTTTCAATCACATCGATGATTGCTTCTATTGCCATTTTGTTAAGTACATTCCAAATTTCGCTTCAGGAGCGACGCAAAGATTTTTCTGTCCTACGTTTATTGGGGGTTAGAGGATCCCAATTGTCTCTTCTTGTTTTGGTTGAGTCACTTATGTACGCGATATTTTCGACAGTGCTTGGCATTAGTCTCGGAATTGGATTATCGTTCCTTTTAAGGGCAATATCAACGATGCTGTTTCATGTTTTGATGACAACTGTCATCATTCAATGGCCTACACTTGGCTGGATCGCGTTAAGTAGCATCATAACCATCATCGCAGCAGGACTTATCCCAGGATTCTGGGCAAAACGTCTTTCGCCAATGGAATCCTACCGTACTACAGAGACTTCTAGCGATTCGACCAACGGTGTTGTCACAGGTTTTGTAGCCCCCTCCTTAGTCGTGATCAGTATGATACTAGCACTGTTGACACACATTCTGATGCTCAATGCATTCGCATATCTCTGTAGCGTGATCTCTTTTGTAGTTGGAATGTACCTGTGGATCCCTCAATGTCTGCAGAGCTCTTCGCGTCTTCTTGCATGGGTACTCAAGCCATTGTTTGGATCCAGCGTAGTGCTCGCCAGCCGCAACATGAATCGGTATAAACATAGAAATGCACTATGTGTCGGTGCATTGATGCTAGCCGTCATGGTGGGTATGGCTGGAATGGTTGTATTAAATACAATCGTGGTCGGGCAGGCTCAAATGGTCGATTTTAATTACCCGGAAGATGTGACCTTACGTGCAGTCGATTTTAAAGGATTTTCTTCGGGCTTGACGGATCAGATTCGGTCGCTTAAGGCGACAAAAATAGAAGAATTTACTAATTTTATGGGTGCGCTTGTACTCAATGCACCCGGTCTACGCGGAGAGGGACCAAAGGGAACGTCGACAGCCGGGGTACAAGGGTCACTGGTCACACTAGTCGGAACAAACTTAGAAGAAGATCAGCAAGTGGATCCATTTCAGATCATCGCGGGCCGCGTTGATTCCAAGGCTATAGGAAAGGATGGCGTCGTTCTCACCCAACTCGAAGCCAAGACGACTGGCTTTACAGTCGGAGACATCATGCGCCTTAAATCAGGTCTTACAAGTCAGACACTTTCTTTCAAAGTCGTGGGGATTATTAAGAGTACGAATTCTACCTTCTCTGGTCCATGGGCGATTGTAACACCAACAGTGATGAAAAACGACTTTGCAATCCCCACTTTATCGAGCATTCAAATCAAGATCACAAGCGGTGATACGAATCATGTCATACAATCCCTAGAAGCAATTCTACACGATCCGCAGTATCAAAACGTGGAACTGATTAACAAAATTTCAGAGAAACAAATGGCGCAGCAGCCATTGGTGTTGTTTGGCATCGTATTGACTACGACGGTTCTTACCATTGTCGGAATCGCTACGCTTGGGCTGATGAATCACACTGCAAGTAGCATTCGCCAACGGTTCCGAGAATTTGCCACGATGAGAGCACTCGGAGCAACTCGAACACAAATCATGAGATTGATCCTCGCGGAGGGGATCATGACCTCCGTCGTAGGCGTAATCTTGGGTGTGCTCACAGGGGGAGGGGTTGCTTACCTTGCACTGCTTTCACTGCACCAAGCTGGGGTATCATTTTCACTATGGTGGATATGCGGTATTATTCTCATGAGTCCTATCCTTGGATTGCTTGCAAACTGGTCGACTTCGGTCTGGGCCTCAGGGCAAGACATCGTCAGTGCGTTGAGCCGCGATTAGAGACACCCACTGGGGGATCACCATGACACAACGGACCGTTTTGATCGTAGATGATGATGAAGAAATACTATCACTTATGCAAGATTTCTTAGAGGCGGATGGATTTCATGTACGCACCGCAAAAAATGGTCGTGAAACTCGGTCTGTACTCGCCAATACGGAAGTGAATCTCATTGTACTTGACATCATGTTACCGGAAGAATCGGGATTTGAAGTGTGTCGGCAGATACGCCAAAATTTTGATGGCCTACTCATTTTCCTGAGCGCGAGACAAGAGGATCACGATAAGATCAGGGGACTTGGATTAGGCGCGGACGATTACATTGTAAAATCCACCACTCCCAGTGTCATTGTGGCGAAGATTAGAGCTATGCTGCGTCGTTCTGAACGTTCCCATTCTAGACTGGCAGGACCATGCTGTATGCCTGCGCTTGGATTCGAAGGATTAAAGATCATTCCCGAGACTCGCGAGGTATGGGTACGAACCAAGGTGGTGTATCTTACGGCCAAAGAATTCGACCTACTGTACTTTTTGGCCAGTAACCCCAAGAGGGTATTCACCACTGATGAGTTATTTCAGCGGATCTGGGGAAATGACGGGGAAGACCCGCATACATTACGCGTTCATATCGCGCGCATTCGCAGTAAAATCGACGATCATTCAGCGAAATGGATTCATACCGTATGGGGTATCGGGTATAAATTCGTATGTCAATGAAGATAGATGAGCACAGACGCCTGTCGTTACGCACTTGGTTTGTCCTGGCATTTTCGTTTCTGTTGATTACCCCCTTTCTGATTGTCTTTGTTGTTGTGAATTCATTTTCAACATCATCTACACCGCAACCACTCGGACAAACAATCGGTCTTACAAATAGGACCATCCAAATGGTCCTACAGAATGTCCCCGTCTGGGCAAATCCTGCATGGCAGTCCAGACTGCGGGCGAAGCTTTCAACAACCGCCATGGAGGTTCGCTTGTTTAATCGAAGTCACAGGATGATATTTTCCTATACTCCAAACGATCTAAGGATGAGCCATCTCTACGCATTCATGAGAATACACAGTCATCAGAGTGCTTCTATAGATTATCAAGAGACGTGGATCGACCAAAAACATGTGATTCTTAACGGGAGCGTCATCTTAGGTATCGCTGATATCGATGAGCCGATGATTGTCTTGGCGAACAAGCTTCCAGTGGACACAAGTTTTCACAACTGGGTGTCAGGCCCCGGAGCTATCATCATATGGTTCCTGGCGTTTGTTATTTCTTTTATTTTGATTATGTATTTTATAGGGAGAGTTTTCGTTTCAAAAATGAAACGAGTTGAGGTGTTGGTTCGACAAATCAATCTAGGATATTTTGATATCGATCTTCCTTCATCTGTCATTCGAGAAGTCAACGATTTGTCGTTGTCATTATCCACGATGAGGGACAACCTGAACGCCGCCCTCATGGCACGAGATCAAGTAGAGCAAGAGAGAAGACTGCTGATGGCCTCCATCGTTCATGATCTAAGAACACCAATATTTACAATCGTCGGCTACTTAGAAGGACTACAGAAAGGAATTGCAAAAAACACCCATCAAGCCGATCGCTATATCAATGCATGTTTAGAAAAGTCGCTAGTACTCAATCAATTGGTGTCGGATTTATTTAAATACTCAACCATTGATCAACCGGAACAGACGCTACATTGTGAAGAAATCGATTGGGTCACATTAATAGAGCAGGTGGTGGAGGGATTCCAACTAAAGGCTGTCAATCAGAATGTGCATTTGACACATGACTACTCCGCTTTCCCAATCATCATTTCGGGTGATCCGGAACTGCTGATGAGGGCAATCTCCAATGTAGTGGAGAACGCATTTCGTTATACTCCTATAGGAGGAGACGTCGCCCTGTTAAGTGAAATCGTCAATCAACAGCTCAGATTTACTGTTGTGGATAGTGGCCCTGGCTTTCTCCTTGATGATCTAGCGCATATTTTCAAACCCTTTTATCGGGGGGATAAGTCGAGAAATAGGAAAACCGGAGGATCTGGACTTGGGTTGTCCATTACAAAGAAAATTATAACAGCCCATAGCGGCCAAATCCATGCTAGTAATTCGGAAGCAGGAGGCGCATGCATTACCATCTCGATGCCCCTGTAAAGTGGATCCACGAAACCAGACACAGGTGAAAAATGGTGTTGTGATAGAGTATACCCTAACCTGACGTCAGTGGACCCATAGATGGAACGTCAGAATAGACTTCAATTCGCAATTGATTGACACCCGTATGAAAGAGTTATAGACTTGTACCTGACAGTATGGATATAGGTGGGATTCGATTGCAGGGACAGCGCGTTGGATACGTCAGGGTCAGTAGTTATGAGCAGAATCCAGAACGGCAGTTGGAACAGGTACACGTCGATCGAGTGTTCACCGACAAAGCATCGGGTAAGGATACGATGCGGCCGCAGCTGGAGGCGCTGCTTTCGTTTGTACGTGACGGAGATACGGTAGTCGTACATAGCATGGATCGTTTGGCACGCAACTTGGATGATTTGCGACGTGTGGTCCAGGACATGACCAGGCGTGGGATCCGGATCGAATTCGTGAAGGAAGGGCTGACGTTCACCGGTGAAGATTCGCCGATGGCACATCTCATGTTATCGGTGATGGGGGCATTTGCTGAATTTGAACGGGAGCTGATCAGGGAACGGCAACGTGAGGGAATTGCCTTGGCCAAACAGCGGGGCGCATATAAAGGAAGAAAGAAATCCCTGACGGGGGAGCAAGTCACGCAACTGCGCAGGCGTGCGCAAGCCGGTGAGCAGAAAGCACAGCTGGCTCGCGATTTTGGTGTGAGCCGCGAGACCGTGTATCAGTATCTGCGGGATTTATGAAAGAGAGCCTAAATTACTTCATGTATCTTTAGGTATATATTGCCTTTTCGATGAGTGACGTTTCTTTCTCAAGAGCAATTGAATCAGATCGATCCTGCACTCCAGTATGGCCATTAGATCACTGCCGTCCATTAGAATCATTATTCTACGGCCGGTTGAATGGGCTTTTACACTATCCTCATAAAGTACTTTTATGGATAAAAATGAACCAATATATCATCTAATTTTCTAGACAATCTTCCACTAACAGCATCTAAATCTTGTATGCCAGTTAGCTCCGTATGCCATTTGCATTCTAATAAATAATCTGTCCCGTCAAACGTAAAAACGCCATCAATTTGCTCCCCAATAATTCGAAACGAGGCCTTGGGATCTAGATCAAATAATGCAAAGAGATCCTTTGTAGCGGCCGGACTACAATTGATCCACTAGCACTACAACGTAGTATAAAGAGCTGGACTTTTGAATTCTACTATGCTACAGCGGATGCGGGATTCGGTTGTTGACCAATTTGGGCGAGAACAGGGTGACGCATGGACGACAAGTGGACAGGCGAGCAATGGGTAGGCCAACTCAAGGAGTTTCAGCCCCTATCCTGGGTGATCGTCAAAACATGGGATCTTCTTGTTCGCACTTGGCATTACCTTGGCTACCGGAACATGATCGGGCCAAGGATCAAGTACCTCATCTTGTTTCAACCTGGATTCCCGTCAAAACATAACGAGGTAAGTACCGAAAACGCTCAGAGTCTATGAAAACATTAGGGTTTCTAGTAGTGTTCACTTCCGCATCACCTCGTTATGTGTTAGAATACACGTAACGAGGTGATGCGAATATGGCGGCCATCGTGTATCAAAAGGATAAGCGGTCCGGGATTACCTACGCGTACGAATCCGTGTCATATTGGGACAAAGATAAGAAACAGTCGCGGGCAAGACGGACGTTGATTGGTCGAGTGGATGATGAGACCGGGGCGATCATACCGACCGACGGCAGAGGTCGAAAGACACTTGAACCGGCCGCAGTGGTGAAGAGAGGCCCGGTTCCCGCTACGCATACTGCAAGAACGTTCTATGGGGCCACCTATCTGTTGGATGCCATCGGTGAAAAGCTCGGCATTGCTGAGGATTTAAAGCAGTCGTTTCCCGGCATGGACCGGCAGATCCGGTCGATCGTGTATTTCCTTATCCTGGAGGACAACGTGAGCGTCAAATAGCGCCCATCGCACCGCACAGGTGGGCGCTATTTGACGCTCACGCCTCAAGCATCTCTTGCACCGTGCTCGCAAAGAGGTCCTTGATCATCGACTGCACATCGCCTAGATCCTTCAGGTTGCCTTCCTTGACAAAGTTACGAATCTGCTCTTTGGATACAAGCTCCATTTCCCATCCGCCTCCCTTATAATGTCCCTTTCGGGTATCAGGAGTTTACACAAATTATTTTACACCCTCTCCCTAGACTTATGTAGATTTCCTTTTGCTTCTCGAGAGTGGGCCCACGTCTCTTGGCTATCAGTACCCAGAGACCGTGTACCGTGCTGCCGACGCGACCGCGTCTCTGATGGACGCCGTGTGACGGCGGTCCACTCCAGTACCGGTTGCCAAGGAGTAAGACTCCCTACAGTCGTCTTCCTCCTGGAGCACAAGGATGGAAGGGCAGTCGAACTGTCAAGGACTTTCGCGGCATATCCTCGCTTCGCTGCGGTATTCCACGGTTCCTTGATTGAAAGATGGCTAGGTTAACGATGAAGTCAAAAACCGTGTCTTGACAAAAGGGGACACTTTAATTTCTTTGTGATCGATTTCAGATAATTCTCTATTCATTATGTTGCGTCCGTAACAGGACTTGCACCGGCAATTTGTGCCTAGCTTGGCTAGGCACGCTGTGGAGAGTTTGGAGATTACATTAAAGGATTCTATTGACACACGCTCGATTCTAGTATAATTTTACTATAGGGTATGTTAAACACAAAAAGGGAAACTCCATCGAAGGTGGGGACGTAAAAGAGTTCCTTGGACTTAATCTCCTAGTGTTATGTACAGAATAAAGGTTCATGATAAATTTATCTATAATATACAACCAGACAAAGTTAAAAACATACTCTTTTCGGTCTGCAATCACTTACAAGGAGTGTTTCCACATGGGGGAGAAAATATTTTTTTCTGGAAATTGTGTAGTAGACACAATGAATCAGACTATTTACCGAAGTGGAAAGACAATAAGGCTGAGTGATATGGAATTCAGATTACTGGTCTTGTTGATGAATAACATTAATGAGCCGGTTTCTGTGAAAAATATTATAAGGTGCCTTTGGGGCAACGAATTTAACGGAAATAGTGAAGGTGTGAAGGTGCAGATCAAAAAGCTTCGCAATCGAATAGAGGTAGAACCAAAAAACCCCGACATTATATTATCTGTTCGAGGGCGCGGATATACAATAATTAGTAAAAGTATAGTTAACCCATATAAGGGTTAACGTTTTGGGGTGCGATTGGTTGTAATATAAAAATGAGAATTACGTAGTTATCAAACTATGTGAATAGGAGGATTGAAAGTGAACATCTTAAAGAAGAGCCTTATAAGTACTGCTTCTGTACTTCTTGTTGGTGCGTCTCTGGTGGCACCAACTGCTGCTTTTGCAACAAGCGCTACACAGTCTACAACGGCACCGGGGGGGAAACTAACATCTAATTTCTGGATTCAAAGTATCGCTTCAGGCGATTCAGGTAATTTCCTAGTCTCAGCTGTATATAATGGTTCTGCGAACTTGTCTTCTCCTAACTACATCGAGACTTCTTGGTCGTTTTATGCTGAGGGAATTGACGTTTCTGTAACTTTCATGGGCTTCGGTGGGTCTGCGGGAGGATCCGGCTATTCTGGCACAAGCTCTGGTTACTGGGAGAACAATAACGGAGCAACAAGCGCTTGGTATCCTGGTAACGTCATCGCACATGGCCTCACCTTTTATGTCGGTGGGGACAACACAGCTTCAATGTTTGCGTTGGGTGTGCCCGCATCCGTTACAGCCGGGGTTTAATCCTGCCTAAATAACATAGGAGTGCGTTTTTGGCGCACTCCTAACAATTTACGGGGGTAGAACATGAAACCAAAAGTAACTCTAAGTATAATATCGATAGCTGCTGCTGTCGTTGTTTTTGCTTATTTATTTAATAATAATAACACAAAAGAGGTAATAATTAAATTAAAAAACGAAAAAGTAGAGGATGCTGTTCTAAAGACATACTACGGTAAAATATTATATGCTAATCTTCCTCAGTTTTCGGACTCTACAAATCATGTTTCGTTTTTTGATACTGCTAATAGTCTATTACTTTACAGGGAATATAATATACGATTTAATGTAAATATCGCGGTAAGTACTATGAGTACATTATTTAATAATGAGTGGAGAGAATTAAAAAAAGATAAGCCAAACAGCGAAATCAAAACCCAGCAAATCGATATAGCCTATGAGTATGTTCGAGTAATGCAAAAATTAAATCAAATCATACCAGATTACGAAAAATATCAAGTATATTCTTTTTATTTAAAATTCATAAAAAATTTGAATAAATACAAATATATCAACGAAAACGAAAAAATGTTAATAGAAGATAGACTTTCATATCTGGGTAACTATATCTATTTTCATGGCATGGATACACGAAACGTTGATTCTTCCGATTATTATTTGAAAAAAGAGCTTATTAGTAACTACAAAAAATTTAGTCTTCTTAGTCTTCATTCATCTTCAATAGAAGGCTACATGAATTTGTTATATGCTATTTCTGGACTCGAGGCAAGTGGGAACAACAAACAAATATACGGCAGGAAAAAAATTAATGGAATATACAAATTAATAAATTCAAAGCAGTTCGGTTCCTATGATTATTACGATCAGGCCATCTTTATCGATAAGTTTATTTACGATTATCCTGCAGCCATACTTCACCACGAAATATTACAGAGGAGTAACTATATTATGCAAAGTTTTTTTCAAGACAATACAACGTATGCAAACTCACTAAAATATGAATGCTTAAATCTCTTTTATAACACTAGAATTGGATACAGTGATACGAAGTCGTATTTGCTGGACCTAGATCATAACGAAAACTATGGATTTTATCAGTCTCGACTGCTGATACCAACATACAGAGAGCTGTTTTTTTCCGTAAGAATAAGCCAAATTCTAGGATTAAAATATAATTTTATTCGGCCATATGTAAACTTAGATGAGAAGTTATTGGGGACACAATACTTATTGACATCATCCTTCGAAGAAATGTATTATTGTTATTTTCTGAATCAATATGAACAACAAGATAATCCGTCTATTGTGGCCTTAGAACCGGAATTTGTGAGTAAGGCACGCGAGTTCGTAAGTAGTAATGATCCCAACGAAAATAATTTTGTCCAATATTATTATGCCATAAAACTTATTCTGGATTCTGGGGATCTTCAATTTGCCAGAAAATATGTTAATCTTTTAGACCCTTTCATTACTATTGTAGAAGCAAAGTATAAAGATAATCCCGATATAAATTATGTTGTAGCACTTGACCAAGATGTTCTCTCGTATTATCCTGATTATCATATAAGTCAAGATACATTGCAAAATGAAATGTTGAACTTAAAGAATAATTATTTTTATCTTGATACCATAAATAAATATCTTAATATAATGTACCGAAAAAAGTTATTTATGTCTAATTATTATAAGATTATAGTTAAAAGAAAGCTGAATAACTATCGTACTAACACTGGGTTTAGTGCTGAAGCAAAATCCGGTTCCACATCGTTGTCAGCAACTTATTACGGGCTGTCAATAATCGCTACTTTGGGAGCGGGGAATTGATGATTAACATTAAAAGGTTCAATAAATAAATAACGTAAATAGATGTATAAAACGAGTGAATTGAGGTGCTGTATGTATCTGATCGAAGTCCAAAATGTGCGGAAAGCATATGGAGGTAAGGAAGTTTTGAAGAGTATTAGTATCGGTATTGAAAGTAGTGAAATATGTTTAATTGTAGGGCCATCAGGTGCTGGTAAGACGACTTTGCTTAACATACTGGCATCAATAGAGGTGGCAGATGAAGGGGTGTATATGTGGAAAGGATTAAATAAGAATAATGTCCCACCAAAAGAGCGGAGGCGCCTAAGGAGGGAGAACATGAGTTTCATATTTCAAGAGTTCAATGTGTTTGAAGAGTTAACGGTAAGGGAAAATTTAGAGTTGTTTCTGAAATATGCCACAACTATTGATAAAGTTAGATGGGTAAAACTGATCTCTGAAGGAGTTGACAGATTTAAAATTCGAGACAGGATAAACACACGGGCTAAATTACTATCGGGTGGTGAACGTCAAAGACTTGCAATCTTAAGGAGCTTTCTAAAGGACACTGAAGTGGTCTTTGCTGACGAACCAACTGCCAATGTAGACGATAGTAATAAACGGCTAATACTTGAATCATTTGACTTACTCAAGCAGAAAGGTAGTGCAGTTATAATTGTGTCTCATGATCGATCGTATATAGATTTTGTGGACAAAGTCTATAGACTAGATGATGGAGTGCTTACGTGCGATAAGTAACTAGGCGGGGAAAATCTATTATGCTATGGAGTGTTGAAGAATGGAGACATCGATTCTTTTCTTTAAGAGAAATTACGCGAAATATAAAAGTGTGGTATTTGGGCTCATCACGTTTTTGCTTTTAATCAATATCATGTTTGGGTTTATTTCATCGGTTGTTGGTAGTTTTCAATCAAACGTAGTCGGGAATAGCAGTCTATACTTTATGCAGGTAAGCACCTTAAATAACGGAGCAGTTCTGACTAAAGCCCTTAGCGAGAAGATACAAAGGATACCGGGCGTAGCCGCTGTAATCCCTGAGTACCCCAACGTATATACTTTGTATGGTAAGTCTAAAGCGCTTGGGACGTTTACAACTTTCCTGGGAGTTCCCTATAAAACGTTAATGTACTTTGGTGTGAAAAATCAGCCTAGTACCTCTAAAGAGTTTTTATATCTAAATCAATCTGTTCCTAATTCAATAAATTTCAAAAGGCTAAACATGGTACATATTGATGCCATCCGTTATATTACGAAAGGTGGAGTTATCAATACGGAACCGTATACAGTTAATATGAGAGTCACCGACCTATCCAACATATCCAGTATTCAAATTCTTCCCCCAAATATTTCTTTAATTGACCAGAGAACCGCGAATCAATTGGCATTATCATCAACTCCTCCAGGTAAGGAGCCTAGCGTCATGGACTTTGTCGTAATAGTACCTAATGTATCCAAAATGAATTTTGTTTCAGGGAAAATACAACTATTGAATTCATATCTTGAGACACGATACGATTTGAAGTCAACTCATCAATTGCCCCAGTTTGCTGTGTTGGTTGTGACTGTTAGTGTAACACTCTTTGCTATACTCTTTGCTATAAGCCTATTCAACATTAGATCCAGTATTAAGCAGCTACTAACAATGCGACTTCGGGATATCGCGTTATTCGATATTCTTGGTGTCGAGATACGTAGTATTACTTCTGTTTTCTTGACTGAATTTGTATTTAGCGCAGTTATTTCGCTTCTATCTGCATTGTTCGTTACCTTTGTAGTTCTTGAGTTGATAAGAGTTTCATTTGCCATCGATCTAATTTCTCCTTACGTCGTTCAATATATTACAATCGATATATTGTTGGCAATTGTAATGATTGTTATAACGGCGTATATTGAAATAAAAAGAATCGAACGGAAATTAATTAATACGCAGTTTTATAAGGAGATTATACGATGAATACAAAGAATTGGCTCGTTGTTTCGGCGGTGTTAATCGTTTTGTTTGCTGGATACTCTCTTGCGTCCAAGCAAATTGGATCTTTAATTAGTAACGACAACGCCAACTATCAAGGACGTATTGATTACTCGAAAACAATTTTTGGGTATAAGGTATCAAATGCGGGTGTTACTCTTGACATGTTTGATGTTAATCAAAAAATTGTTCATCAGAAAAGCGTGTCTTATGCATACTCAAATCATAGTGACTTGATCACACCAATACTAAATGGCGGAACTTTCTTTCTCATTCAGAGTACAAATCAAGACATTAATGATAGAATTATAAATTTGGAGAGCGGTGCTCTAACGAATCTCGGTTCGCGGGGGCACTCCGTAGTTGCCGAAAATCAAGATGCGATCTTATTGGCGAATTATCATAACGATCAACTTGGTTTGGTTTTATATGAGAAAAAAAACGGAGCAATTATAGATACAGGATTTCGTCAACTATATCCAGATGCACAAGGTATTGTTGTCGAACACGGATTATATGCAGGTGGTAAATGGTATATACCCTACTTATCCTCAAAAGGAACATTTGTGGTTGTTATGCATAAAAAAACATTTTCAACCATAAAGGTGTCCCAACAGGATCTGTCGGACTTGTGGATACTAGCGGCAACAAGAACTCGATTCGAATTTTACAGCGGGTTCATCAGTTCAACAAATCCAAATTCTCTTTCAATCATGGAACCTGAGTTGCACGATGTATATCTGCATAATGGGGTTAATTTATATGAAAAAAATGTAAATATTTACAGAGAACCTCTTGGTGAAAATCCGCATTGTATAGGATATGTGAGTGAAGGCCACTCAAGATATTTAATGTTGTTTACGCAGGAAGGTGCAGAATTTGCAATAGTCTTAGTTGATGCTAGCGGGTATAGCAAAAGGATTTTCACGTCCTCGCCAATACAAATAGAATCCGTTAAAATAAACAACTCGATAATAGCAGTGGCTGGTTCTAGAGAAGCATTCTTTATGAATCGGGAGGGGGACTTATTTCGACAGATAAGACGGCGGTGATTATGGTGCTACCCACATTTCGCACTCAGGTTTAGCGCAGGTCCAGATATAGACCGCTCTATCGGCCCCTGCCGTCACCGCTCCCTTGTCGTCCGCTTGCCTTCGACTCGTCTCGATAAAATGGTGCCGGTTTCGACAGGCTGTGGCACTGGCTCTCTTGTGTTTGCTCAGCAGACCGCCGTTTGACGACCCGCTTGTGTATAAATGTAAGCGTCTATAGTGGACCCAAGAAAGTGGACACGAGGTGAGTGGATCAAAAATTGGTCAGGGGTGATGGTGTGCCAGAATTGTATATCGTTCGGCATGCTCAAACGACTATAGACTTCGGGATTCCGTCCACTCAATGGCATATTTCAGAAGGTGGCATGAGGGAGACCAGGGAATTGGTACTTAGTGAGAATTGGAGCGGGGTTCATCGCATATACCACAGTCCAGAACCAAAGGCGGTTGCAACCGCTGACATCATCAGTGAAATGACAGGTATCCCAACCAGTGTCATGGATGAGCTTCACGAACTGCGGATCCCGACTATACAGCCTACTGAGGCGTTTCTTCTTAGAGTCGGTGCATATCTGGAAGGCTTCCCCGACCCCGAGTTTGAAGAGTGGGCACAGGCGACAGATCGCATTGTTAGCTGCGTTCGTAGAATCACCCATGAAGCCAATGGATGCTCTGTTGCGATGGTTTCACATGGGCGAATCTTGACTGTGCTTTTCAGTTACTTGTTGAAGAGGCGCATGACCTTGAAGGAATGGCAGTCAATCCGGTTGCCCGATCTATCCGTTATTGACCCCGAAACCTGGGCTGTAAAGAGAGGGTTTTTCTCGAACCTCAACGTCGGCGCGTAACGATACTAAGAAATCTCTGTGCACCGATTTTTTGCTGAGATCGATGCGCCTGAATCGGGGCGCATCGATGTGGCCCGACAAGGTGGCCCCGACGACACTTCCTGCCTCAACCACCAACCAGCGGGCCTACTGTAATATTTCCCTCACCTCACCCCAGGCACCCAACCCTCCAGTTGCGCGATGCGCATCTCCTCGTCACGGAGCATAGGTGGCTGTCCCCATAGACCGCCTTGCTCGTCGTGCTCCCTTATCCAAGTGACGCAAGCTTTTGCATCTTCTTCGTCTGATCGCAGTCCATTGTTATACAAAGTCGGATAGACCTCGACCAAGACGTGCGACTCGCTATCGGGAGCCCACCCGTCAAATGGCCAGCGAAAAATGGGAACCTCTTCGCGCTGGCAATACAAAAGAAGCTGGTGCAGATAGCTGATACCGAAAAGAGCTTGCAGTCCTACGCTGCCATTGCCGCCAATTTGGTAGATCGATTTCATCGACTTGCGCTGCCACTGCTGACAATAGGCTTCTACCAATCGCCTGTCCTTCCAATCCTCCCTTGGTGACGACGAAGGTTTGGTCAACTGATCGTGAGAATTTGGACCCCAAAACGGTCCGCCGACAAGGTGGCCTGGTATGCATTTCGCAATCCGCTGATTCACGACGCTGGCCCACACGCGCGGCAATACCGTGCCTTTAAAGGCATCTTTGATCCACTGCAACGCACCTTGTGCAACAGAATCGTGTGTGTAGCGTGCGCGCGCCTTGTCATCGAGTGCAGTCGTATCCCCCAGTGCCGGGATGTCGCTGGACCCCCAACCAATGAAATGTAAGAGCTGATCCCAGTTCACCAAATGGCGACCTGTCAGTGTTTCAAAGAAGCCGACGGGGAATCCGGCTCGAACGCATCTTCATTGCACCTGAGATACACTTTGCCCATCGTAGCGGCGAAGAGCGGGTGTGACGAAGGCCGCCAGTCCGACGATCACGGTCGCAGCGCCCGAAACAAACCACAGTCCAGAAAGCCCCAGCGGCACGAATGCCCATCCGCTGAGGCCACTGCCCACAGGAGACCCAAGTCCCGTAAGCGGCGAAATCGAACTCGATACCTTGGCCTGCATCTTTTGTGGCACAATCTGCTGAATCATCGTTTTGTACAGCGGCTCGTACGGAGTATAGACCAATCCGCAGATCGCCATAATCACAAGCACCCAATCATAGCGATGTATCACGGGCAAGAGAATGGTCAGTACACCCCACAGCGCGATCACGCTAGCTATCGATGGTCCCATTTTACGTGTCCACGGCCGCCGCTGTAGCGGCCGGACTACAATTGACCCACTAGGGCCGGAATGAAAATGACCCACCCTCGTCGAATCCCTTCTCTTATAACGGCCAAGTTATTTGAGGAGGAGACTACATGTTAAAGGATGGGTCTGTCTTGTGTTGACACTCACGATTTTTGGCGGTGATGCTCCCACCGTCATTGGCGGAATCACTGTACCGACAACTTGCCACCAAGTTAGTCGAGGCACGACACTTATCGTGGACTAGGCTGAATCCACAGGTATGTGGTTTCAGCCACCAAGTCCAGTGTGGGTGCCATATTCCGCCTGTCAAGGCATAACAGCGTCCCTTTACAGGCTCACCCTGGGTGACGCTCCGTTAGTCCTCATCGTGTGCCAATCAGTGCTGGCTCTCACCGTCGGCAGATGACAGCAAATTCGAGAAAAGCATCGCCTAATAAAGTGGGCGGCAACAGGAGCATTCTCACGACATTGTCGGTGAGATTCGGGCCGCCATGTAACGTAAGCGGCAACATTATTCATCAAAACAAGATAAAGCTCATAGAATTGGGGGAGCAGTATAGTGGACCCAAGAAACTAGACACGAGGTGAAAGGCGATGTAAGACTAAGAGTATGAAAAAAACCTACACACCCGAGTTCAAAGCGCAGGTCGTCAGAGAGATCCTCC
>Ga0209012_1001766_pt1 | contig 21021 bp, 21 predicted proteins | sample RS3BMetagenome_FD_184735 | JGI IMG/M metagenome (GOLD analysis project Ga0209012, IMG submission 184735) | Ferric oxide microbial mat and aquatic microbial communities from Rainbow Spring, Yellowstone National Park, USA - RS3B (SPAdes) (version 3) ...
CTGTGATACGATCTGAGGGTTCCGTCCAGATACGCTAGGTAGGTGCCCGAACTCGCGTTGCCGACCAGCTTGATTGCGTGGTAGCCATAGGGTGATAGCCATACTTCAGAGCTATTATAATAATTCATACTGCCGTTGCTGTATGCTTTAATTATATACATGTTGCTCGCGTTGTACCAGTTCTGCGTCAGCAACGATGTACCGTATCCCCGGGGCGTCGCCTGAGAAGACGTTGCACTGGACGTGTTGATGAGCCCTATTGAGAGCTGCGATAGCTCACCATCGTAGAAGTTGATGACTGCTGATGTAGTATAGGGCGCAGCATATTCGAAGACTGTCACGAGGATCGTGCTCGCAGCGCTCGGAAATGCCGCTTTGATGAGCGTGTAAGAATGATGTGCATACCCCGGATATAGCTCCAGCTCATAGCGTGCGTCGTTCACGACTATGCTGGCATTGGAGCCCCTGGAGCCCCACGACGTGCTCCATGGAGGATGTATGGTTCCCGTCGATGAGTTGTAGAAGAAGAGTTCCCCGCTGACCGTCCTGCTGACGGAGTCGCCCACCTGGCTGTAGCTGTACCTATCCCCTCCCCAGATCTCCCCCTTGTACACCGCGGGCACCGGGAGCGACGTCGAGGGCGCCGGAGGGCGAGCGCACGTGAACACGTTCCCCAGCGCCGTGACAACGGCGAACTCCGGCGTTCCCCAGTTGCCGCCCGGGTTCACGTTTATCGTGATCGTGGAGCCCGGGCCCACGCTGCGGTTCACCCAGCTCCACCCGAAGCCCGTCGAGTTGTAGTAGTAGACCCTTAGCACCTCCGACGCGAACGGCGAGTTATCGGTCACGTTGACCGCGTACGTCCCGTTGGAGTACCGGGAGCACAGTACAGAAAGGCTCTCCGCCGACCTCAGCTGGTCCGTCTGGACCGACTGCTGGAACTGGTTCATGTAGCTCTGCTGGGCCATCAGGACGTTCGCGAACCCGACCGCGAGTATCGCGAGCGCGACCAGGACGAAGAGCGCCGCTATTATGGACGCCTGGGCGCGCCTCCTCACGGCCCCACCCCCACAACCGTCGATGCCCTCGCGCCGCTCGACGTCAGCACCGATATCGAGTAGGGCGCGCCGGCCTTCACGTACCCGTATGCGTCGACCCTGAGCTCGACGACGCCGTACGGCTGTATCTGGACGGAGCTGGACTGCGCCCAAGACGCCCCGTTATACACGTAGAACTGCGCGTAGTATCTGTAGGACGTGGCGTTAGATATTATGACGCCGGTCACGGTGGCCGGGAGCTGTCCCTCGTCCGACACCATCAGCGTCACTTTACCGGAGGACGCGCTGGCGGTCGCGTACTCTATCACCGGGTACTGGCGGAGCGCCTCCTGTGCCCTGTAGGCGCTCGACGCTATGCCGCCCAGCGCGTTCGAGCTGTAGGAGCTCGCCCACGAGACGAGCACCGTGCCGACGCTCACGGCTATCACTATCAGCAGGAGCGTCGCTATGACCTCGCTGATGGCCGGGCGACGCACAAGTCCCATGCGCGCAGGACCTATTTAAGCTGAGCCAGTCCGATCCACGGCTCCGTTGACGCCGCACCGCAATCGATTTCTCCCGCGCCCGCCCGGGCGCGGCGTGGACACGCTGGAGGAAGTCGCGGACGCCGTCGCCGCCTGCACGGCATGCCCCCTCCATCTATCGCGCAGGAACACGGTCCCCGGGGAGGGCACCGGGAGGAAGGGGATCATGTTCGTGGGGGAGGCGCCCGGGAGGAACGAGGACGAGCAGGGCAGGCCATTCGTGGGCGCCGCCGGCGAGCTCCTGACCGACCTGATAACGAGGATCCTGGGGCTCAGGAGGGACGACGTCTTCATAACCAACGTCGTAAAGTGCAGGCCCCCCGGGAATAGGGAGCCGGAGCCCGGGGAGGCGGCCGCCTGCTGGAGGTATCTCGAGGCCCAGGTGAGGATACTGAGGCCCAGGATAATCGTCGCCCTGGGGAGGCATGCCGCGACCGCGCTCCTCGCGGGCCCGGGATCGAGGCCCCTGAGCATAGGAGCTGTGAGGGGGAGGCCGAGGACCGCGAGGATAGCCGGCGTCGACGTGACGGTGTTCCCGACGCTCCATCCCGCGGCGGCGCTCTACAACAGGGGACAGATGGACGTGCTGGAGGAGGACTTCAGGCGGCTGGCGGGCATGCTGGGCGGCGGCGGGACGCTGGACGCCTTCATGCGCGATCGAGCGATCGGACCCGGGGAATGGACGCCGCGAAACGCTTAACGAGCGCCGCGACCGCGGGCTGACGTGTCGGCCGTCGAGGACGCACCGTATCCGAGGCTCCTCGGGATAAGGGAGGAGCTCAGGGAGAGGGGGAGGGCCGTGGTCTCCATGGAAGTGGATCCCGGGGTTCACATGAACGCGATGGGCGTCGTGCACGGAGGGGCGATAGCGAGCCTTGTCGACTCCGCCGCCGGAAGGGCCGTCGCTTCGATGGTTGGCGGAAACGCGCGCATGGCGACCGTGGAGCTCAAGGTCAACTACCTGATGCCGTCGAGCGGGGGGACGATAAGGGCCGAGGGGCGCGTCGTGCACATGGGGACCCGGATAGCGGTGGTGGAGGTCGACGTATCCCAGGACGGGTCCCTCATAGCCAAGGCGCTCGCGACGTATTACGTGATGGGCCCGGGGACAGGAGCCGCCCGACCCCGGCCCTAATCATAGTATCTCAATATCTTATACATAGTGCTCCTCTGGGCCGGCCTCCTCCCGGCTCCCCTTATCAGGTTGACGAGCTCATCCACGCTCATCCCATCGCCGTACGGAGCTCCGGCCGAGCTCGATATGTGCTCCTCCATCAGCGTGCCGCCCACGTCGTTGGCGCCGGCCTGCAACATGAGCTGGGATAGCTTCGGCCCCAGCTTGGGCCATGAGACCTGGATGTTCCCGATGCTGCCGCCCAGGAATATCCTGGCGGCCGCGTGCACGATCAGGTCCTCCGTGCCGGTCGGGCCCGGCCGCGCCATCCCGGCCCTGTAAATCGGCGTGTTTTGATGGATGAACGGCAGCAGGACGAATTCCGTGAATCCGCGCGTCCTCCCCTGTATTTCCCTTATGATGGCCATGTGCCTCGCCCAGTTCTCGGGCCCGTCGACGTGGCCGTACATCATGGTGGACGTCGTGGGTATCCCCATGCGATGGGCCTCCTCCACTATCTCCACCCACCTGCGGGTGGATATCTTCCTGGGCGCTATCGCCCTCCTGACGTCGTCGTCCAGGATCTCGGCGGCCGTCCCGGGCATGCTGTCGAGCCCCGCATCCCTGAGCTCGGCCAGCGCCTCCCGGACGCCGATCCCCCTCATCGACGCGTAGTGGTGCACCTCCTGCGGCGAGAACGCGTGCACGTGGATCCCCGGGGCGCTCCTCTTTATCTCGCGGAGGATCGATATGTAATACTCGGGCCCCACCGACGGGCTTATCCCGCCCTGCACGCAGACCTCGGTGGCGCCCGCGCGCTGCGCCTCCTCCGCGCGCCGTCCCACCTCCTCCGGCGACATCAGGTACGTCCCAGGATCCCCGGGGCGCCTCGAGAAAGCGCAGAATCCGCACGAGAGGGTGCACTCGTTTGTGAAGTTTATGTTCCTGTTGACGACGAACGTCGCGACGTCGCCTACGGACCTCCTCCTGAGCTCGTCCGCCGCCGCTACCAGGACGTGGACCTCGGGACCGCGCGCCCTGAGGAGCCTGATCAGCTCCTCCTCGGATATTTCCCGCCCGTCCAGCGCCGCGTCTATCGCGGAGGAGAAATCCGGATCGAGCGATCCCAGGAACCCCCCCGTCAACTGCATGTCCCCATGGGACATCGCCGCATTGACTTAAAAGCGTGGGGATGCGCGTATCCCTCCCCGTCCGAGATCGCCGACGCCCGTTCCCTCAGGGATTCCGGGAGCCATCCGCCGAGGAGATATGCGGGGTAGATGGGGAGCCTCCCCCTCAGGCGCATCCCCATGGCCTCCGCCTCGCGGGAAAGCTCGGCCTCGGACGGCCAGGGATGGCGGGCGTTCACGTAATCGGGCGTCAATCCGGATATTCCCCCCCAGTCGTCGGCGCCGGCCGATAGATACAGCGGCCTGGCGGCCCCGGCTATGTTCGGCGGGGCCTGTACCGGCATCGACGGGCCGAAGACGAGCCGCGCTATCGCTATCGATTTGGCCACGTCCACCGGATCGGGCGGATTCGCGCCCCGCATGGGGGTTCCCGGCTCCGGCGAGAACGGCTGCACTATCACCTCCTGCACGTGCCCGTACCTCCTGTGGAGGTCGGCTATCGCCAATAGGGAGTCCACCCTCTCCTCCCACGTCTCCCCTATCCCGACCAGTATCCCCGTGGTGAACGGTATCCCGAGCGCCCCCGCGTCCTCGATCATCCTGAGCCTGACGGCGGGGCGCTTCGTGGGGGAGCAACAGTGCGGCATCCCCGGCCCGAGGAGCCTCTCGCTAGACGACTCGAGCATGAGCCCCATGCTCGCGTTCAGCGGCCTCAGGAGGGAGATCTCGTCCGCGGTTAGGACTCCTATGTTCGTGTGTATCAGTACGTGATCGGTCGACCTCAGGATCCTGTCCTCGACGTCCGCGACGTACTCCGCGGTCGACGAGTACCCGCGGCTCACGAGCCATGACCTGGCCTCCGCGTGCGCGGCCTCCGGCCTGTCGCCGGAGCTCACGAGGACCTCCGTGGCGCCCGCGGCCTCTCCCGCGGAGGCCACCCGCACGGCCCTCTCCGGCTCCCAGTAGCCGGCCCCCGGCAGCCCCGGATCCCTCCTGAAGCCGCAGTAGGCGCACGCGTTCATGCACATGTTCGTGATCGGGATGAACACGTTCCTGGAGAACGTCACGGTGCGGCCGCGGGAGAGCCTGACGGATAGCGCTGCGCCCATGAGGGATTGCACCTCGTCCCCCCGCGCCGACGCGAGGAGGAGCGCCCCGTCCCTGTCCAGCCTCCCCTCGAGCGCCCCGTGCAGCGCCTCCTCGAACTCGATCCTCATAGCCTCGGGCCCCTGAGCGCGCCCCTGAGCGCGGCCGCCACGAGCTCGTCGGAGATCCACTCGCCCAGCTCGCGCGAGTACTCGCGCACCGGCTCCGGGAGCTCCGCGGATCTCCAGGGGGCCTCCGGGGACGGGGGGACCTCGGCGGCGGCCCTCACGCGCTCCAGGACGGAGTCGCGGGGGACCTCGGCGTATCCCGATATCTCCACGCCGCATGCCGACGCGAGGGATGCCTCGACCGGGCCGGCGTGTATAATAGCGCCGCCTATACCGAGGATGGACGAAACCGCGCCCCAAACGTCGAGGAGATCCAGCGAAACCGCGCCCATGAGCTCGAATGACGCGGCCCGCGCCAGGGGCCTGTTGCCGCCGTGTCCGTTGATCAGCAGCACGGATTTGCGCCCGGCCGTCAGCAGCAACGACTTCAGGAGCTCCATGTAGGAGGAGGCGCCTATCCATATCGACCTCGGGGAATGCTCGGGCGAGAACCCGTAGGGGATGGCCGGGAGCACCTCCCATCCGGTCAGCGCCGCCACCCTGGACGCCAGGCACAGCGCGATCCTGGTGTCCGTGTCGGGAGGAAGGGCACCGTGGTCCTCATAGGACCCCAGGGGAAGTATCGCCCTTTCCGCGTCCACGCGTCATCCGGGGGAACGGGCGATATATTAGGTGAACCTCCTGTCCGCACTCGCAGAGCTCGTGCGAGATCAGCTCCAGCCCCACGGGCCTCCCGACGCCCTCGAGCAGCGACGGACCGCGGCCCAGCCCCACCGGCGATATCGTGATCCTCAACTCGTCCAGGAGCCCCGAGGATAGCATTCCCCACGTGAGGGTCCCGCCGCCCTCCACGAGCACCGTGCCGATCCCGGCGTCGCCCAGCGCATCCATGGCGCGCCCGAGGTCAACGGATGGGCCCTCGCCCAGCTCCATGACCTCCACCCCCCTCCTCCTGAGGGCATCTATCCGGCGGCGCGGCGCGGCGGAGGTGGTCACCACGAGCGTGGGCGCCTCCGACGTATCGAAGACCCTGGACGAGGGCGGAGATCTGAGCGCGCCGTCCACGATCACCCTCAGCGGGTTCCCCGCGTCGGCCTCAACCAGCCTGACCGTGAGGAGCGGATCGTCCACTATGACCGTGGTAGCGCCCACCATGACCGCGTCGGAGGAGGCCCTGAGGGAGTGGAGCCTCCTCAGGTCATGTGGACACGAGAGCCTCTCGACCCCGGCGGAGTATATCCTGCCGTCGACCGACGCCGTGGAGAACGCGACCGCGCGCGGCTTCATCTGGACCACCATCCTATCGCAGCCCTGACGTGCCCCGCTCCCCCCCTGAGGACGGCGGCCGACAGCCTGTCCATCGACGGCGAGACCGCCGATTCGTCGAGGATCGCCATGTGCGCAAACCACCCCTCATCTATCAGGCCCACGCGCTCGAGCCCGAGGATCCTCGCCCCCGAGAGCGAGGACATCCTGAGCACGGCCCTGGGGTCCGCCAGCGGAGGATCCTGCCTCCTGAGCAGGCGGAGTGCCGCCTCCATCTCCCTCCACATGTCGGGCGCCACCCATCCCGCGTTGTCCGTCCCGAGCGCCAGCTCCACCCCCGCCCTGAGGGCCGCCGCCAGCGGAGGATTCGAGCCCGAGAAGAACGCGTTGGCCCTGGGACATGCGACGATGCCGACGCGCGCGTCGGCCAGCGCCGCGAGGTCCTCCTCGGATAGGTGGGTCCCGTGCACCACGAAGCTCGGCCTGCCGGCATCCATCAGCGCCTCCAGATCCCCGGACGCGCGCGATGCGGCCGTCTCCGCGACGTGCGCCGCGATCAGCTTCCCCCTGGACGATGCCGCCGCGATCAGCTTCCCGAGGGATTCCCGGTAGTCGAGGGGGCTGCTGAGCCCCAGGCCGTCGGCCGCGTCGAGGAGCGCGCCCGGATCGTCGCCGGCGGCGGGCCTTCCGAGGATCAGGAGACGATGGCCGACCCTCGACGACGCGCGCCGCGCCGCCAGGACCCCGTCGACTCCTCCCTCCCTGAAATCCGCCGCGACCAGCGATCCGGTCGACTCCATGTAACGGAGCGCTCCCTCTATGCTGCGCTCCAGCTCCCCCGGCCCCATGGATCCCAGGAGCCTGTGCTTGAGGCCGCCCGGCGGCGCCACCAGATCCTCCACGGGGAGCTGAAGCCCGGCCCCGGCGAGCGCGTAGTCGCCCGTGTGCACGTGCGCGTTCACGGGCCCCGGAAGGGCGACGCCGCCGACGCGGATCCCGCCGGATCCCCTCCCTATGCTGGATATGACGCCCCCGTCGTCGATCTCCACGTACACGTCCTCGACCGGCTCGTAGTCCTCGCCGACGAACGCCAGCGAGAACCTGTACGACTCGGTCGCGGTCGATCCCCCCCTGCGCGGATCTGGACGCCCTTATCGATCTGAGGCCGCGCGCGGCGAGCGCCATGGCCTCCCTGGGGCTCCTGTGAACCCCGACCCCGGCCTTCACCCCCTCGAGCCCCCGGGCGTAATCCATGAACGCGTCGAGCGAACCCCCGGGCAGGAACGCGACCACGTTATCCCCCCCGAGGTACTGCGCGAATCCGCCGAGCGATGCGGCCGTCTCCGCGGCGCCGCAGAAGATCTTCAGCGCGTACTCGAACGTCGCATACGCGGACTCCCCGGGCGTCCTCGACGATATGTCGTCCACGTCGAGGTGGACCGCGGCTATGGGATCGGGGACGCAGCGTTCATAAATCCCGGGGTCCGCGGAGGCCCTGGCCTGCGCCTCCACCGGCGTTGGCGAACACGCGACGGATATCGATACGGGCGTCGGCGAGATCGAGGATGCCGCTGACGCTATTCTCCTGAGGCCTTCCTGGTCCATGCCCGAATCCAGCACCACCATGTAATCGTACCTCAGGGGTATCGCGTATCCCCCGATCGACGCCGCCTCAGCGGCCATCAGCCCGTACAGCCCCGACTGCACGGCCTGTATTATCCACTCCCTGTCGTCCCCTATGCTCTCCGTCCATGCGCGATAGCCCTGGAGCGACAGGACCCCGACCCTGTACACGGCTGCTGTGGGGTGCGGCGCGGCTCTAAAGCTTTGGCCCGCCTCCACGGGACGTGTTTCATTAAGCCGATCGGCGAGCGGCCGATCGATGAACATAAATCCGAGGGGAGCCCTCCGCCCGGTCCGCAATGACCGCAAATCCGATCCAGATCAGGAGGAGGACTCCCTTCCGGCCATGGCCTACGCGGTTTATCTGTATTACTCGAACATGTCCCTCAGGTACGCCGCCAGGTCCCTGAGGAGCGTAATCGTGAGGAGCTACACGTCGATATGGAGGTGGGTGCAGAGGCTCGGCCCCGTCCTCGGATCCTTCGGCGCGGATCCGAGGGATGTACATCGCATATTCGTGGATGAGACCATGGTGAACGTGGGAGGGACCTCCGCCCTGATCTGGATCGCCTTCGAGCCGGACCTGCGCGCCATGCTGGACTTCCACGTGAGCTGGCGCGGGAATTCCATCGACGCCTATCTATTCATCAGGAGGCTGGTGCATAAGTACGGCAGGGTCCCGATCTACACCGACGGCGCGGGATGGTACGCGGACGCCTGCAGATGGGCCGGCGTGGAGCATGTGGTCTACGGCCGCCCCCTGAGGAACCTGATGGAGCGCATGGTCCAGTACGTGAAGGACAGGACTGAGGCTTTCGACGACCTGTTCCCTGTCGGCGAGGAAGCGCAGGCTGAGCTCGAGGAGGGCATTCGAGCATATGCTCAACTGGCTATCAGCGTTCATGTTCATGCACAACTTCATTTTCGATAACAGGAACCTGAAGAGGCCCCCGCTGGTGTGGAAGGAGGAGGAGATGCCCTGGTGGCTGAACGAGATGCGCCGGATGCTGCGGCTCTAAGGGGGTGGGCTTAATGAAACACGTCCCCTCCACGTGCCGGTCATATGGGGAGGATCGCGCGGGGCGCGATCTTCCCCGGGGCGCGGGGCGTCCTCCCCGGATCGATGCGCACATGAGCTCGCGGGCGCGGAGGCGGTCGATCGATCGTCATATCTGACCAGTACTCCTCAACCCCTAGATCCATCCGCCGGGCCAGGGCGGCGCTCCACCCCTCACCGTCCTGAAGTCCTCCGGGCCGCTGTAGCGCGTGATCCATCCCGCGTCCAGTTCGTCGATCCTCTTCCCGATGCGCTCCGCGGCCTCCTCGGCCTCCTCTAGGGCGCGCCCATCCCTGGCCAGCATGATGACCCTGCTCCTGGAATCCACCTCGGCGGTCCTGTATCCGGTGCGCGACTCCACCTCCGACGCGAACGCCCTCAGGTCGTCCAGCGACGGCATCGCGTCTATCCGCAACCTCCCGGTGCTCCCCCCCACCCATGTGTATCCCTTCAGCTCGACGAACATCGGCATCCCCCTCCTGATGGCCGCGGCATAGCCGTCCGGATCCGCGATGTTCAGGCCCTTCACCAGCGTCAGCCTGAGGATCGTGTTGGATCCCCGATCCTCGAAATCGCCCATCATCGAGATGCTCTCCATGACCCTCCCCCACGCGCCGTCGAAGAGCGGGCGCGCGGCCGCCGAGAACACGCTCTCGGATGGGCCGTAGAGGCTTATGTACAGATTGTGCGGGGGTGCCCCCCCGAGGAGTTCCCGCAGCCTGCGCGGCATGCTTCCGTTCGTCACCAGGAAGGCGGTCATCCCCCTCCCCCTGATAGCCGCTATCAGCTCCTGGAGCCGCGGGTATATTGTGGGTTCCCCATCCAGGCTTATCGCGACATGCCTGGGGAACATGGCCTCGAGGAACCTGCGCCCGTCGACCGATGGATTGCCCTTGTAACCGATCAGGAGCCTGCGCTGGGCCTCTATCATCCCCTCCACGACCGCGTCGGGTTCATCCCACGCGACCGGCCCCCCGCGCCCCCCGTGCGGCCTCCAGCAGAATGGACACTGGAAGTTGCAGAGCCCCACGTTCGGAGTCATCTGGATGCACCTGTGGCTCGAGACGCCGTACCAGCGCTTGTAACACGCGCCGCCTCCGAGGATCGCGCTCCTGGTCCACCTGCAGATCTCGACCGCGGAGTTGTGCCCCACCCTCACGTATCCTGGCCTGGTGGATTCAAGCGGGGGCGCCGCGCGGGGACCTGCTATTTCCGGCTTCCTCCCCCCTATAGGTTCCGCCCCGCAGACGTCCTCCTCCGGCATCGCTGGGGGGATCGGTCCCCGCCCATCATTCCCGGCGAGTTGACCGGCTAAGGGCATCGGGATAACACGTCCACGGGGTGCATATTTAAGCCTGGGGGAACGATTCGCCCCGACCCTGACATACTCTCCTCGCTAAAGCTCGGAGGTTCTGGGGTCTCTGTCGCCCTCAGAGTTGCCCCTCTGGGGGTATCAGTGCTCCCCTTGCACGCATCCCTGTCTGCGTGCAATCTGGACATGCCTTTATCCACAGCACTTGGGGCGGGCTGTGGAGGCATTCCAAACCGGTCATGGACCGGTTTTGTCGTGGGAGTATCCTGCATGCCTTCTCCGAAGGGCTTATTCGCAGGACTTTCCACGGAGGGATCATAGCATTACTGTGCATATATACCTTTCGCAATTCATCTCCTCCCCGAAGGTCAGAGCTTTCTTGCTAATATCTTTTTGTAAATTGCGCGGGTTTTCACGGCCCAACCCACTTCATCTGATAACTCAGAGCCCGTGCGCCGCCTCCTGCGGGGGAAATCCGCCGTCCAGCGTCCTCCCCAGGATGGACGGCAACTCGGCCGGGTCCTTCGCCGTCGCTATGCGGACCTTCAGCCCCGGGAGCGCGGCCGCCATCAGAATCTTCAGCGTCGCGTCCTCCACCTCGGGCGCCACCAGGAGGACCACGGGGAACTCCGACGATGCATCGAACGCCTTGGTCACGTACCTGATGGTCCTCGATGGATCGCCGCACAGGGCCACGTCCACTAGAATCTTGGATCCGTTACCGTCGAGTTCGGAGCAGAACTCGTGCTCGACCCCCGACTTCCCCCTGATCCTGAAGGGACCCATGGATCTGTATCCCCTCGAGGATGCGGAGGCCTCCAGCTCGTCGAGGAGCTCCATGAGCCCCGATAGCGCGGGCCTGAGCTCCTCGGGGACCTCATAGCTCACGTCCTTAACGGGCTCCAGCTGTTCCGGCGAGACCTCCCTCCCCGAGGACGCGCCCACGAGCGATAGATTGGGACGGGGAAACGTCTGATGGCAACTGTTGCACTGATACCAGAAGCCTATGGCCCTGAGGGATCCGGCGTCGACAGAGGCGCCGCACCTGGGACAGCGCATGGATCCCTCCTTTCCGAAGTCGGACAGCCTCCCCACGTAGCCGCAGTCCGTGTGCTCCACCAGTTCCTCCCTTTCTAGATCCTGCGAACCGCAGAAGGGGCAGCTGAGCCGCGCGTAGAATTCGGAGTCCCCGGTGGACGACGCGATCGCCCTGTACGCGATCCCGGAGACCCTGAGGACCCCCGAGAGCTGGCCCAGAACCCATTCCACATCCGCCGCGCCGAGCCCTGATCCCTCCGCGAGCTGCCGCGCGGTCAGCGGTGCCTGGGATTTCAGCATAGTCCTCAGCGCCGATCTTACGCGGGGATCGCAGTACTTGAATATGGACTCCCCCAGCTGCTGCACGGCGCCGCAGTCTATGTCCAATGGACGTGGTACTAACAATCCATGTAAAATCCTTTACGTTTACGCCCGGGCCCCTTTACGCTGGGCTGATCGATCGATGATACTGAAGCCGGAATTTGGGGGAACCCCGCCCTCAGTCGGCGGTTCCCTTGACGCCCGCCACCGATCCCCTCCTCCATTCATCCCGCTCCAACGCTGCCCTGAGGGCCGCGCCCAGCGCCCTGAAGGCGGACTCCCACGCATGGTGCGGATCCCTCCCCCTCATGAGGTCGACGTGTATGGTGGCCCTCATACCCTGCGCCATCCCCTCCATGAATGCGACCAGAAATTCCTCCTGCAGGTCCTCCACGTAGCCGAAGCGTTCGATGGACCTCTCCACTACGGCGAGGGCCCTCCCCTCGTATGAGACGCGCGCCTGGGAATACGCTTCGTCGAGCACCGCCTGCGCGAATCCTTGGCATCTGCACCCAGTCGCGGCTATCCTCTCCTCGGCCATGGACCTGAGCGCCGCCCCCAGCGATATCCCCAGGTCCTCGGCCACCGTATGCATGAGCCTCCTCGATGACTCGACCGATGCATCGACGTTCATCTCCAAGTAGAACGCCAGTATCTCCACCATGTGATCCAGGAACGGCGATCCGGTGGATATCCGCGGAGCTCTCCTGGGCCCCTCCTCGACCGCCACACGGACGGTCGTCTCGGATGTCCTCCTCTCGACGGACGCGTACCCGGGGGATGAGCCCGTGACGCTTATCCCGAGGCTCACGCGCCGGATATGGCCCGGGCCTATTTGTCCGTTTGGCCGAGCCTGGCCTCGACCGACCTCGCGTGGCTCGGGAACCCTTCGTGCTCCGCCATGGTCAGCACGACGCCCGCGAAGTCCCTGAGCCCCTCAGCGGTCGCCGCCTCTATCGTCGGCTTCCTGAGGAACGCGTCCACGCTCAGGCCGGAGTAGAGCCGCGCGTACCCGCCCGTCGGCAGGGTCGCGTTCGGCCCGAGCCCGTAATTGCCGGCCGATATCGGGGTACCCAGGCAGACGGTGCCGAAGTTTCTCAGCCTTCCCCTGTAGGATCCGTAGATCTCATCCGCGCGTGAGCTGTCTATCAGCAGGTGCTCCGCCGCATATGTGTTGGCGAAGTCGATGGCCTCGTCCATCGAGGAAGCCACGAATATCGCGCTGTACTTTCCGGCGTTCGCCAGTACGTAGGATCTCCTGGGTTCGGGAAGCTCCTGGATGGCGCGATCGATCGCCTCCGCCACCCTGAGCGCGTGCTCCATTGAAGTGGTCACCAGGACAGCCGAGGAATCGGGGCCGTGCTCGGCCTCGTTCAGGACGTCCCACGCGACTATCCCGGGATCCACGGTCCCATCGGCTATTACGAGCGCTTCGCTGGGGCCCGCGGGGAGATCGACTCTCACGAGGTCCCTGACGAGCCTCTTCGCCGCGTACGTCCACGGGCCACCCGGGCCCGCGATCACGTCCGCGCGCTTCACCGTGCGCGTCCCGAGGGCGAACGCCGCGACCGCGTGCGCCCCCCCCATTATGTAAAATTCATGCGCCCCGGAGAGGTGCGCCGCGACGAGGGTCGCGGGCTCCATCTTCATGTCGTTCCCCCAGGGCGGCGATGCCACGGCTATCCTCGGCACCCGAGCTACGCTCGCCGGCACCGTCACCATGACGGACACCGATGGATAGCTGGCCTTCCCCGCGGGGACGTAGAGCCCGGCGGAGTCCAGGGGGAAGACGTCCATCCCCGCCCGGAGGCCCGGCTCCACCTCGATCGTGAACCCCCTGGGCATCAGCGCTTCATGGAACCTCCTGACGTTGGCTATCATGTGCTTAATAGCGGAGAGCGCCGCGTCGTCCACAAGCCTGTAGGCCTCGGATATCTCCTCGGGCCTCACGGATATCTCCTCGGGCCTCACGCGCCTGCCCACCTGGGACGAGAGGAACTCGACTATTGCCTCGTCGCCCCTCTCCTTCACGTCATCTATTATGCGGCGCACATTCGGCTCTATGCCGGAGATGTCCAGCTCAGACCTCCTGAGGACCCTCTCGATGAGGTCGCGGGGCGCGTCGCGGATCGCGTACACGGGGTACACGGCCATGCCGCGGACGGTGGCGCGTGGGCTCTATTATCCCTTAAGCAGGGGGCGTCCGGGGCCGCGGTTCCGCCCCGGGAAATGACCCCAACAGTGCGCAACGGGGATCCGCCGATGGGAATGGGCGCGATTCGGAGGAAACGGCATCCTGCGGTCAGCTTCTCACGCGGCGCAGCGCGGGGCCCAGGATGGCGGCGGCCGACGCCGCGGACGCGGCGCCGAGCGCGTCTATGGAACCCCACAGCGCAACGGGGTCCCTCAGGAAAGCTGACATTGCAACCCCTCCGTAGAACGCGCCGATGGATCTCGAGAATCCGGTGAACATGCCGAAGGCCCCCAGGTAGGAGCCCCTCCTGGCCGGATCAGCGAGCGCGTTCGCTATCGCGGAGACCACCGGCGACGTGAAGTCCTCGCCCACGGTCAGCACGGCCACGGATAACATGGCCCACGGGAGCGACCGGCCGAACGCCAGCATCGTGAACCCCGCGGCGTAGAACGCGATGCCCGTGTAGAGCCATCTCAGGGTGCCCCTGCGCGAGGCCATCCTGGATATGGGGTACTGGAGGGCCACGACCATCAACCCGTTCACCGTGTAGAGCGACCCGATCCCGGCGAGGCTCAGTCCGCCCACGGCGCTCTCGAACACCGTGAGCGTCAGGCCGAACTGCGCTATGAACGCGTAGAGGAGTACGAACGGGGAGATGCGCCCGAAATATCCGCGGTCCGGGATCCCGGGCCGCCCCACGGTGCCCGTCGGCTCCACTGTCAGCGCGAACAGCGCGGAGGCCGCGAGGGCCGCGCCCGATATTATAAACGCGACCTCGTACCCCAGGGCATCCGCGAGGACGCCGCCGACGAGCGGCCCGAGCGCCCACCCGAGGTTTATCCCTATCCTGACGGTTCCGTAGTTCCTTATCATCTCGCCGAGTCCGCTTCCGCGGTCCCCCACCATCGTGTTGAACGCCGAGAACGACAGGCCGCCGAACAGGTTCTCCGCCGCCGTCGCGGCCGCGAACGCCGAGTAACCCGGGAACTCCAGGGACAGGCCCATGAGCGCCAGGGCCGCCCCCGAGAGCACCAGGGCCGCGGCCATGACGCGCCTCCTGCCGACGCGGTCGGACGCCGTCCCCCCGGCCAGCTGTCCCAGGGCAGACGCCGCCCCTAGCACCAGGTAGTATGCCCCGACCTCCCCTATCGGCATCCCCCTGGAGTAGAGCACCAGCCCCACGTACGGCGTGACGAGCGATATGGCGAAGGTCCTGAGCACCCCGAGCGCTGTCAAGCGCGCTATTCCGGTGGACCCGGATGCCATGCGCGCACGTCCGATGTCCCGTGCCTATACGCTAACCGGAGCCGGAACTCCTCCACGACAGGACCACGTAAATGCCGACGAGGACCATGATCGTGAAGAGGGTGAAGAACGCTATCGAGAAGTAGAGGACCGCCGGATCCGCCGAGACGAATACGGCCAGCGCGTTGAGGGTGCTCGCCATCGTGGAGGCGCTCAGGACCTTGGCGACCGTCAGCGCGAAGCTCACCCCGTACTCGGAGGCGAGCCCCTCGGCCGCTGATACGGGTGGAATTATCGCGTATGGGAGGTGCGCGAGCAGGTTCACCTCCTCGACGTCTATCACCAGCGCTATGGAAGCGAGCATCCCGAGGGCGTTCAAAGCCCTGTTCCTGATCCTCCCGGAGAGGATGAGCAGGGCTGCGGACATCAGCCCAAGGGCTATGATCGCGGCGAACGCCGCCGTCAGCGAGTACGTGGGCTCGTAGACCGGCGCGAGCGCCGCGGGAATCGTCGGGGGTCTGATGCCCAGGATAGCCCACGCCATCGTCGGCGCGTAGTAGTAGAGCTCCACGAGATACCAGACGCCCGAGAGCGCCGACGCGGCGCCGAACGATAGCGCGATCCTCCGGGAGATAGAGGCCGCCTCCGGGCGGACGCCCCTGTAGCCGTAGACGAACGCTATCAGGGCGTTGGCGAACGCGACGGCGCCGAGCAGCGTCGCCAGGATCAGCGGTGGATAGGTCGGGTTGGAGAAGAGCGACCAGTAGTTGTGGACCACCAGGTCGAATCCCACGAGCGATGATGGATCCTTCACGACGTCGACGCCGGCGGGATAGTTGACGACCGCGAACACCAGCCTGAACATCATCGGGATAACCGTCGTGAAGCCGGCCGTGAGAAACCCGAGCGCGACGTGCCTTCCGGGGCTCATGGAGCCCAGCGTCCTGTACCAGTATCCCATTAGGGGAAGCGCCACGGCGACGCCGAACGCTATCGCGGTGGCCCACACGGGCCAGAGGAGTACCCCCGCCAGGTTCGTGAACACGGGGAGCATACCGGCCAGAAACACCGTTATCACGGTGCCGAAGACGCCGCCCACAGCATATATCGCTATGAGGTACCGCGCGATGCCCTTCACCGCATCGTTGTAGCGTCCGTCGCGGCGCGATGCGTACTCCATGGCCGGGAGGGTCCAGATGATCCCCAGCACCGTGTACACGAGCGGTATGTGGACCCCGAAGACCCACGCGAGGAGCACCGTAGCTATCCACACGGCGTTCATTCGATCGCCCTCCTGTTGACGTAGAGATACACCATGTATATCGCAAGGGCCGGCATGATGAGCTCGACCGCGAATACGAGCGCGGCGAGCCATGGCGCCAGCGTCAGCGTCGGATTGTAGAGCCCCGGCCCCACGGGTATGCCGGTTATATCCGGGGGTCCGGTCGTCGAGGGGACCGCCTTCACCAATATGAAGGGCTGCCTCCCGACCTCCGCCGTCACCGCGCCTCCTATGGACGCGAGAGCCGCCAGCAACACGAGCGCGTAGGGGGCACCCCCGACGAGCAGGCGCTCGATTCTCCCGATCCATCCCAGGCCCCTGATCCTGTGGAGGCCGTAGTAGTATAGGGTGAGGCCCAGGGACCACGCGCCCAGGAGCACGCCGCCCGCGACCATGAACCCGAGGTAGAACGCCGGGAGGAACTGCGGGGGCCTGATGGAGGCGGGCCAGCTGAAGTAGCCCCAGAACGCGTGGGTGGTGTCGCCGTACGCGAGGAGGCTCGTCACCGGATCGACCCTCAGCCCGCTCCAGGACATCCCCTCTATGGCCGCGAGCTTCAGCGGGTCGAACTGTAGCACGAGCTCCCCCTGGAGGTGGCCCATCACGAATCCCTGGATCGCTATCAGCCCCGTCAGCGCCGGGAGTATGGTCCTCAGCGCCTTCAGCTTGTACGGCTTCGGGCTCCTCCGGTGGCTGTAGATCGTGATCCCGGCTATTCCGGACCAGCTCAGTATCAGCGCGGCCAGTATCCCGTGAAATATGAACTCCTCAGCGCCCCACCAGAACATGTTCAGCACGCCGGCGGGGGACGTGAAGACCGCCGCGTAGTGTATGACCTGGCCTATCGACTGGGGAAGCTGCACTATCTCGAGCCCCGGGGGCCTCATGCTCATGGATGCCATCACGGCCAGTATGTTGAAGGCGCTGTAGAGCGCGCCCAGCGCGGCCACCACCCCTACGAGCCAGTGATACCACGCGTTCCGGAACCTCCCCCAGGTCAGCACGTAGATGGGGACGAGCACGACCTCCATCAGGAACGCGTACAGCTCGAAATAGAACGGCAGCACCAAGCCCGATCCTATGAGCGTGACGAAATTGCTCCAGAGCACCACGAGCCCGAACTCGACCAGCGTGCCGAACGCTGCCCCCACCCCGAGGAATATCGTCGCTATGACGGCGAACGTCCTCGCCAGCGCGTTCCAGTCCGCGTCCCCCGTCCTCAGGTACCTGTACTCGGCGACGACTGCGAACGTTATCGTCCCTATGAACATCGACGCGAGGAGCAGGTGGGCCGTTATGCCCACGCCGGAAAGCCATCTGGCGAGCAGGGGAGCCTCTAACTCCGAGCTCACAATATATTACAGTATCCCGGCTATTATTAAATATTATGTTAATGATGGTAACATCCGCGTATCCGCGCTTGGATCGTCACAGTATGCGGAGCATCGATCCCCCGTCAACCGCCACGGTAGCGCCGTTCACGTAGCGCGCGGCGTCGCTCGCCAGGAATACGGCCACCGATGCCACCTCCGATGGATCGGCCGCCCTTCCGAGGGGTATCCCGGACGTCAGGGCGCGCTCGGCCTCCCCGGGGCTCACGCCCCTGGCCTCCGATGTCCTGCGCACCAGCGCCTCCATCCTGTCCGTCCTCGCGAGCCCCGGGAGCACCATGTTCGCCCTGAGCCCGAGCGCCCCGGCCTCGTGCGACACAACCCTAAGGAGCCCGGACAGGCTGCTCCTCAGCACCGTGCTGAGCGCGAGGTCCAGGTTTGCCTCCGCTATCGACGTGCTCGCCATGTACACTATGCTTCCCCCGGGCCTCCTGAGCCGGTCGATGGCCCTGTACGTGATCCAGACGGCGCTCAGCACCAGGAGCCTGGACGCGTAATCCCAGTCGTCCGGCCCGAGCTCCGCGAACCTCCCGGCCCTCGGGGGGCCCGTAACATATACGATCGAGTCGAGGCCGCCCATGAGCCCGTGGGCCCTGTCCACGAGCCCCTCGACCTGCTCCCTCACCGTGAGGTCGGCCGGCACCGCGTGCACGCTGCCGCCCCCCACCCTGGAGAGTTCCCTCGCCGTTGCGTTGAGGCCCTCCCTGTCCCTGCTGGATATCGTGACGGCCGCCGCGCCCTCCTCGAGGAACCTCCTGGCCGTTGCCTTCCCGAGTCCCCTGGACGAGGCGGTCACCAGAACTCTATATCCGGGTGCGAGCAATTCTATCCTGTCCTGTTATATATGGGCGAGCTTATAAGCATGGTGATGCCGCTGCTCGTCATAGAGGAGGACGCGAGGGGGATGCGCGCCAGGGCCGCGGGGATGGAAGACTACGCCGAGGTCCTCGGGGCACTCCTGCTCATGCTGGAGCCCGGCGAGGTCACCACATACGGTGAGATGGCGAGGCTCCTGGGGGTCAGCCCCAGGTTCGTGGGCCGCCTTCTGGCGGGGAACGATCGCGCGGTGATCGTGCCGTGCCATAGGGTCGTGTCGGAGGACGGCCTCGGAGGGTACAGCTCGGGAGGCCCCGCCGTCAAGGCCCGGCTCCTGGAACTGGAATCCGACGGTCCATATAGGATGAGGCGGCTGGCGCCCGAGCTGCTGGGAATCCCCGCCCGCAGTCAGCGCTCCATGAGGCCCGCGCCCGAGAACAAGTCCACCAGATAGCGGAGTGCCCTTGCGCCGTCCTCGCCCTTCGGATAGGTGACCTCCTCCACAGGGCCCGGTATACCGTGTTCAGCCACCTTGTCCCTGTACTTCCTGGGCCAGTTCGATGGGTCGAATCCCCTCTGGGAGAGCAGCGCAAGAAGCCACCTCTGCGTGCCGAAGCCCGAGCACCCGGTCCACACGGTCTCATCCCTGTTATGCCTGACGCGGAAAGGCTTCGTGTACTTCGTCCCATGTATCGATATGTTCCCTATCTCGAGCCACGATCTGCGATCCCCGCGGTCCCCCTTGTACGGCAGCCACGACTCGAAGTCTATCGTGCCGGGCTGATCTATGTCCGGCTTCGCGCCCTCCCCGACCTCCACCTCGCCCGACTGCTCCAGGTAGAACGGGGTCACCCATGCCCACCTCCACTCGAGGTCCAGGACGTCGTCCATGAACCTCCTGTATCCATCCAGCAGCTGATTCCTCACTTCCACGGCCTGCTCGGTCCTCCCCATCCATACCACCTCTATCCTGTGGAACTCTACCATCCTCTCTATTCCGTAGATGCCGCCGGACTCCCACCTGTAGGAGGGACCGGAGCGATCGAACCACCTGACGGGCAGCCCCCCGTCGTCCACGACCTCGCCGCCGAAGAACCAGTAGAACGGCTCGCACTGCGCGTAGCACAGGAAGCTGTTGGGCAGCTCGAGCTTCCTTGCCAGATCCTCCACCGGGACCTCGTCCGTGACGGACATGTAGTCTATCACGTCCTCGAACTCCGATATATCGTAGGACCGCGGAAATGTCGCGAAGAGCATCGAGTTTATCGTCCCCTTCAGATGTCCGGTCTTCAGCCCCACGTCCAACGGATACATCTTCGGGAACACGGCCTCGCGAAACCCGAGGGGCCTGACCACCTCCTCAACGAACAGGTCGGCCAGCGGCTTCAGGAGCGCGTAGAAAGTGGGCGTGTAAACCCACTGGCCGATCGAGAACCTCTTTATCAGCCCAGAGGCCTCCAGTAGCTTGTTCGGATCGTCCATGTAGCGCGGCTCCTTCTCGGCGCTTCCCCTGATGAGGGTCCAGTGCTCCGCCTTTCCGCCCCAGGCGGCCCTGGCCTCCTTATCCTCCAGGAGCTTCAGGAGCCTGTCCAGCACGGGCTTCTTCATATCGGATTCACCGAGCCTCACGAGCGATATGCGGGTCCTCCCGCCCTCCGACGACGTGCCCGCGATGTATGGGAGCCTCAGGGAGACGCCGTACTCCCTGTCCAGCTCCACGGTCACGCCCTCCAGCGCGACCTCCCTGACCCCGAGCCTGTGAGCCCTGCCCCAGGTGCCCTCCATGTGATTCCTGACCCTGAGGGCGGCGTTGTGTATCTTCACGCGTCTCCCGGTCTCCATTCCGAGCCTCAGCACGTCGCCCGACGCCGAGTATGAAGTCACCCGGGCATCGATGCCCCCCAGCACCCTTCCGTTCAGCTCGTCGACGAACGCAGGTAGGGAATCCACGACCTCCCGCGGCAGCTCCCTGTTGAACCTGTAGACCGCGTCACCCGTGAACTTCACGTCAGGGGGCCGGGCGCGCGGGTTAAATATCGTTTGCCGGGCGACGGTGAAGACATGCGCCGGGAATGCAAAGTGACCGCCGGAGCAAACGTTATCTGACCCAATGACCGCGGTTACGCAGCGCGCCGTGAGGAGAAGGTCGGCCAGTCTTCTGATCGATGATGCGCCGTGGCTAATCCGAGCGCGCGTGAGCTATCCACGTCTTAGGACGCGCGCCTCTCACATCCTCGGCCGAACCCGCTCATCCCCACATGGATAATTATTTTATTCAGCATCCGCGAGGGCCCGTTCCGACCGGGCAAGGAGGTTCCCTTCTGACATAGGTTTTAGACTCGACCAACTCCCCCCGCGCCCCCGGTATCTCCGCGAAATCACGACCTCGCCTCTTCGCCCTCGCAGTCCACGGGGCGGACCGGCGCGGCATTTCCC
>Ga0209012_1001767_pt1 | contig 21020 bp, 24 predicted proteins | sample RS3BMetagenome_FD_184735 | JGI IMG/M metagenome (GOLD analysis project Ga0209012, IMG submission 184735) | Ferric oxide microbial mat and aquatic microbial communities from Rainbow Spring, Yellowstone National Park, USA - RS3B (SPAdes) (version 3) ...
AACTTAAAAGTCTGGAATGACAAACCAAATACTTGTTGTGTGCGGGGAAAACGCTGGGAACGTGTCATCTTAGAACGCTGGTAGCGTAGCACACAGAGACAAAGGTTATTAACTATGGGGGGATAGTAACTATGGGGGGATAGTTATGAACTATTTTAGCCCAGAGCCAAAAAAGAGAAAAGAGGATTTCTTCGACATGGAATACGAATGGAGCGCGCTTGATAGGGCCTTAAAAAAAAGGCAAGATGGTGGTGGTAACAGGTCTGAGGAGATACGGAAAGACCTCACTCATCATGACTTACATGAATGAGAGCAGAGAAAAGTATGTTTATCTGAACTGCAGGCTTCTTCCTAGTGTAGTTTCACTCAACTCCTTCAAGGCGCTCCTAGAAGAGGAGCTCACAAAGAACAGCTGGGGAATCAGGCTACTACGAAGCCTGAAGTCCGCTGAGGTTCAGCTTGGAGGCTTCGGGCTGAAAGTCGGCAGGAAGGGTGAGGAGAGCATACTGAGGACTCTGAAGGCCCTTGAAGGAAGCGTGCTCGTCATAGATGAGGCTCAGACGCTCAGGATGTCGGCCTACAGGTTCGACTCACTGCTAGCCTACATCTTCGATACCACAGACGTAAAGCTAATCATATCAGGGTCTGAGGTAGGTCTCCTCTATAGGTTCCTAAGACTTGAAGACCCAGAAGCCCCCCTTTACGGAAGGGCCTACAGCGAGGTAAGGCTGAACCCACTCTCGAGAGACAAGGCAAAAGAGTTTCTTATACTCGGCCTCGAACAGGAGCATATGGTGGTAGATGAGAGGGTTATAGAGGACGCCCTCGAAAACCTGGACGGCGTCATTGGCTGGCTCACCTACTTCGGCTATTCGCTGGCCACGGGAGGCCTGAGCCCTGAGAAGATATATGAAAAGGCATCTATCCTCGCTGTGGACGAGCTCAAAAAAGCACTCAAGCTCTACGGCGCCGGGGAGCCAAGGTACAGCGAAGCCCTAAAAATAACCGCGACACTAGGCTCCGCTACTTGGACCGAACTAAGAACAGGGATTGAGGCAAGGCTGGGGAAGATCACCGACAGCACCCTCTCGAACTTGCTCAGAAACCTCAAAGACTCTGGCTTCATCAGAAAAGATGAGGGTAAATACACGCTCACGGACCCTATACTACGACGCGGAATCCTCACACACCTCTAAGCCCCCACCACTACGATGGGTACACCCCGAGACTGCACTCGACACCCCAGCACCCTCATACCACGCACAAGACCCCGCTTACTGAAAAGCCACGAAGGACAACCAAAAGCCATCCTGCATGGATAAGGCGTCACTCCACATCGCACACCGCACACTTAACCTCCACATTCCTCCTCTACACGTACACCTTCGCGTCACTCACCACACCCACTTCCCCCGCTGTTTCATAACAGTTGAGCCACACCCCCTCATCCCCATGCTCAAGAGACCCACCCATAACCACAACTAGAACACCTATACTTAAAGGGCGTCGATATATACAACCCCCGGATAAAATTTCAACTTAGCCATCCTACTTCCAGGGAAAAAGGATCCAATGGATAGGGGCTTCCCCCGCCCCCCAAACCCCTAAAGCTATCCGTGCCTAGGCTGACGCTTGGCGGCGGCGATGAACGCGACCCATAGGATTGTTGGTACGACGATTACTATGAGGAGTGCCGCTATATGCTGGTAGCTGAGGATGAGTATTTCGACTGCGGCGGACGCCCCGCTCAAACCCATGAGCCACGTGACATTCGACCTCGGGATGATCGTGCTGGCGGCGGCCAACCACTCCACGTGTGGGTTGGGGTGAACGCTGAGATAAGAAAACCCGTCTGGTTCGGTGTCCCACTCACACGGACGCACAGCCCCGAACGCACTAAGGTTTCTACGCAGGCTGAGAAAGAGGTGTCTGTGCAGGTGACCCTGTTGTCCTCACACACCGAGCGATAATTCTGGTATCGTGAAGCAGTGACCCGCGGGGGCTGATTCAGAAACCATATTCACCAGAACTTCGGGCTGCGAAGCTCCGTGAAGCGCTTCAGGGCTGCCTCAAGGATGGGACAAGGGTTTTCCACAACAACACAAACCGTTAGGAGAACACCCTTCACACCCATCCTAGACTTCTTGGGACTATTCGTGCACCGATACACCACTTAGAGGTGATTCGCGTGAATGCTTATCTAGACAGGGGCGGCCAACACCCAAAAAACCCCTTTTTTACCCCACACATAAACCCAGAACTAGGCAGGGGCACCCCCACGTGGATCCCGGATCCAAAGTTAGTTCAGGTCATGGTGGCGAGGCGCCGGAGCCGGATCCCCCCTGCTCCCGGGGCTGGGGTTGAGCCGGCTGCTTAGGCCTGATGTCGAGCGCCTGAATCAAGAGTTGCTGGAGGAAGACCACCTGCTCCCTCAAATCATCCAGCCTCTGAATCACACTCTTCTCCACGGCGTCAATCCTCTGATTCACACTCTTCTCCAAACTATCTATTTGCTGGTTAGTGGTATCTATACGCTGATTAGTAGCATCTATACGCTGGTTCGTGGCGTCTATACGCTGGCTTAAAGCCTTCTCCGAGGAGTCTATACGCTGGTTTGTGGCGTCGATCTTGGCTTCTAAGCCGTCGAACCTCGCGTCGAACTCCCTGCGTAGGTAGTCGAGCTCCTCCCTGACTATGCGGCGCAGCTCGGGCTCCGTGAGCCTCTTCAAAGCCTCCTTAGCAGCCTTAGCCATAACAACTAGAAGACGCCCCCAACACTATAAGCATTATCCCCTACCCATCCCCACCTACATTCATCCATTCATCCATTTTTCATATTCGTATCTACATCCGCATACACGCCTCCAACCCAGCCCCCATACAGCAGCCACCCATGTGTCCGGCGGCCGGATGCGTGATCCGGGCTTTAAAAGGTTTTCACATATTAATGTATGAGGGAATATGCGTGGAAAAAAGGAGGGAAATATGTGGGTCGGCGACCAGGCGGCCGCTGGCTCCAATATGAGTACGGCGCGAGGAAAACCCGGAAACACCCTGGAGAGACTCAGAGACCGCTTCAGGCTGGAGTCGTGGATGGTTAAGATGTGGGTGGCGCTCAGCGCCCCAAGCGAGGTGCTCGCGGCACTACTCGTAAACATGGCGCTCGGCCCCGTGGACCCCCGCGTGGCCACACTCGAATACACAGACGCACACTTCCCACCACCACTCCCACAGCTAGAAGCCCGCTTCATATTTGGCCCATGGATATGGCTAACCATAGCGGCACTCGCACTCGTCCCCATATACCTCCTAGCATACTACATCGGGCTCGCCGCACTCCTCCGATTCATACGCACCTTATCTGGACAAGATCAAATCAAGAACTATAATGTTGAAATACCGTTGTTCAATATAGATGTTGAGTGTGAACACTGTGAATAGTACTACTTATTGAGAAACCTGCCAAAGAGCCCCCTTTCCCTCCCCGCTTCTTTAGCGGCTTCAGACGCGTGTTCTTCGCATACCCATCTTTCTCCTTCGCTATACGCGTGCTTCTCACACAGGGGGACCCCACACGTATCGCACACAGCTATCGTCGTTCTATGAAGGAGAGCACACTTTCTACAGTTTGCCAGTGTATCCACGATAACCCTCCCCGAGGAGGCAAGAATCCTTCTCTGGAATGTCGTGTTCCCGGATTCGAATTGAAGATCCCATTTGGGCACATAAACCATCTTGACACCTCTTATCTCAACTTCACCCGGCCTCGGCACAACCTTTATGCTCGGCTTATCCAGCATTCCCAACAATGAATCATCCCTCACCTTCGGTTCATAACTAATGCTCTTCGTGTTCTTCCCAATAACGTAGCTCCTCACCATCTTGGCGGCTTCGTTGTCCGACAAAGCTGGTTCCGCCACTTTCACATCATAATCAGAGGTCTTCAGCACACTCTCCTTCCTCGCATCAATCTGCAGCAAATCCTGCGCCACCAGCTTATCCTCCTTAGACTCTAGCCTCTCCTCTTTACCCTTGAACAAACCCGAAACCACACCCCAACCCGACTCCCTGTTAATTATTTCCCCATCAAGCGCATCAACTATCACCGAACCTTCATCACCCAGTTTATGCATCCTCCCACTCGGATCCCTTCGAACCATACGGAGCCTGTATTTAATGATAAAGTAAGGATGGTAAAACAGAACCCCGCTGAACAACTCCACCCTATGAGGATTCCTTATCCCCACAGCGGATGCGGACTCAAAGTTATACGCCACCGGAAGCACCAGGTCATGCAGCAGGCTAGGGTTGACGATCCTACCAATCGCGAAAGCATAGAATTTCTCCAACAGCTTCTCCCTATCCCATAACTCAATCCCCGCGGATTCAGCGAACTGCTCAGCCTCGCTTGAAAAGACGCTTGTAGTAACAAATACACCCGACATTATACCAGTGTCCTGCAGCTTATTCATAAAATTTCTAAGCTCAGATACTCCCACCGCCCTTGATTCATCGTAATTCTTACACTCCACAGCCAACCTCCTCTTACCCCGTGTAAGAAGAATGTCGATTTCAGCGGTCGCCCCCGTCCTAGTCGCCGGCCTCACCCTCCTTTGAACCGAGTAACCCATCCTCTCAAAAATGCTTGCAACGGTTTCTTCCAGCCTAACACCGAGATCAAAAGCACGAGGCCTCGGCTGCCCAAAAGCCCCTCCATCAGACGCAGCCGAAGCCCCACCACTACCCACACCAAAAGACTCCTCCGATGACCCCAATCCAACAGGCTTTTCAACGCTCTTCGCTATAGGCTGCGCCACACCGCAGTACGGGCAAAATTTAGCGTCAAAAACAGGTAACTCCTTACCACAGTTAAAACAAAACGTCACAACCACACCCCCTCAAAGCCCACATTATAAGCGCCCCCGCTCAAATAATTTTCATCCACACATACGCTTCCCCATCTATTAAAATTTTTCAACACGTCAAAGTTCCTACCCACCCCGATCACACATGAATACCTAATAAGCAGGATACCGATGACAATAATGTCAAAAGTAGTTGGGGTTACCCCGGGCGAACCACTGTTTGAGGATACCGATGACAATAATGTCAAAAGCGAATAAAGACATATAATGACGACCAAGAGACTGTGTTACAAAAGGCACACAAATGAGCACAGAGCGTGCGGCTCAACTCTTAATACCTGAGCTTAACATATAGATCAAACGCAACAGAGAGAAGGCACACCACGGGAGTAAATGGGCCGCCATACTAACACAGCTTGTACTAGTGATAGCCCTAGCCGACGCGATCCAACATAGTAGCAAGGAGACCAAGAGCCATAAACATGTAGGCAATGGTATTCGAAGCCACACAACTAATACACCGTCACCACCGCATCCACAATCTAAGGAACTCCATAGATCAAGACAAGCTTTTTATACATGATAATTTTAACATTGTTATATTATATGAAGGTCTCTAAAGTTCATATCAAAAACTTTAGAATACTTCATAATATATGTCTAACACTAGACAACATTACCACCATCGTGGGCGCAAACGGCTCCGGAAAATCCACTCTCCTACACGCTCTCCATGCTTTCTTTGACCCGAAATTCAAATTATCAACAAGAGACTTATGGCACGAGGATACTTCCCAGACCATCGAGATAACCCTAGAGTTCGTGGGGCTGACCGCTAAGGAGAAGCAGGAGTTCACTAAATACGTTCACAAAGATACATTGAAAGTCACCAAAACCTTCAAAATAGAGAATGGGGAACTACAGCAAAAATATTTCGGATACATCCTATACTTTCCAGCATTCGAAGAAATAAGGCGCTCCCAAGATGTGAGAGATATGGTAGCTAAGTATGATGAGTTTAGAAAAAATCACCCTGACTTCAATCTAAAAGAGGCAAAGAAGAAAAACGAGATTATAGCCGAGCTAGAAAGATGGGAGAACGAACATCCAGATAGATGCGAGGAAACACAATCCGAGCACCAGTTCTTCGGGTTTAAAGAAGTGGGTGGAGGCAAAATCGACAAATATCTCAAATTCTTATTTGTACCAGCAGTCAAAGACCCCGCTAAGGAAGCGGATGAGGAGGGTAAAGGCTGGTTCAGCGAACTCGTAGACACACTCATCCGCTCACAGATTACAAACAACCCAGAACTGCGCAAACTTAACGACAAAGTTAAGAAGGAATACAAGGAGAAACTAAACACACTCGAAGTTCACAAGTTACAGAACTCTATTAACCAGACCCTACCCCACTACGCGCCGAACACGAGCGTCAAATTAAAGTGGAACACCGATGAGTTCGACCCACTCACCACTTTAAGCCTAAAGGTCGGCTTGGTCGAAGATGGCTACGAAACAGACCTAATCCAGGCTGGCCACGGAGCGCAAAGAGCATTCCTCATGACCCTCTCACAATCCCTAGGCGATGTGCTTACAGAGGGGGACAAAACCCTAATCCTAGGGATAGAGGAACCCGAACTATACCAGCATCCAACCCGGCTACGCCACATAGCCCGAAACCTGTACGCATCATCCACCATGGCAAATCAAAACAGCAGACTACAGTTAATCCTCGTGACACACTCACCATACTTTATCACGGTTGAAGCACTAGACACCCTAAGAAGATTCCGCAAAAGCTCTGGAGAAATACACGTAGCTGAAATAAGCCTCAAAGACATAGTCAACCAACTATGCGACGCCTACAAAGACTATAATTATATCACGATTAAGGCGCTAAAAGCAAACCCAACTGCACCTATAAGCTAGGAATCGGTTGATATATGAGATAATCAATTCTCATATCAGGCATTTTTTCCGCAAATAAAACGAAACCAATGATTTAATACGATCTTATCTAGAGTATGCAGTATCACTATACCTTGCAAATAGGATAAAGAAGCCTGTCTATCACACTATTATAGACACTATCGAAGTTATCAAGGCCTTCGTTATGTTAGATCTAATAAACGCGTATCAGTATACCCTCTCTTACGCCTAAACCAAACTAATGCTTGGCCAGAACATCTACAGCTCCGTCGTCTTCCATCGCAAAATTGGCTCCAAATCTCTTTGAAATCACTCGTAACTTAGTGAATTCATCTACCAACTGTCTACCAGTCAACAAGATTGGTGGGTTATCACTTTGGCAGTAGGCAAAATGAATACGATATGCTGGCATATTATCCCTGAATTTTACACTAACTATAAGATTACTGGGCGACATTCCCCAATGACCTACGTTTGGTGGGAACGGGTTTATCGGGCTGTTTAATGTACGTCTATAGCCCTTGAGCGTAAACATTAAGTGTCCAATTCCGTAAAATATTGGCTTACTCTTGTACATCTCTACGGCTTGGATAGTGTGAGTATGGTGACCAACTATTAAGTCTGCCCCCCAGTCAATGAGTGCATGCCCTAGTTCAACCTGGTAGTCAACCACGTATTCCTGGAAAGGAACCCCCCAATGTACAGTAACCGCGAGAAAGTCAACCGTATTCTTAACTGATCGAACCAAGCGACCTACAAAGTTTAAGTCTTTTTGGCTAACCTTAGAAACCACGATTGGAGGTGTTCCTGGATTCTCAAGTAAAAATGAGTTTTCAACATAAAACCAACTGTGCACATTAATAGCGGCAACACCAGGTGACAGCTTAGTTGCACCCGAGCCAGGTGGGTTAGTACAGGAGACACCGATGAAACCAGCCCTGATACCACCCGGTAACGTCTTAATGACAGGGCGAAAAGCTTCCTCAGCGTCTACTCCCGCCCCTATTCGCGAAACCCCCGCACTGTCAATCGTGCGAAGAGTGTCCGTAAGCCCTTTCGCACCATAATCCATCATGTGATTATTGGCCAAGTGGAAAATCGTGACACCCGCAGTCTTGAGTTGACCAATAACTGCTGGACTCTGCTTCAATACCGCCCATTTCCTGCTTTGGGGTAACGCCGCATCTGTTGCAGGTGCCTCCAAGTTCACCACAACTTCGTTCGAGCCTTGAAAAAGTCCTAGTGCGCTATTTTTTAGACGTGTTGGTAAAGGTTTTGCGACTCTAACATCGCCTCCAAAAGATATTGTGGGGTTAACTTCCCGCATGATTATATCAGCCACCCCTCGCCAGTTCACCCAAATTTCTCCCAACTTTATCTATAATTCTTTTTGAGGTTTTTTCAATTACCTTTTCCGGTAAGCTAAGTATCCTACCTGAAAGTTTAAGATCGGCTTTCCACAAAACTTCAAACCCATTAGCTACTTCGTTAAAAGTAAGAACCAGCTCTATTGTAAAACTAGTACCAACCCCACTTCCGACGCCTCTGTAAACCACCCTCTTCTTTTCAGCGACGTCTAATGTATCAACGCGCATCCAGATATCGCCTGGTAAACCCCATACCGGCATTTTCATTGTCAAAAAATACGCTCCTCTACCAAGGACTTGAAGTGACTCGACATAAGGAAAAAGCTTCTTTATCGTCTCAGGATCAAAAAATTTTGGCCATGCTATTTCAAGAGTAGTGTTTACGTAATACTTACCTTGGAATTCGAGTCTTTTTTCGTTCACTCCATAACTCACCTAAAATTTTGGGGTCCTTTAAGGACCCTTAATACTGACATCCTTCTCCGACAGCTTTTCTAAGAGAACCCCTCGACTTTCGGTTCCGAACGCAAAAATCACCGCTCCACCCATAGCCATCATTATACCCGCTAAAAGAAATACGCCCGCAAATCCCCCAATCGGATATAGACTAGCAAAGACTATTGGCATCAGGATTGCGCCGATCCGTGAGAAAGCCGACGCCGAACCTAGGCCCGTGTTACGTGCAAGTGTAGGATATTGCTCAGCGACATAGAGATAGATCGAAGGATAAGCCCCGTTTAGAAAGCCAACGAAAAGCGTGAGGAAGACCGCAACGTAGATCGCAGAGGGTGCAAAAGCAAGCCCAACCGCTGAAAGGGCACCGCCCACCAAATATATATAGACAGTTCTCTTCCTACCTAACCTTGTATCAGCCAATCTAGGCGCAATCATATTTCCTGGAAGCGCGCCCAGAATATACGCTATAAGAACAACAACAATGCTGTGTTCTATCGTATACCCTTTAAGGCTGAGAAGTACATAGATCCATGTATAGAACCCGTAGTAAGCCGCAGTCTGCCCGAAAAACGCTATCCAGCTCATTATGGTTCTCTTCCTAAATTGATTAGAAAAAAGCAGAAAGAAGGGAACTTGCTTTTGCGGCTGCACCTCTATAATGGAGGCTGGAGGCAGAGTACCTACATATTTTAACGTTGCGGACTCTAATTTTTCAAGGCTTTTCTCCGCTTTATCATACAGTCCCTTTGCCTCGAGCCATCTGGGCGACTCGGGTAAAAAGGGTCTAAAGATTGCGCCCGTAAGAGCAGTAACGCCAGTATACAGTAATAATCCCCTCCATCCAACATACGGCAAGGTAAGCGAGAGAGCCGTGCCTAATACCAAGCCGAAAGCGTACGAACCAGTCGCCCATCCAGTTAGCCTCCCCCGTTTAGCAGTAGGCGCCAGCTCATTCATATATATCGTGCCAACGGCGGTTTCAGCACCAGAAAAGAACCAAGACACTGCGGTGAGGAATCCGAGCAAAGGCCAGTCGCCGTGAGGTGTTAGGGCCCTAAGCGCCGAGAAAATGCTCAACCCAACGAGTGTCCATAAGAATACGTTACGCCTACCGAATTTATCACTTAGACCACCACCAATACCCGCACCGAAAAGGTAACCTATAGGACCAGAACTACCTAGCAAACCGACCTCCCCTAAACTCAGGTGCCAATCCGTTCGCAGAATATCACTAATGAGCCCTGTAAACGTCGTGTCCATAGTCTCAACAGTGAAACCGATGCCTACAAGCGCCAAAATCAAATACGTATACGGAGTAACCGGTAGCCTTTCGAGTCGACCAACCGCATTCACAACCGATTGTTTACTCAAGCAGAGTCACCACCGTTACTCAGTTGGCCCCCTTTCCCTGCTAATCCGTTTGCCGCCCTTGAAGACATCAACTATGGACGATTCATCCTTCAACTTTGCAATATCCTCTAAAGGATTGGATTTAACAACAATAATATCAGCCAAACACCCTTCCTTTATATTTCCTATAAGGGGATTGCCTAATATTTTAGCCGCGTTAATTGTCCCTGCCCGAATCGCTTCTAAGGGGGATAAACCACTTTTTACGAGCAAATCAAGCTCAGAAGCGCTCTCACCGTGTCTTTGCATATAGCCAGCGTCTGTCCCCAGTCCAATTAAAACCCCGTTCTCACGAGCGAGCTTTACACTCTTCCTTTGTAGATCTATTACTCCCTCCGTCTTCCTGATCGCGTATTCGGGCAATCCTTCCGCGGCACCCCTACTCACAACAGCGCTTGTAACACTCAGCGTAGGTACCAATGCTGCATTCTTCCTAGCCATCTCCAAGGCTAGTTCAGGTTGTTCAGCCAGCATCGAACCATGCTCTATGGTATCTGCTCCGGATTCAAGTGCTAACTGTATCCCAGCCGGCCCGTGAGCGTGAACCGCAACCTTCCTCTTCGCGGCGTGCGCCTCATATGCTACAGCTAATAACTCCTCTCTCGTAAACTGTGGAGAATCAGGGTAATCACCCTCAGAAGCCACGCCACCTGTCCCCAAAACTTTAATCCAATCTGCACCCTGCCTAACAAGCATCCTAGTGGCAAACCGCACACTCTCCACTCCGTTAACTATTAGCCCAAACGTCGGACCACTTACATCATCCCGAACCCATAAGTCACCGTGACCACCAGTCATCGAAAGTGCTTTCCCTGACGTATAGATGTTTGGACCAACAACCAACCCCTTAATAATAGCCTCCCTTACGCCAATATCAATATAATCCATCGAACCTAAATCTCTAATTGTGGTAAACCCACTTCTCAGATGTTTGTACGCTTCCCATACAGCCTTAACCGCTCTGAAAGCTGTCTTCTCCTTGAATAGGGAGTTCATACTCCAAGCATAAGGCGTTCCATCGAAAGCTATATGAGTATGCAGATCGCAGAGGCCAGGCAAAACATAGTTATTCTTAGCATCATACAAAGCCCCCTCACCATATCTTTGAGCTTCACTTTCAGAACCCACAAAACGAATTATACCATCTACTACCACGATAACCGCATTATTCTTTACACCTCCCCTTTCGACATCGATAAGAGAACAATTAACCAGCTTTAACAAGCTGCTAGACATCGGAACTAGGCACCCCCTAAATATGTATACCCAGGAACAATCGGCCGCCCCTCCTTAAAGCGACCTAATGAATAAACCGACAAATCCAACTCTGGTTTCCTATCCAACACCTTATCGCATATATATTCACCAACAGCTGGCGCTTCCTTGAAACCATGCCCACTAAACCCCACAGCATAAAAAAGCCCATCAGTCGTCAATGATTCACCCAATATTTCGTATCCATCACTACAATCATCGATTATACCAGCCCAACCGAACATCGGGTATCCTTCTTTTAGAGCTGGAAATGTCTTCGAAACCGCTTGATATATAAACTCTGCCTCATCGGGAAACAAAGACCCATTATAACTATCCGGTGTCAGTTTGTAACCACCCTGCGGCTTCATCATATTATTCACAACCCTCTTTAACTGACCAGTAGCAGAAGCCGCCCCCGCCAGCAGTCCAGGGCCAGCAAGCAAAACATCATCTGCGTAAGGCCTACCGTAAACACCGCTCACCATATCGTAAAACGCCGGGTGATCTCTGCCAAAGCCAGAAGGTCCCCGAGTCAACAGAACGGGCGACCTCCTCGGCCTTATGGGGAGCTCGTCTCCAACCCCCCTAGCCAAATCAACCGACCAAGCACCCGCGGCGATAACAACCCTATCAGCCCTGACCAAATCACCGTCAACCTTTACGCCAGTTATACTCCCACCGTCGACAACCAGCTTATCGACACTCCTTCTCGGGAATATTTCTACTCCGTTAGCCTCTGCCGTACGCCTAAAATAATTTACAGTCTTGATTGGATCAGCATATCCAGCCTCTTCCTCGAATGCAAAGGCCGCGTAAATCTTGTGATCAATAAACCTATCTACACTTTCTAGTTCACTAGGATTGCTAGAGTATCTTACATTAGACCCAGCGTTACGCATCATCCGTGTAACTTCCCTAAGCGTGTCAGCATCCTTTGAGCCGACGCCAACCATGAAACCAACCTGATTGAACCCTGTCTCAACCTTCTTCTTTTTAAAAAACTCCAATGACCTAACAGCCACCCTAACCGCTATTTCCTCCGTATAATGCGTCCTCACCAGTGCAGCCGACTTATATGTGGCCCCCCATCCAATCAAGCCTTTTTCATACAAGGCATACGAGCCCTTCTCCTTCTCAGCAAGCTGAGATATGATACTCAAACCTATAACCCCACCCCCAACAACAATCACATCATACACTGCCACATCACAAGCATTATCCACCGCAAAGTTAAATTTATATTAATGAGTGTCACAAAATGCAACCAACTGGTTTTGAAAAGTAACATAATTGAGGAATTTTTACAGTATGGGTTGACGCCCACCGAAGCACGCGTATATGTGAATTTGATAAAACTTGGACCACAATCCGCTGGAACCCTCTCCCGAACTTTAGGAATAGAAAGAACACAAGTATACCGTACACTTAAAGCCCTACTTAATAAAGGGTTTGTTACAATCTTACTCGGTGACCCAGTGATTTACTCCGCGAAGAGCGTACGCGAATCGCTAACTTATAGAATCCTGCACTACAAGGAACAACTCAAGAAGATGGAGACAAAGATTGATCCCATAAGCCGAAAAATAGAAAAAGAGCTAAAGAATCTTAGTGTCGTAGGTCAAGAAGAGCCACAATATCGATTAAATAAGGGTAGAGAAAACTTTCTCAAGGACTTAATGTCTTCAATAACCAAAGCCCGATCTTACATATTAAGGGTACATACCGCCAATGCACTAAAAAGAACACAATCTTATGGTCTAATAGACATCTACAGACAAAAGGTGAATAGTGGCGTTAAATTAATCAGCATAAGTACAATCACACCTAAAAATCTCCTCCAAGCAAAAGCTTTTGCAAGCTTCTCAACAATATACCATCTTCCCGAAGTCAGAATCAGTTTCCAAGTTGTTGACGGAATAGAAACCATACTCTCAACAAATTACCGTGATGACTCCTCATCACGCCTAGCCCAAGACATATACATATATACGAACGACAGAACCTTCGCCGAAGCATTTAGCTTACTCTTTAGACATCTACTAAACAGCTCTGTCCCAGCAGAATACATAATCAAAAAAATCGTGGATACAGACTTACAACACTATGCTACTGCAGAGACCAAAATAGAATAGAAAAGAAAACACACGAACTTACCCGTAACGGCGTCTCCATGAATCCAAATAGAGTAGTCTACAGCTACAATCAAACCGCCATCAGGCATCCCCCAAGAAATCAAAGTACAACGAAGCACCAAACATGCAAGATATTTTACTCCAATAACCCACACCATAGTTTAAAAAGGATTAGTCCCAAACTAGTGTGTTAAGTAATTAATTTTAAGATTATCTAGCTCACCACCGTGTTCTTTCTGAGAGAGGAGGAAATAGCAGTATATCTTCATTACAGCTTCATGGATCTGATATCTCAGCTTCCTTGCCATTATTGTTTCACCAACAACTCTTTTCAATGCGGAGAAGAATATCTCCACCGCCCTCTCCATCTTTTTGGGTAATTCACCTCCCTCCTTCTTCCATTGATCCCTACCGATATTTCTTATTCTTCTTTCTGACTATCTTAGCCCTATATGGAGAACCTCTTGATAATGTTGAAGAATTCTCCCTTGCCTTGGTGGAATAACTGCATCAATTCCCCTGCTATGGAGAAAGTTGAAGTTGCTCTTTCTTTGAGTGAGTCATAAGCTCCATCCCCATAGACGATCTTTGATTTGTTGGCTATGGGGCTGAGAATCTTTCTGAATTCTGTTGTGTCATGGATGGGAATGCTCATCCGTTATTGATAATGAGATAACATTCATGGAATCTCCATCTATTGCCACACGCATCTTTCTTTATCCACCCTTTTCTCTTCATATTCCACTTGGAGGACAACCAGTCTCCCCTCACTCTCTGTGATCTTGAAGCCTGATGAGTCTATTATGACAGTCATTCCTTCTCTTGAACTCCTGTTTATCTCATCCAGGATGCCGTATACGGGAATGCTTCTAATTCTATGGAATATGGCAACGTAGCTTAATGGACGGAGCTTCCCAGTGAGTTCAGAAAGTTTCCTTACAAATGCTTCAAGCTCCCTGAATGGGACATTCCACAGCGACCTTATTTTGGACGGGAAGAGGAAGAACTCCTCTGGATACTCATAGGGCCTTCCCACTTTCCCTTCATTCTCCCTTTCAAGATCATTCATCCATGTGTTTAGAAAGGATGTGTCTATTAGCACATCTATCCTCTTGACAAGGGAGGGGTTGTACTTTCTCCAAATCCTTTTATCTTTCCTTTCTATGCAATCCACAGAGGTGTTTGTCATAGATCATCAAACACCTCTACTAAAGTTCCGGCTTAATGTTTTCTGACCGATTAACAATTGCTTAACACACTACCATTCGCAGTAAACCTTATACCGGTAAACGAATAATAGGATACGTGGCTAGGTACGCAACTGTTTCCGCTAAGATCCCATTTGACCTTAAAGAGAAACTGAGGAAGTATGGTATCCAAGTTGGCCCCCTGATAAGGGAAGCGGTGGAAAGAGAGGTGAGGAGGAGGGAGCTTGAGGAGGTGGATAAGGACATGGAGGGGGCTTCTGAAAGGCTCAGGAAGATAAGCGACGAAGAGTTCGCGAGAATCATAAGGGAGGCAAGAGACGCGGGATGAGCTACCTATTCGACTCAAGCGCCATCATTAACCTCGTCAAAAAGAGGAGCGCGCGACTTCTCGCCTACGGCTACACCATAGAACTCGCATTCTACGAGTTAACAAATGCCATCTGGAAGGAATGCGCATTATTAAACACACTCAAACACGAAGAGGCCACGAAGCTTCTGACGAACTGTCTAAGGGCAGCCAAGGCCATACCCAAAATAGACGTGGACGAGCTGCAAGTGTTCAAACTCTCTTTAAACAACAACATATCCGCATACGACGCATCATACCTATACGCATCACGCAAGGAAGACCTCACACTAGTAACCGATGACAAGAAACTAAAGAGCGTATCCAACGGAATCACCTCGGAGGAATTCCGAGAAAACCACGCCTGAAACCCCAAGCAACCGTAGAGCACAACCAAGCCGCACACACCGTTGCGGAACGCCCTCTTTTCAGCATCTGCCTCATCGATCGCTCGATATATTGCGTCCGCTAGGGCCAAGCGCCCAGGGAATAGCCCATCTTTCGTCGATCTCCCGGGCTCCGAGGGCATAGCGCTAGGCTCATGGGCGTAGTGATCGCATGAATACCGTCGATGATTCGTTTCATCATGGCCTCCGAAATTCCGCGAGCAACATGCTTTCGCCCCGGGGGCTCGACGCGACCTCCCTGTGCGCATATCCTCGCGAAGGTCACCGGGCGCTGCGCCACGCCCTGAGGAGCCTTATCGTCGAAGTGTCTACGGTCGGTATGCCGCTGCCCCTCCCCGCCAGATACCTGAGGGCGGACTTGGTCGCGAAGAAGCCGGTTTTGCGCTCGTAGCTGAGGAAAGCCATAGGGTGCGAGATCACGTTCCTGAGGACGCGGGGGAAGAGCTCGCGCGCCCCCGATGAAGGCCGTCCTGAACCCCTGGGCCTCCAAAAGCCGGGGGCACTCCTCCACGTTCTGGGGGCCGTGGAGCTCAATCACGGCCCTCCTCACGGTTTTAAGGCTCCTCAGCCCTCCCCTTAGGGCAGCGCACTCGGCGCCCTCTATGTCCATCTTGAGCAGGGTGGGCTCGACACCGAGCTCCTCCATCAGGTCGTCGAGGGCGACGACCTTCACGCTGCCGCCCCTCCCGAGCTCGGCGTGCGCAGAACCACCCGAGCCCTCCATTACTGCGAGGCCAGGCCTTTCCCCTAGGGCTACCTCCACGACGACCACGTTCCTCAGGCCGCGCACGTTCCTGCGCAGGAGCTCGACGGACTCGGGATTCGGCTCAATTGCGACCACGAGCTTGGCGCGGGCCGCCGCCTTGGCCGTGAAGTCCCCCATGTAAGCCCCCGCGTCGACAACAACGTCGTTCGGCCCCGCGTCGAGGAAGTAGTACTCGTCCACGACATAGGTAGCATATGGAACGCCAAGGGCCAAGTCCTCCTCCGGGACCTCCAGCGAGATCCTCCCCCACCTGAACTCCAGCATTCTCGGCGCGGAGGACTAGTCGGCGGCTTATATGTCTGTTGCCGGGGGCTCCGCGTGCTGTTCCTGCGCGCATGAGGCGCTAGCTTCGCAGCAACCCCCTCCTCCGCATCTCCTCCCTTATCACATCCGCGTGCGCGTTCCAAGTGAACCTCTTGCTCTTCTCCCAGGTCGCGAGCGACATCGCCCTCCACCTCGGCTCGTCGTCAAGCAGGTCCGAGATCGCCTGGGCGGCCTCCTCGTAGTCCCTCACGACGAAGCCGTCTACGCCGTTCTCCAGGAACTCCTTAGAGCCCAGGCCGTCGTTGACGACCGGCACGACGCCGTATCCCATTGCCTCCAGCACCCCCAGGCCGGGCCCCCTCTCGTTGAAGCCGAACCTGACGAGGGCCGAGGCGCGGGAGTAGAGGTCCCTGAGCGCTCCCTCCGATAATCTCCCGGTGACCTCCACCTCCGGGTACTCCCTCGCGAACCTGACCATCGCGTCCGCCCTGGCCCAGGAGCCCGCCATGACCAGCCTCCCCCTCCGCAGCCTCCTGGCCAGCTCGCCGTACCACCGCGGCCTCCTGCCCTCGTCCCACATCGAGACCGCCAGGACAATCGGCTCCCTCTCGAGGCTTATCCTGGGCTGGGGGTAGGTCCCGAGGTATGCCACCGCGGCCCTGAAGCCGTACTCCTCCAGCACCCTCGCGTTCCACCTGCTGTTAGTGAATATCGCGGAGGCCCCGCCCAGCACCATTCTCTCGAGGATCGCGGGGAGCGCGTACTTGATTGATTCCGAGCCCAGCGCCACCTCGTGTATGTAGACGGCGTACTCCTCCCCCCTCATCTCCCTCCTCAGGAGGCCCATGATCCCCGCGAACTGGTCGTGGAAGAGGGCGGGGCCGCGCACCTCCCTCCACTTGGTGAGTATGAGGTCTAGGTCGACCGTTGCGTCCCTGCCCCTCTGCTTGGCGTAGATGGATGTGATGACCCAGAACAGGGGGGTGAGCGTCCCCTCGCCCCTCCTCGCGACCCGGAGGTCCACCGAGGAGAGGTCGTAGTCGTACGCGGCCTCCCTGAGGACGAACAGCCCGCCCAACCTCCTCGCCTCCTCGATCGCGGCCCTCGCCACCCCCCCGTTCCACAGCACCCTCAGAACCACCGTGAGCTTCTCCCCAAGCACCGGACGCCTAGGGCGGGGCGCATTTTCTGCTACGGATACCGCTTCGGAGAACACCATTTGGGGTCCCGCGCGGTTCAAGATCGATCCGAGCCCCATGTTGAAGACGCGCCTCAATGCGTCGCATGCGCCATGGTTATATTCCCTCCTGTTAACCCATAGTACTCTTTGTAGGCTTCGATGACTGTTCTGATGTCCTCATCATCCGGTGGATCCTGGAATACGCAAGGGGCATTATCGGTAAATTTAGCCACCCTTGTAGTATAATCGGAAACGCTTTCCAACCGAACGACGTCCGGATCAACCGATTTCAAAACTTCAAGCAGATCTGGATTGCGCGTCGTCATCCTGTAGAACGCCTTGACCTGATGAAATGGCCCAGAACCCTGGAGGTCATTAAACAGGTGAAGGTAATATTGCCCGTATGCCGAGGTCCTTGAGCCCCCATCAAGGGCGTAGGCCGATGATGGAGCTATAACGTGCACCTCATGACCCAGCCCCGCGAGGAGCTCGGCCTTCCTCCTGGTGAGGTAGCCAAAGCCGCCGTGCATACGGGTGGGCTCTATGCCTTCCTCGCTTTTTTTATAGTCGAAGAAATCGCTGCAAACGAATGCAATCTTCATTGTATACCTATGAACTTTGTGGCCTAATAAGGATTAGCTCCACGCCGAAGGGCGTTGATCAGATAAGGGGGATCACCCCACAACCGCGGCCACCTCCGGCGGCCCGCACTTCATCTCCTCGCGATACCTCAACCCGCTGCAGTATACGAGAAGCGCGTTGGCCATCCCGGCCAGCGGCATGCCTTCGCCCTCCTCGCGCTAATGCCGTTGAAAAACGCCCTCGCCCTCCTCTTCAGCGTCTCGAAGGCGTCTCGACCCTCCCCCCACGCCGAATATCGCGCGACGGTACCCGAGGCCGAGCTCGCGGAATGCCCGCGGGCGACGGATCCCTGCGCGCCACGGGCATGCGCGAGCGCGTTAGCGCGCGTGGGGATCATCGAGAGGCGCCCGCCCGCCTAGCGCCGTCTATCCAAGCCCCGCAGCCTTCAGGACCCTCTACGGCCTGCGACCCCCGGGCGGCCCCACCTCGAATTCATCGGTGCACGCGGCGCTGCCAATACGCCCCGGCCTCGCCACTAAACGTGGTCGACATCTTTCTCCTTCAGCGCCGTGAAGTGCATCCCTTCCCCCCCACCCGTGTTCCGTTGGCCATCTCCCACGGAGCCCGTCCCCCTCCGCGCAGAGGAGGCATGAGAGCCGACGCGGCCCGCTGGGCCCTCATGAGGTCTGGCACGCCCGGCAACCCGAAATCGGCGAAGCCCCAGGACTCCGGCTTCACCTCCGAGGGGGCAAAAGCCAGAAGAGAACGGGAAAACGCGCGCGATCGGCCTTCTCCTTTTCCTTTTCCTTTTCCTTTTCCTTCGCCTCGGCCGCCTTAACCCCTCCCGCGGCGCCGGCGCTCCCTTGGCCCGTTTTTGCTCCCGCCTTTTTCTGTCGCTTTTCACCCGGCGATGGCGGCGCGGAGCTGAACGAGCATTTCGCGCGGCGCGAACGAAGGTAAATGTATGCCCACGGGGGTGCGCGCGTTCGCGGGCCGCCATGAGCTGGCCCCTCGAGGTTCTCCCCAATTCTAGCTCTAGTTTCTAGTGCCATATGCACGCACCACTCCCTCATCGATCCAATATCGTCCCGCACATCGATCCGCAACGGTTCGCCTCATCGATCCATTTCTTTCAACTCTCACCCCCTCATTGATCCAATTCCTCGAGCGGTCTGGCCCCACATCGATCCAATATCCCTCATCGATCCATCCCACATTGAACCGTTATCCGCCTCGTTGATCCGCTCTCGCCTCATCGCTCCAATATGCATAAATGCTAATGCGCGCATTTCTCTATGCCAAGCAAACAGAGGGAATTCGATGAGAAGCTCTTCAAGAAGCTCGTGGACGAAGGCCGGACCAACAGGGAGATCGCTCAGATCATGAAGGTATCCCTTGGGACCGTCGGGCGCAAAAGGGCAGCGCTGTACCCTAGGCCAGTCCAGAAGGAAGAGGCAAACCTTCAACAAGAAAAAGGGGCGAATGGAGGCGAGCCACCCGTAGACACAGAGCAGATGATGAAGCAGGACCAGGCACTGGTCACCATGGTCCCGACCAGCCGCCCGCTCATAGAGGCCGTCATCAAGAACATGAGCTGGTGGCAGCAGGCCGTCCAGGACATTGGCTGGAGGGCGATCTTTCTCGCGGTCTCCACCGCGGAGTCAGACAAGGACGTGAACCAGCGCTTAGCTGGCTTCAAGAGCGAGCAGGAGTTCGTGGACTACATCTCGTCCATCCTGTCCGCCTTGTACGACGCTAAGAAGGACGCGGAGAAGCTCTTAGCGCTGAGGGAAGACTTGCGCGATGCCCAGACGACGGCAGACCTCTACAAGATCTACGCGAGCAAGCTGGAGAAGAGCGTCAACGCGCTCCAGACGATAGTCACGGCGCTCATAAGCGCCCTCCCCCCGAACGTCGCGCAGAAGCTCGCGGTCTGGGCAATACTGCAGGCCTACGGGACGGGAGCGCTTAAAAGCCGAAAGGAAGCGAAATAAACACTTTCAATTCTCTCTGTGGGATTCGGGGCGAGGAAAATGGCTGAAAACCTCGCCCCCGCCGGCTTTTAATTCTCTTTGCGAGAATCTGATCTTCAACGAGAAGGGGGAAGTGGTGTAGCCGAAGGCTTTCAATTCTCTTTGTGAGGTTTCGGGACTAACGGCCTCGCCTGGTCACGCGATCCGCCTCATCGTTCCACTTTCCTCATTGTACCACTTTCGCCTCTTCGATACATTTCCTCATCGATACATTTCCTCATCGGTCCACCGCCCTCTAAATGCTCGTTGGTTCATCTCGTTATGTCGTCCGAGAAGAAGGAATTCGATGAGAAGCCCTTCAAGAAGCCCGCGGACGAGAGCCGAACCGACGGGGAGATCGCCGAGATCGCGGAGGTGTCCCCGGCGACGGCCTCGCGCAGAGGGGCGATTTTCGTTAAGGGTGCGATGATCGAGGCAACACCTCCCTTCGGATCGGAGCCCGCGCATGACCACAAGAACGTCATGTTTATTTGGTTAGTGCCTAAGAATGTTGTGTTCTCGATACAGATACCGGCGATGCACGGGAAGTACCTGCAGGAGGTGCTGGAGTCCATAAGGTCGCAGTCACTCCAAGAATACGAGGTCGTCGTGGTGAACTCGGGCGGCGATGAGATATCGGATCTGATAAGGGAGTTCGGCTTCAGGGAGATCAGGAGGAGGGCGGGGTTACTGGAGGCCAGGTACCTGGCGAACTCAGAGAGCGTTATCCCCCTTTCAGCAAGCTCAGCCTTCAACGCTTCTGGGTTCTCTGTTCTTCTGGCCTCGGTTGAACGCCCCCTTTTGTAAAGCAGTATTAGCTCTTCCGGCTTGGCTAGGTC
>Ga0209012_1001774_pt1 | contig 20936 bp, 25 predicted proteins | sample RS3BMetagenome_FD_184735 | JGI IMG/M metagenome (GOLD analysis project Ga0209012, IMG submission 184735) | Ferric oxide microbial mat and aquatic microbial communities from Rainbow Spring, Yellowstone National Park, USA - RS3B (SPAdes) (version 3) ...
CATCACCAACATGACCGATGCCCATAGGGCCATAGAGTTCATTTCAATTCTTGGAGCTCATCGACAAGAACGTACCCAAGGAACTTACCGTTCATGTTGTCCTCGACAACTACGCAGCCCACAAGACTGAGTCGGTGCGTATGTGGTTACTGACCCATCCGAGATTTCAGTTCCACTTCACGCCGACGTATTCGTCTGCCGATGTTTCAGGTGGAGAGATGGTTCCAAGCCCTTACCACCAAGTACCTCCAGCGAAGCGTTCATCACAGTGTGACCGAACTCAATGAAGGAATTACTGAGTGGGCCGAGGCCTGGAACAAGAACCCCAAGCCTTTCATCTGGACCAAGAGTGCCGACGAAATCTTCGCTTCTATGCGGAAATATCTGGGCCCTAGTGTTTCTGAGCAAACTTCAGACTAGGGACACTAGCAACTATAGGCCTTCAGCAACTTCGCGCCAATGATCACATTATGTCGGCACTCTCGCCCACGTGATGTCCTCACCGATCCCGTACTCGACCACGGTCACCACCATCGCTGGCGTGTGCCAAGCGTTGCGGGCGGCCACAAGCAAGCCAGCGAGTACGCTCACGGGTTCCGAAGGCGACAAGGCGTGATCCTTGTGATGATTCAGTCGTGAGCAAACCGTTCATCGATGGCTAGGAGTAAGCACGTCCACGACAGACTCCCTTAACCATGATAGGATCCATGACCTCGATCAATGATGAGCGTCCATCGCCTGAAGCTATTCACTCCCGCCAGACGCAGGTTCATCAACCGATTCACGGACCACGATGGTATGAGCGATCCGATCCTGGAGGGTTCGCCGCTCGGGATCGAACAACGCAGGGAGATAGCCAAGGAAGATGACGACCAGAGAGACGAAGGCCACAACCAATCTGATGAACGCATTGACGGGGTCGAGCTCGTAGCCTTCGATAGCGACCACGCGCACATGTGCGGCACGAGCACCAAGGGTCTGGCCCCCAAGGAGTGCTCGCAACGCCACGAAGTAGGCCACGATCAAGATGACATTGACGGTGTAAACGACTACACCCATCTGCAACCGAACGACGGAGAAGATTGGGTTCTCGAGTCCCCCCATGCCGCCCAGCAGGAGCTGCAGGATCAAACTCCCGAAAAAGACGACGATCGCGTCGAACACAAAAGCCTCGATACGGCGGCCAATGGTCGCCAGCTGTTCAACCGGTACTTGCTTAGTCACACTCTTGCCTCGCCTGAATCGCTCCATCGCCATGATCGATCACGCTCACCCACCGTCGCTCGCGGGTTGCCAAAACACCCCAAACGACTAGGCCCAGCACACCAGCAATGGTACCCGCGATCGTGACAGCTCCCCAACCGCCGATCCCATACAAAACAGAGGCAAGGCTAGATCCAAGCACGCCACCCACAAAATAGAACACCATATAGACCATCGTGATGCGTCCTTGTGCCCCTGGTGCAAGCTGGTAGATCAGGCTCTGATTGGACAGCTGAGCCCCTTGGATACCGGCGTCGAGCGTCGCGGTCAAGACGATGAAGATCACCAAGGAGTCATGGGTCAGATAAAAGGCAAAGTAGGAGAGCGCAATCAACCCAAACGACACCACCGTGGTCAAGGCCGTATGGCCACGATCGGCGAGCGCACCAACGACACGGGCCGACAAGACCCCGGCCAGCCCAGCAAAGCCGAAGAGACCGATCAGCCCCGAGCTGAGATGATACGGGTGTGCCGAGAGGGCAAAGGCCATGGTGGTCCAGAAGATAGAGAACGACCCGAAGCTCAACATTCCAAGAAACGAGCGAAGCCGCAGAATCGGCTCTGCACGCAAGAGATCGATGCCATCGCGCCACATGGCGACCACTGTTAACGGATGCTTTGGCTCCTCGGCTGGCAGTCGCACCCAGACGATGATCGCAAGCACCGCCGACGCCGCCGCCGCGACCAAGAAGACGCTGTGATAGCCAGCGAGATCCGATAGGGCGCCCGAGTAGGTACGTGCCAGCACAATACCCGCCAACAATCCGGCCATCACCTTGGCGATCTCTGAGGAGCGCGTCTCAACTGGGGCCGCGGCCGCAACGTAGGTGACGGCCAACTGTGCCACCACCGAGAAGATACCAACCCCGATCAGCGACAACCCAAGGGGGATCGTACCGGTGACGAGTCCGGCTCCAAGATCAAAGACCCCAGCCAACACCAGCGTCAATACGATCAGGAAGCGGCGGTCGAAACGGTCGCCTAACGGCAGCAAAACCGCAAGGCCAACGACGAACCCCGCCTGGGTGACGGTGATCAGAAAACCGGCGTTACCACCAGAGAGGTGCAGCGACACAGAGACGACATGCAGCAAAGGCTGCAGGTAATACGTGTTCGCAACACCCACACCAGCGACAACCGCGAGCAGCAGTGAAGGTAAACGTTTTGTAGGCATAGAGTGATTTGTCTACCAGCCTATCAGGGCAGGTAGAATAACGGAGTACCTTAATGAAGGAGTAGAAGCGATGGACCCGATCACAGCGGTTATCGAGATCCCACGAGGATCCAAGAACAAGTACGAAGTCGACCACGAGACCGGAGCCGTCTGGTTGGATCGCACCCTCTTTACGCCGATGAGCTATCCACTTGACTATGGCTACATCGATGACACGCTCGGTGAAGACGGTGATCCACTCGACATCCTCTTGCTCGTCGACGTACCGACCTTCCCGGGGTGTCACGTCAAAACCCGCCCGGTTGCCTGCTTCATCATGTCCGACGAGAACGGCCGTGATGTCAAGATCCTCGGCGTGCCGGCCAAAGATGTCCGCTACGAGCGCTATCAAAAGCTTGACGATATCCCGACTCATATCCGCGATGAGGTGGAGCACTTCTTCGGCCACTACAAGGATCTTGAGCCAGGCAAGTCGGTAACCATCGAGGGTTGGCGCGATCTCAGTCAAGCACAGGACGAGATTGCCGCCTCGTTCAAGCGATACGAGCACTGATGGGCCTCTCCGTGACGAATGCCGCCGACGAGCGAAAGGCCCAGCTTGAGGCGTTGCTCGCCAAGCTGCGCCCAGCCGTCCAGGCCGACGGTGGCGACCTCTATCTGGCCTCCGTTGACACGGAGACCGGCAAGGTCGTGGTCGGACTCTCCGGGGCCTGTTCGAGCTGTGCCATCTCGACGACGACCGTCAAGCTCGGCGTCGAGCGCATCTTAAAGGCCAAGCTCCCCTGGGTCACGAGTGTGGATGGAGACATCGACACCTCCATCGACTTTGAAGCAAGTACCCGCCTCGGTACTGGTGGGTACGTACCCATCTCGATCCGCAAGAGCTAACCCGTGGGTGTCATCGAGCGAGTCGACCACGACACGACCGCAGTACTGACCATCAATCGCCCAGAGAAGAAGAACGCGCTTCGGCTCGAGGACTTCAACGATTTGGCCAGCCAACTACTTTTGGCCGACCAGGATCCAAACGTACGCGTGATCGTGCTCACCGGGACCAATGACAGCTTCAGCGCCGGCGCGGACCTCAAATCGCTGGCCGACTATGAGCGCAATCCCCTCGGCCACCTGGGGCGGATTCATCACTGTGCGAGGACGCTGGCCCAGGTCGCCAAACCGACGATCGCTGCGATCAATGGCGTAGCCGTTGGTGCAGGTCTTAACCTCGCCCTCGCCTGTGACCTCGCGATCGCAGGCCGCTCGGCGATGGTGAGCGAGATCTTCCTTGATCGGGGTCTCACGCTCGACTACGGTGGCTCCGCACTCTTGATCCAGCGCATCGGCCTCCATCGTGCCAAGGAGCTCGCCTTCTTCGCCACCCGCCTCGTCGGCGACGAGTTGATGGATTGGGGGCTCGTCAACCGCGTGGTCGACGACGACCGCGTCCTAGCCGACGCCTTAGCGTGGGCCGAGCAGCTCGCGACACGGTCCCCGACCGCCCTCGCACTCACCAAATCTATCTTGAATCGGGCCGCACCGTCGCTTACCGAGGCTATCGACCTCGAGGTCATCGCGCAGGTAGCTGCGCTGTCTGACCCAAGCATTGGCTCCACGCTTACCAACTTCTAGCTCACGACGCCACCTGTGGCCATGAACGACTTCGACCCCATCACTCACGCACCGGCACACGTTCGACTGCTCCAGCCGTATCAGGCCAACAAGTCCTACCTGTGCCCAGGATGCAATGGAGAGATTCGCCCAGGAACCGCCCATTTCGTCGTGGTGCCAATCGACAACGTCGAGCTGCGACGTCACTGGCACCGTCGCTGCCTTGAGTGGGAGCATCGTCACCGACGCTGAACGAACGCCTTGGCACGATCTGGGGCGCTGGTCACCGTTGGGAACCAGCGATGATCAACAACGATTCGGCCTCGACACCCCCGTCCAAACTCATTCAACCGCTCGGGGACTTTGGGGCTGCACCCAAGGCTTGGTTGCTACGTTCAGGCTTTGGTGGCTACGTTCAGAGCGTGATCGATATCGGCCCAAAGGTCGTCGGGCGATTCAAGGCCCACACTGAGGCGCACCAGCCCGACCGGCAGTCGCTCCTCACCCACATATTTGGACCGTCGCTCCGCCAGGCTCTCAACACCACCGAGCGAGGTGGCGTGATGAAACACCCTCAGCTCACCGACGAACCGGTCAGCCTCCTCAGCGCTGCCAAGAATCAAGGAGAGCAGTGCCCCTCCGGCACTTTGTTGTCGTCCCGGCCCAACCAGGGTATCGTCCAAGCCTGGATAACAGACCGCGTCGCTCCCGAGACGCTCGACCAGGTTATTGGCGAGCTGCGCAGCGGACTCACTCGCATGCTTGACGCGTACGCCAAGCGTCTTGGCGCCCCGAAAACTGAGATAGGCCTCAACCGGCCCAATGACCGATCCAACCACCGCCCGTATCTCATACAATCGCTCTGCGAGGGCTTCATCGTCGACGATCACGAGCCCGGCCAGGACATCGGAGTGCCCAGAGATGAACTTGGTCGCCGAATGGACGACGATGTCGGCCCCAAGGCTGAGGGGATTCTGCAACACCGGCGTGGCAACCGTGTTGTCAACAGCGAGTAGTGCCCCGTGATCGTGTGCGGCCTTGGCAAGTGCAGGAATGTCGTAGGTGACGAGCAGCGGGTTCGATGGCGACTCAATCATCAATACATCGCCAGGCCCAAGGTTATCGATGGTGGTTGGCTCCCTCAGTGCAGACTCACTGATGGTCATACACTGCTTGAGGTCACGCCCGATCATAAACTTGGCAAGATCGCGAGAACCAACGTAGGTGTCCTCTGAGATCACGAGCCGACCTTCGGCCAGGAGAGACGAGGCAAACATCGCCGCCTGCCCAGAGGCGAACGATACGCCAGTGCCCCCCTCGAGCTCGCCAATCAGGGTCTCAAGGGCCTCCCAAGTAGAGTTGGAGTGGCGCCCGTAGACGACGCGCTGTCCCTCATAATAGGTGGCGTTGAGAGAAACCGCAGGATTGGGGCCGTGTAGCCGGTCCTCCACCACCGGGAGCTGTAACTTCGTAAAGGTGTCCATCTATCCCCATCGCTGTAGGAGCCTAGGATTCGGGTTTGGCAATCTCCTCGATGTTGACATCCTTGAAAGAGATAACGCGCACTCGCTCGACGAACCGGACTGGGCGATACATGTCCCAGACCCATGCGTCCTCGAGCACGACATCGACGAAATTGACACCCTCTTGCTGCTTAGGCTCGACTGTAACCACATTGGCTAGGTAGAAACGGCGCTCCGTCTCTACCACAAACTTAAACAGGGGAAGTACTGCCTTATATTCCTGATAGAGGGCGAGTTCAACCTCGGTCTCAAATCGCTCGAGATCCTCGGAGCTCATGCCAACCGAAACCTCGGACAACGAGAGGCGTTCATCGCTTCTCTTTGATCTTGGCCGCCTTACCTACCCGATCTCGAAGGTAATAGAGCTTGGCGCGACGGACGTCGCCCCGGGTGACAACTTCGATCTTGGAGATGATCGGTGAGTGGATCGGAAAGATGCGCTCAACGCCCACGCTAAAGCTCACCTTGCGCACCGTGAAGGTCTCGCCAAGGCCAGAGCCATTGCGAGCAATCACCGCGCCCTGAAAGACCTGAATACGCTCTCGTGAGCCCTCGACGACTCGTACGTGGACCTTGAGGGTATCACCTGGACCAAAGTCGGGGATGTCCGTCTTAAGGGACTCCTGGTCTAGCATGTCGGTCGGCTTCATCGCTCGAAACGCTCCTTGTCGAAAATATGCAACAGTTCATCATACCCGTAACGATGTAAAAGCTCGACCTCTTGGGCGGAGATCCCACCACGACGAGCGATCAGATCCGGACGCCGTTGGATCGTGCGCACCAGCCGCTGTGCTAAGCGCCATCGATCGACCTCCCCATGATCGCCTGAGAGCAACACGTCAGGAACCTCGGCACCGTCGATGACCCGGGGACGGGTGTACTGGGGGTACTCCAGCAACAGCTCCTTGGAAAACGACTCCTCTTGTGGGCTCGCCACATTGCCAAGAACACCGGCCAAAAGCCGTGCTGTCGCCTCGATCACCACCAGGGCGGCGAGCTCGCCACCGGCCAAGACGAAGTCACCGATCGAGAGCAGCCGATCACAGCGCTCCTCGATGCGGGCATCAAAGCCCTCGTAGCGTCCACAGATCAACGTGAACCCATCGAGTGAGCTCAGCTCCTCAGCGTCCGATTGGGTAAACCTCGCTCCGATCGGACTCAGCCCGATGACGGGTGCGATCACTCGCGGATCACCGAGGGCACGCACAATCGGCTCGGGCATCATCAACATCCCAGGGCCTCCACCATAGGGAGCATCATCGATGGAACGACGAGGGTCATCGGCGTAGGAGCGCAGGTCAAGTACCGTGACCTCAAGAAGCGATCGTTCGAGCGCTCTACCAAGTAAGGACGATCCGAGGTAGTCCTCGATCATCTGTGGGAAAATGGTGACGACTGCGACCCGCAGCGTCATAGATCAAAAAGCCCCTCGGGTGCCTCGATCGTCACCCGATCAACCTGAACATCGGTGATAAAGAGCGTCGGCACGAGCGCATCGGTATCAAGCACCATCAGCTCACTCGCTGGGTTCGCCTGGACGGCGACCACCAGACCGTGAACGACCCCGTGTTGATCGAGAACGGTTTTGCCGAGCAACTGGCCAACAAGGGTCACCGGTGGATCCTCAAGGGGATCGGCATAGAGCGTCGAGCCTGCAAGAAGCTTCGCCTCCTCCATGGAGTCGACACCCTCTAATCTGACGAGTTGACGATCACCGATGGAGCGAACCGAGACCACCGTGACGCTTCGCCCGGACTTCGTCGTGAGCACCAAACCCGGGTGTACCCGATCAGGGACATCGCTCAGCGGCTTTAAATACAGCTCGCCCGCGAGCCCGTGGCTACGCCCGAGTTGGGCTACCTCAACCTTGACGACGGGGTCGGTCGTCGCGTCGTGGTCCCCCACGTCGATTACCACCGTTTCCTCCACGCGATGGGCGTCCCCCGCGGCCTCCACCTGGCCTGCCGTCCGAGAACTCCACCTGGGCGCTCAATCCGGAGCGCTGTGCAGCAGCCCCGACGATCGTGCGGATCGCGGTCGCCGTGCGGCCTCCGCGCCCGATGACCTTCCCAAGCTCTCCTTGGGGAACCGTCACCGAAACCTTGACTTCACCCTCATGGGCACCACTGGAGTGGCGAACCGTGATCTGATCTTGGCCGTTGCGCACCAACGAGCGCGACAGATAGCCAACGAGCGAGCTGATGTACTCACCCGACTGGCTCACGGATCCAGCAGCCTCGTCCTGATCGTTGGCTGCATCCTGATGGCTTTGGACAGCATCGACCGGCTGGCTCGTGTTTGCCACTGTGGCGATGGCGTCGCCATCGGCAGCGTCGTTGGCGATCGCTTCGTTAGCCAACTCGTCGCTCGTCATCTCGTCGTTGTTGTTCTCGTCGTGTTCGGTCATTGTGCACCCTCTTTGTTGGCCAACTCCAAAATCTTGGAGACCCGCTCGGTGGCGGTAGCGCCCTTGTCGATCCAGCGCTTTGCTGCATCAACATCGATATGGAACTTCGACGGCTCGTTTCTGGGTGAGTACCAACCGATGATCTCGAGGAACCGACCGTCGCGAGCAACTCGCGAATCGGCCGCCACGATACGGTAGTGGGGCTGCTTCTTCTTACCAGTGCGAGCTAGGCGCAACTTAACTGCCACAAATTTCTCCTCAATAGAACTCGTTCACGACCATCAATGCCATCAACGACCAACAACGCTCATCAACTCTCACGAAAGACCACCATCACCATGCGTTACGATCACAAGATGATCAGGCATGATCTCGGTCTCACGTTGACGAACACCGTCGACGTCGCTAACGGTTAACCACTTAAGTGTAGGCGCTCCGAGTCGCCTACCTGCGCTTCTTGCGCTTGCTCTTGGCACGGCTCCGTGTCGCTGATGGTGGGCCCATGCCCATCTGGCGCATCATTTTGTTCATGTCACGGAACTGCTTAAGCAACGTATTGACCTGGAGCTGGGTGGTGCCTGACCCGGCGGCAATCCGGGTCCGCCTCGAAACGTCGATCATCGAGGGGTTCTTGCGCTCCTCTTTGGTCATCGAGGAGACGATCGCCTCGATGCGACTGATCTCTGCCTCGTCGATCTCCTGGTTTTTCAGCTCTTTGGGCACCCCGGGCAACATGGACAACACCCCCTTGAGGGGCCCCATCTTGCGCACCTGTCGCAACTGCTCAAGGAAGTCCTCGAGGTCGAAGTGACCTGATCGGAGGCGATCGGCACCCTTCTTGGCGACATCTTCATCCATGGTGTCCTGTGCACGCTCAATGAGGCTGAGCACATCACCCATACCAAGAATCCGCGACGCCATCCGATCCGGATAGAACGGCTCGAAATCCTCGAGCTTCTCGCCGACGGAGGCAAAGGCGATGGGTTTTCCGACAACCTCCTTCACCGACAGGGCTGCGCCACCCCGGGCATCACCGTCGAGTTTGGTGAGAATCACCGCCGAAAGCTCGAGGCGCTCGTCAAAGGCCTTGGCGGTTACCACCGCATCCTGGCCAATCATCGAGTCGATGACTAAGAATCGCAGATGCGCCTCGGTCGCCTTTTGGATATTGGATACCTCGTCCATGAGCGCATCATCGATCGCCAACCGGCCAGCGGTGTCGATAATGACCACATCACGGGCTAGCCTTCGCGCCTCGGCCACACCCTTAACGGCGACCTCAACCGGGGTGGTCGGCTCACTAAAGACCGGTACTTGTGCCTGTTCGCCCAGGATCTCCAGCTGACGGACAGCACCTGGTCGCGCCAGGTCCGCCGCCACCAGATAGGGTGAACGCCCCTGTCGTCTCAGCAGCAACGCCAGTTTGGCCGCTGCCGTCGTCTTACCAGACCCCTGGAGTCCAGCCAGGAGCAGGATCGTTGGGGGCGTAGAGGCGAACCGAATCCGGTACGTATCCTGTCCAAGGACATCGATCAGCTCGTTGTGTACAGCCTTGACCACTTGCTGGCCCGGGGTGAGCGACGGAGAGCTCATCGCCCCGACGGCCGCAGCTCCCACCCGCTCGCTAATCAGGTTGACGACCCCGATATTGACGTCAGCCTCTAACAACGCACGGCGGATTTCGCCAAGCGCCTCATCGACATCGGCCTGTGTTAGTCGGGTCTTGCCACGGATACGTGACAACGCCCCATCGAGGCGTTCACCAAGGGTCTCAAACATCTGTCTCCTCCCCTACCAAAGCTTGGACAAAGGCTTTGGGGTCAAAGGGCGCAAGGTCACCGAGGCTCTCGCCAAGACCCACCAGTTTGATGGGAAGGCCGAACTCCGATTCGATCGCGAGCGCCACGCCACCTTTGGCACTCCCATCCAGCTTTGTCAACACGATACCGGTCACCTCAGCAGCCCCGTGGAACACCTCCGCCTGTCGCAGTCCATTTTGACCGGTAGTTGCGTCGATCACCAACAAAACCTCCGTCACCTCACCCGAAGACTTCGCTGCGACCCGTCTGATCTTCTTCAGCTCCTCCATCAAGTTAGTTTTTGTCTGGAGGCGGCCAGCGGTATCACAAAGCACCACATCGCTGCCGACGGCTCTGGCGTGTTCGATGGTGTCGAAGATGACCGAAGCCGGATCGGCCCCAGGCTGACCCGAGACGACCTCAACACCGGTCAGGGAGGCCCACACGCCGACCTGTTCGGTCGCTGCAGCACGGAACGTGTCCCCTGCCGCGATCATCACCGAACGGCCTTCACGCATGAGAAGATTGGCGACCTTGCCGATCGTGGTTGTCTTACCGGTACCGTTGACCCCAACGACCAACACGACACTCGGCTTGGTCGTCTCGGAGAACTGCAACGCACGTGGAGCATCGGCAAACTTGGACTCAAGCAGCGCAACCAGCGCTTGGCGAAGATCGTGGGCTGAGGGACTCTTGCCGAGTTGGCTTCTGAGTGCCGCTACGACGTCACTCGCGACCGTTGGCCCCATGTCGGAGAGAATGAGGGTCTCCTCAAGACGTGCCCACTCCTCGGCATCGACTCCGGCTCCACCCGAACGCAAACGCGAAAACAGCGAGGCGAACGGACCACGGGAGCGAGACAGCGACGATGCCATTGAGGCTTGCGGTGTCGGTGCCACCTCGGCCGACGGAGCCTCTGTTGGCTCATCCTGGGTTGACTCATCCTGGGTTGGGCCTGCTTGCGTTGTCGAATCCTGTGGCCCACTTGGTTGAGTGACCGACGTTGGGCCCTTGGATGCGTCGCTATCCGGTGCTGACCCATCTGGTGCTGGCGCATGCAGGACACCTGGAGAGTCGCCATCAAGAGTGGTAGGGTCCTGGGTCGCCGTCTTGTCTACCTGGTCGGTCGTCGTATGATCGACATCGGGCGCTGGGACCTGGGGCGCGTCGCGTCCATCGAGTGAACGACGATTGGCACTCGATCTCGTCCGCACGAGCGCGAGGCCAAATCCAAGAATGACAAAGAGGACAACAACGATCAAGAGTGATTCCATTGTCACCCATCGTAGATCCTGCGTCGTCGACTCGTAGCCATCCAAGATCGAACTCTTACGATCATCATGGCTGCCCAAGGGGTTCAAACTCGAAGGTAGACGGCAAGAATCTCACCGTCCTCTGGATGCGAGATCGGCCGCGACGGCGGCCACTCAGAAGTTCAACCACTCCGATCATCCATACGATCAGGCATGGCCACCCACAAGCAGATCGATTTCACGAGGACTCTTACAGCCATCGAGCCCATGCGTATCCTTGCCCGTTTTTCTTTGCTGGTACCCAGTTGGCGCCAGAGCGACACAGACCTACCCCGATCTACCCCGATCTACCCGGACCTACCCCGAACACCATTGGCCCCATCAACCGACGCGCCACCCCCGACACCGACCCCTGGGAGCGCGTCTCGTTCAACCTAGTTCACCCATGTAGCACCCCTGTGCGCGTTGGCTTCAGCGTCTATCGGCCTCGGGTACTGCAAAGACTCCAGTTCTCACCCAAGCGACGTGTGATGACAGCGCAAGCGGACCGCAGCCCCAAGAGGACGGATGCCCCAACGGTTGGTGTGGGCGCCGAAACGGCGCGAGTCTTGTGCTTGGACCCTCCAATGACTGAACATGACATGATGGCCGCTCAACGACGCGCGCTTAGCACCTAGCCGAGCCACTCATCGCTCTCGTCGCTCTCATCGTTGACGTCTTCGATGCGCTGCAGTGCATTGCCGTCTTGGCCCGCGTCTTGGCCCACGTCCTGGCCCACAACGCGTGCAACCCGGCCCTTTATCTCCTCATCGCCGTTGGCGTGGTCGTCCAAGGGCTCGCTGCCCGGCTCTGCGAAGGCGTCGATCAGAACATGCCGTACCACGGTTGAGAACCCACGAGGTGACATGGAGACACCCACCAACGAGTTTGCAACCTCCATCGTTCTGCGCTGGTGGGTCACGACGATCACCTGATGGTCACGACTCACATCCTCCACGAGTCCAGCAAACGCCGAGAGGTTCTTGTCATCGAGGGCAGCCTCAACCTCATCGAGGACCACAAAGGGCACCGGGCGAACCTTGAGAACCGCAAACAAGAACGCCAACGAGACCAGGGAGCGTTCGCCTCCCGAAAGAAGCCCCAACCGACGGACACGTTTTGCGGGGATCTTGATGTCGAGGTTGATGGGACTCGTCAACGGCTCCGCTGGGTCATCGAGCACCACTGCTCCAGTCCCCCCACGAAACAGCCGCTCCATCAAACGGTCAAACTCTACACTGACGGCTCCCACCATCTCGGTGATCCGGGTAGCCATCTCCCGTTCGAGCACGATAAAAGCATCCTCGGCGAGCCGGTGGGCCTCACGCACATCGGCGGTCTCCACCCGAAAGCGCTCGAGCTCATCCTCGAGCTCCGCGAGCTCGAGCGCCGCCAGAGGATTCACCTGTCCCACCTTGACGATCTGCTCTTCAAGCTCTGTGAGCAACCCTTGGGCGGTGGTCGGTGCGACGCCTTCGGGTAGCGTCGCTTGGCGAATGTGCGCCAACGACAGCCCCGTCGCTCGAACCGCCGCCTCCTCTTCAGCTAGCAGACGACTGCGCAAACGACTCTCCTCGGTCGCATAAGTCAATCGTTGGTTGCCCAACGTCTCGCGTTCGCGCGCCCTGGCCTGGCGACGCTCCTCAGCGAGGGCGTTCGCTCGCTCCTCCTCATGGCGCGCCTCAGCGACACGGGCTTCGAGTGGGATGAGCCGGCTGGCCTGGGCGCCAATCTCGTCAGCCAGGGTCCCCAACTGAGCGATCAGCGAACGCACCTTGGCCAGCGGAGCCCGATGATCACGATCCATGCTTTCGGCGCGAGCCTTGAGCGTCGTCTCTCTCGACTCGAGCTCGCTAAGACGCTCTCCAGCCGCTTTGAGTTGGGCAGCGAGATCAGCCGCCTCGAGCCGAATACTCACGTCGCTTCGCTCGAACTCACCTCGGGTTCGCTCGTAGGCCTCGACGAGTTGTTGTTGCTCCTGGAGCTCGGCGATGGCGACGCCCAACCGTTGATCGATTGCGGCGATCTCGTCGTCGCTAACGACTTGTGCCACATCGCTGGCCTCGAGGGGGGCGGCGAGAAACTCGAGCTCGAGCGTGAGCTTTTGCACTTCAGAGCCCAGGGCTGCCAAGCGAGTGGTCACCTGCTCGCTCCGACGGCTCAGCCCCTTGTCTGTGGACTCATCGCTGGCAACGGCCTCGCGCAGCGATCGCACGACGGGCTCTAACTCCGCGATCTGGCGGGCAACCTCTTGGCTCTCGCGGGTGTGCTCATCAAGCTCACGCTGGTGAGTAGCGAGTTGGAGCTGGGCAACCGCCTGTTGGGAGGCGCCAACACGCAATAGGCCGTCGCGAAACATGGTACCTTTACGATCGACGATCACGCCCTCGGTGTCGCCGTTGCGCAGATGCGCAAGTACATCGTCGACCAGTCGTACCGCCCCAAACTGGGATGCGAGCCATGACGGAGCCTGCTCGAAGAAGGCCGCGACCGCCTCCGAAGTCGGGGGCTCACTGCTTGGTGACGGGACATAACCGACGAAGGAGTCCGCTGAGGATCGATCGAGAGCGCTCAACAGCTCGGGGAGGCTTGTGTACACATGGGCCTGACTCAGCTCACCCAACACCGCAGCGACCGCCTCGGCGAGTCCCTCTCGAGGGACCAGCGTCCGACCTAATGAGCTCGCCGCCTCAGCGCCAGCCAACTTGATCAACGAGTTCACCTGAGCGCTCAGCGCCCGAAGCTGACCCTGGAACTCACGATCCTTACCTCGGTACTCCCCGAGCTGCGCCTCGGCCTCGGCCAGAGCGTGGCGATGCTCGACGAGCGCACTCGCCAACTCCTCTCGTTGCCTGCCATGTTCTTGTAGTTCGACCTCGAGCGTCGCAATCTCAGCCTCGGCCTCGGCCAATCGCGCTTGCGCTTTTTGGCGACGGGTGCGCCTCGTCTCCTCCTCGGTGGCCAAGCGCTCCCGCTCGGCGAGCCTATGCCGTTGCTCGGCCACGAGCTGTGCCCGCTGACCGCGCAGGTCTGCGACCAACGCCTCGAGCTCGACGGGTCGCCTCGGCGCGCCCTCTTCGGCCTCGCGACGCTTAGCCGCGAGATCACCTCTGCGAGCAGCGAGGGCCTCGCCAGCCTGCTCTAGTTCATCGATGCGCACAAGCACCTGAGCCTTGGCCTCATCGATACGTCCGAGCTCGTCCGTGACCATGGCCAATTCGGCGTCGCTGCGAGCGATCGTCGATTCGAGCTTGTTGAGTGGTGCCATTGCCTCAAGCACCTCTCCGCGCAGGTCGGAGGCCTCCTGGCGGAGGCTACGCAGCCGAAGCAACAGCGGCTCAAGCACCGATTGGCGAACCTCGGTCTCATCGTGATCGACCCCAAGCTCCTCGAGGCGCGTGGTCACCCCCAGGAGCGCTCGCTTGGCCTCCTCGGCCTGCTCGGCGTAGCCCTCGAGCCGACGGCGCATCACCCAAAGGGCGATCGCGTCACGGCGACGAGTCAACTGTTCACGCTGTTCATAGAGGGTTACCTGGGAGCGCAGCGGCTTGATCCGACGCCTGAGCTCTCGTTCTTTGAGAGCAACCTCGTTCAGGCTCTGGGTGACGCTTTCAACGTGGCGCTGGGATTGACCAAGCCGTCGGCGTAGCGTCGACACCTGTGCCGCGTCCTCAAGCACCGCGCGGATCTCATCGCCCTTGGCGTTGGCCAACGACTCGATCTCCCCTTGGGAGATGATCACGTGTTGGGTCTTGCCAAGGTTGGCCTCACTCAAGGTATCGACGAGGTCGACGAGGCGACACTGGGCACCGTTGAGGCGGTATTGAGCGTCACCGTTGCGTGTAATCGCCCGGCTCATGGCGATCTCGGCCATCGGGAGCGACACCTGCTGATCGGTATTATCGAACTCGATCGTCACCTCGGCGCGCCCCAGCGGTTGGCGACCGTCACCACCGGCGTAGATCAGCTCCTCCATCTTAGTCAACCGAAGCAGACGTGGGCTCTGTGCGCCCAATACCCATGCCAGCGCGTCCACCACGTTCGATTTCCCCGAGCCGTTGGGGCCCACGATCGCGGTGACACCAGGGTTGAAATCGATCGTCACTGAGTCGGCGAAGGACTTAAAGCCCGTCATCTTGAGTCGCTGGAGCCGCATCACAACCTCCGCTGACAGCGAGGACAAAAGTGCGAGTACCGGCGCTGATAGCGCAGTCGCTCGATCCGGTGATAACACAGCAGACATCTGTGCCCTTGGCGTTGATAGACCAGCAGCGATGGGTAATAGGTACCCTCGCCTTCGAGATTGCGATAGCTGCGATCGGCGAAGGTGGACCCACCGTGGGCGATGGCCTCACGAAGGACGCACCCGATACCATCGACGACTTGGGCGAGTCCAACGGTGCCGAGTCGTTGACACGGCTCTTCGGGGTGGAACCCCACCCGAAACAGCGCCTCGTCGGCGTACATATTGCCTAGTCCAGCCATCATCTTCTGGTCCATGATAAAGGCCTTTACACCGCGGTGCGTTAGCAAGAACCGTGGTCGAACCTCGTCGATGACCACCTGTGGATCGGCCAAGAGATCGACTCCGAGATGCGAGAGCATCGTGGCATGTGGTGGATCGACACTCCAGTGATCGACCCAAAAGACCTCGCCAAAGGTCCGCGGATCTACCAACAGCAACGACCCTCCATTATCAAAGGTCATGGCCAGTTGGGTGTGTGCTGGCTGGGTATGTACTGGCTGGGTCCTCGTGTCCTCCGAATCGGAGACGCCTTCAAGGCGCAAGAAACCCGACATCCCCAGATGTATCACCACGGCACCCAGGTCTTCGAACCGAAGCGCGAGGAACTTACCGATCCGATCGACACCGATCACCCTGCGGGGCTCCCAGCGGGCAAAGACCTCGACGTCGCCTCGACGCACCACGCGTCGACCATCGACTCGCACCGACTCGATCACCAGGCCGTCGATGGCCCCCTCGAGCTGGCGTCGAATGGTCTCGACCTCAGGAAGCTCAGGCATTAGCAAACTCAGACATAAGGACGTTCGAGCATCACAAGGTTGGGGAATCGGAGCATTCAGGCGTCGGAACCGCGGGGTCCTGACCCAGCGCTATCGGGTCCATCAACAGCGGCTTGTACGACCTCAAGTTTGTCGAGGGCGAGCTGGCAGGCAGCCTGCTCGGCCTCTTTGCGACTATGGCCTTCCCCTACGAACGTTCCCAGCCCCTCGAGTGTCAAATCGACGCGAAAGCGCCGATCATGGTCGGGCCCAGTCCAGCTGACCTCGTAGGTTGGTTGGTCGAGCCTGGCCTGGACAAGGATCTCATGCAGGCGTGATTTGAAATCTCCGAGAATCGGGTCGGCCCCGTGAGCAATGAGCATCGGCTCCACCAGGGCGAGAACGAACCCAGCAGCCACGTCGAGCCCATAGGCCTCATAGAGTGCACCGATGATGGCCTCCACCGCATTCGAGCGAGCGTTGGCACTCATGGCATCGGCTTGGCCAACGATGAGCAGGGAATCCACGCCGAGCTCAAGCCCGCGACGGGCTAACGCCGACCGAGAGACCAGTGCGGCGCGCAGCTTGGTCAACCTTCCCTCACCTGCACTTGGGTGGCGTTCATAGAGGTGATCGGTCACGACCAGCTCCAAGACGGCGTCACCAAGGAATTCGAGGCGCTCATTCGATTCGAGCGACTCCTCCACCGCTGAGCGATGCGTCAGCGCCTGGTTATAAAGAGGATGGTCGACAAAACCAGGGGGCAGGAGCGCAAGGAGATCGGGGCCAGAGCCCGCGCCACGCCGGTCCGCCAACGCTACTGGCTCACTCCGAGCACCGAGGCTACGTAGTCCACAGCATCACGCATGGTTCGTAGGTCCTCAAGGTCGTCGTCCTCGATACGGAACTGATGCTCGCCCTTGGAGAACTCATTCTCGATGGCCTCAACCAGCTCGATGAGCGCCAACGAATCGGCGTCCAGGTCGTCGACGAACGAGGAACCCTCTTGAATCCGATCTTCGCTGATCTCGAGAATCTCGGCCAACTGATGGCGGATGACCTCAAAGATCTGCTCACGCGACGTCGGGTTACTCACCTGTACTCCCCTCTAACCTTCGAATAGTTTCTACGACCTTAGCCTCTGCGAGCTGGCGGGCGTTGCGAACAGCGCTGGCGACGGCTCGAGCGTTGGAGGCTCCGTGCCCGATCAGAAACAGCCCATTGACACCGAGGAGCGCGGCCGCACCGGTATCGTCTGGGGTCATCTGATTCCACAGCGGCAACAACTTTGGTAACGCAAGATCGAGCACACCATCGTCACCTGCGCCGAGCGCACCCAAAACCGCGTTAGCGAACAGGTGTGCAGCGCCCTCGAGTGATTTGAGCACTACATTGCCCGTGAAGCCGTCAGTGACGACGACGTCAACCCGGTCACTCATGATATCGCGACCCTCTACGTTGCCGACAAATTTGATGGATGGCTCCTCAGCGAGCAGGTAGTAGGTCTCCTTGACGAGGGTGTTCCCTTTGCCAGGCTCCTCGCCAATGGAAAGGAGCCCCACCCGGGGGTGTTCGATCCCCAATCGGGCCGCGGTATACACCGAGCCCATCACCGCAAACTGATGAAGCCAGGCTGGGGTAACCTCGGTGTTTGCACCGGCATCGAGCAGCACTGTTGAGGTGGTGCCTGGCACCGGCAATTCAATGGTGATCGCAGGACGAGCGACGCCACGAATACGACCCACTTTGACCAGTGCGGTGGCCATGGCGGCGCCAGAGTTGCCAAAGGTGATGAACGAGCTCGCGCGCTGCTCCTTGAGCAGCGTCGCTCCCACGACCATGGAGGCATCACGCTTGCGACGTGGGGCACTCGCCGGGTCATCGCTCATGAGGATCTCCTCACTCGCAACCACGGTCTCCACGCGAGCATCACCCGCGAAGAGCTCACAGGCCGCGTGCGATCCCACCGCAATCACTGACCCACCCATGGTGTCAAGGGCACTCTTGACGCCCTCGACGATCACCGCTGGACCGCTATCGCCCCCCATGAGGTCCACGGCAACTGGATTCACAGTGTTACGCTTCCACCTCGAGGGCTTGGCGACCCTTGTAGTAACCGCAACTTGGGCACACGTAGTGGGGCCGCTTCGGGCTCGAGCACGTGGGGCAGAGGCTTGCTGCGGGACCCATCAGCTTCCACGAGGAAGCTCTTCGGCTTCTTGTCTTCGCCTTCGACGTCGATCTCTTTGGAACCGCCATGACTACCTACTCCTCTATTGGGCCACCGAACCGTGCGCGACCCACACGATGGGGTCGGTTCGGCTCGTCAACAATTCAATTTGACCAATTAACTCTAATGGGACTGTGAGCAAAGTACGCACGTCGCCTTGGTGAACATGGCATGGCTCCGGACGCTTCACAATGGCGACTACCAGAGTCGATCGAGGGCTAGAGCTGATCGAGGGCGGCCCAACGCGGATCCCCGGTCTCTCCGGGACATCCACACGGTCCTTCGTTGAGATCAGCACCGCAGTTTTGACAAAGGCCCTTGCAGCCGGCGCGACAGAGCGGGACCGGTGGCAACAACAGAACACATTGATCAGCGACGGCCCCTGTCAGGTCGAGCACCTCACCGCGAAAACCGTACTGCTCCTCGGTGTCCTCACCTTCGACAAAGAGCTCCCGAAGCTCGCCAACGAGTTCGCCAGTCATCTCGGCCAAACAACGCACGCACTCCGCGACATAGAGGGTCTTGACGGTCAACGTGACAAAGACTCCCTCGCCAACCGCCTCCGCCCTGCCCTCAACGGTGATCAGCGCATCATCTGGAACCCGCGACGACGTGACAAAGAGACCTGGGATGGTGCCGCTGAGCACGAAGGTGGTCGCTCGGTCACTACCTTTGCGTAAATTCGACAGCGACAGCTCAAAGTCACGCATCGCTCACTCCACCCTGGTGCTCGTCATCGACACCGGGATCGCCTGGCTGAGGAGCAAAGAAGGTGTCAGGCTCCGGTGTCCCCGTCGCAGGCTCGGAGCTATCGGCGAGTCGTTGACGACCACGCCTTGCCTGTTCGAGCAGGTCTGAGAGGATGATCTCGAAATTGGCGAGACGGCGATCGATATAGTCCTCGGTCTGGCGCTTGAGAGTATTGGCCTGTTCTCTGGCTTGCAGATCGATGCGACGAGCACTGGTCTCGGCTGCGCGCACGATCTCCCCATCTGCGATCATGCTCTCGACACGGCGACGCGCCTCCTGGAGGAGTTGGTCCGCCTCCTGGCGCGTTCGCTCAAGCACCTGGCTACGCTCGGCTAGGACTTCGCGAGCCTCTACAACCTCCCGAGGCGCCGCCGCTAGGCAGTGATCGATGAGTTCAAGGGCTTGGTCTCTCGGGATAATGGCCGACGCCGAGAGCGGAACCCCCTTGGCCTCGGCCACCATCCTTCGCAGCGCATCGAGCAGTTCGACAAGTGACTCACTCCCCTGTTGGTCGGTCACGGTCGGCTCCTGCGCTCCCCAAGGGCAACGTCAACCACCTTTGGCACCAACGATGAGATGTTACCGCCGTAGGCGGCCACCTCACGAATGAGTTTTGAAGAGACGTAGGAATACTCAGACGAGGTCGGCACAAACAGGGTGTCGATGCCCGAGAGCTCACGGTTCATCTGTGCCATCTGCAACTCGATCTCAAAATCCGACACCGCTCGTAATCCTCGCACGATGACGTTGGCGTTCACGTCTTTGGCGAGGTCAACGACGAGTGACGCCAAGGCAACGACACTCACATTGGACATACCATCGACCGATGCACGGACCAACTCCATCCGCTCCTCCAAAGAGAACAGTGGGCCAGCCTTTTGTGGATTACGCATGGCAGCAACGACGACCTCGTCGAATAGCTTGCTGGCGCGCTCGACAACCTCGAGATGACCATTATGAAAGGGATCGAACGACCCCGGGAAGAGCGCGCGTCTCATTGAAAACTAACCACCTCAATCTTCACGTATGCCGAGCCAAACCACGAGTGCCAACGCCTATAACGTCGACTCATGTTCGTCCGGCATGACCTGCTCAAAGAGACCTAGACGCGTGTCGCCATACCGGCGCCACCACATCATCTGCCATCTGGGCCCTAGCCCCACCTCGCTAGTAGACTCTATCACGACATAGCGAGCCGCTGGCAACCTTTGGCCAAGCTCTTCAAACGCCTCATATCGATATGGGGGATCTAAAAAGACGATCCCGAACTCGGTATCCCTGAGGCGCTCGAGACATTGTTGGGCATCGAGTGACAGACATTGCATTCGGTTCTCTACGCCGAGCGCCGTAGCCTCGCGTCGGACCTGGGCAACGAGCCCGGAGTTGTGATCGTTGTAGACCACCCGTGGCGCCCCTCGCGACAGCGCCTCAAACCCAATTGCGCCCGATCCGCCGAAAAGATCAAGCCAGCTCATCGTCTCGAGCGACACCATGCTGGTGAGGATCGAAAACAGCGCCTCCCGAAGTCTTTCGGTGGTGGGCCGCACTCCTTCTGGGACTCGAACTCTGAGCTTACGCCCTTTGAGCGTCCCGGCCACAATTCGCACCATCTCTCTTGCCCTTCCTACTCACAAACTCCATGGACGAGGCTCGATGACCGAGGCTCCTCGGCCAAGACTCCTTTACCAAGACGGCGCTTCGTCATGACTTGCTCCTAAAGGCCTGAGCATATCTGCTCAAGGCCGTTAGGTTTATCCGCACACGGTTGATAGGGCACGTTGCCGTTCCATAAATCTTACGCAAATCTACTCACACAGATTTGCAGTTTATTTACTGCTTCGTTGAAGCCAGTTTCACCATCCACCAAACCAAGGCTTAGTGGATGGCCA
>Ga0209012_1001779_pt1 | contig 20888 bp, 22 predicted proteins | sample RS3BMetagenome_FD_184735 | JGI IMG/M metagenome (GOLD analysis project Ga0209012, IMG submission 184735) | Ferric oxide microbial mat and aquatic microbial communities from Rainbow Spring, Yellowstone National Park, USA - RS3B (SPAdes) (version 3) ...
GAACAGGGAAAGGTGGGGGACGATCATAGCGATCGGCTGGGACCTGAAGGTTCTGAACAGGCTAAGGTGTACAAAGGAGCTGGGAATGGAGGTGAAATCGATCATAAGAAATTAGGCGACAACCTCACCCACCACTTAATGTTTTTACGGCCGAAGATCTATACCCTGAAGATTTAACGTTCATCCATACACTGTAGATTTTGACGAGTTGTTAATTGCAATCAGTATGTACTCATTTTTAATCCTGGCATTCAAAAAACGGGATTATAAAGATGTGAAAGAGTAGTAACTTTTGAGCTTTCCTGGCTGTTAACACCCTATATTCATATAGTTCATTTTAGCCGATACTTATGAGAGCATAAGAGATCTATCAGTTCGATAATGTTGCAGATTTATATCAAATTCATAAAGCAAAACACATTAATCCATATCAATAAAGCCATAAAGATGCTGTAAACTCGCTGGTGCCTTGAAATTGCCCTTAAAAATAGACGGGTCCAGTCTTTCCTCAGCATTGAGAGACGTTGAGATAGCACTGACAAGAGAAGACATGAATTACCTGGGAACTTCAGTCCTTTCATGGCATATTCCCGTGCAATTATCTAGAGATATCTTGAGGCTTGTCGCTAGCCTGATAAATTTCAACGTCAAGAAGCCAAGGTTGGGTTTATTTATAACCATAACTGGAATAGACAAGACAGGTAAAGAGACTCAGCTGTTCAACCCTGCAAAGAAGCCTGGGGTTATACCACTTACTGAGTATCTTAAGTCAAAGGATTATCAAGTGCTAGGGATCAGACAACCCAGCTACGACACCAGGTTCGGAAAGCTTGTTTCCTGCTACTTGGGCAGACCTGTACCAGACATAAAGATAGAAGGAAGTATAGATAGTGATATTGCATGGATACTATGGAGTCTGGACAGAGCACAACATAATGAAAAAGTAAATCTATGGCTAACTCTTGGTAAAACTCATATAGTCCTATCAAAACGATGGACTGAGAGCAACGTCGTCTACCAGTCAACATATGGCATAGACCCTCAAAGAGTTCTCAACGTAGAAAGAAAGATAGTAAAGCAAGATGTCACAATAATCTTGGAACTGCCCGTACAGGAGGTTCTTAGGAGACTTTCGACTCAAGGAAGAGATGCCTTTGAAAATACATCTGTTTTGGAAAAGGCGTCAAAACTCTACAGCAATCTGGAAACTATATTTCCTTTTGGCAAGGTGTACAGAATAGATGCCAATGCAGATTTACAAACAGTAAACGCCCGTCTTCTTCAGCTTATAGATAACATACTTGGAAATAATTCGTCAATAATAGCAAAACAATAAAGCTGGGTCTTTTGCACACAGATATGCGAAGATAGTTTGCCCGTCAACAAATCTGTAACGATCATGGACCCCGTGCATGGGTTCGTCAGGGTCAAAGAGCCAGAACTTGCAGTTATAGACACACCTTCTTTTCAAAGGCTCAGGCTTATTAGGCAACTTGCATCAGCTTATCTAGCATACCCAGGCGCAAACCATTCCCGATTTGAGCATTCAATAGGTGTTATGCATGTTGCAGGTCTTAGCAGCAGCGTGCTTGAGGAAAAGGGATACATGACTCATGACGAGACTTCCATCGTTAGACTTGGAGCACTGATGCATGATGTTGGCCACGGACCTTTTTCTCACGTGCTTGATGAACTAATACACGAAAAGGGAGGAATGAGTCATGAAGATACGACGCAGAATATAGTGAGAAGGTCTGAAATAGCTGATAAACTATCCGAGTATGGTTTTTCTCCACGAAAGATGTCTGAATTGTCTGTTGGTAAACATTCAGGTAAGAAGAAGTATCTTAACGATATAATAGCAGGAAGCCTGAGCGCTGACCTTATGGACTATCTGCTAAGAGATTCTTACTATACTGGTGCTGGTTTCGGCAAAGTGACAATTGAAAGAATCATTGATTCCTTTGAAGTTTACGATAACAGACTTGCTCTACAGAGAGATGCTCTTTACACATTCGAATCTCTGGCTGTAGCCAGATATGAAATGTTCAAAGCTGTTTATTTTCATAAAACAGTGAGAGCAGCAGAATCAATGATACTGCGTTCATTCCAATTAGCTGACGAATACATTCACATATCTGACACGTCTAACTTGAAAAGGTATCTTAGCAGGACTGATGAATCAGTATTACATGAAATTCTCTCACTGAAGGAGAAGGGCCCTGCTGAAAAATCAAAGGACCTTGTGAAGAGATATCTTGCTAGAGATCTGATCAAATGTGTCTACGAGAAGCTTATTCACAGAAGAGAAAGGGTTACTGAAAAGATACTTAGTGCAAAGACGATGAGAGATAAGCTCAGACAAGAGCTAGCTAATAGATGCGCTGTTGACCCTGATGATATTTTCATTGATTTGCCTACCACGCCTGCTATACCATATACTTCTGAAAGGGAAAGTTTTTCAGGTCTTTTTCTGATCAGCAAGTCTGGTGACAGAGTTAAGGCAAATGTCTTAACGCTTCAGGACCTGCCAATGGTTCAGGCTATCAGCGGGTATATGGACGTATTAAGAATATATACAACACGAGGAAATAGAAGCAAAGTGGAAAAAGAAGCACTCCGTCTTCTGGGCGAAGAAGATTACACGACAAAAATCTCCGTTTAAATATTCTGAATTAAAAGGAACAATAGTTGTAAATAAAGAAAACCGGTAGTATGCTCTGAATAATTCAGATTTTATTCATCGACTACCTTTTTGTTCTGTCCATCATCGATGATCGAAATAGTACTAGATGCTGAGTCTAAAAGGGCCTTCTTCCCGTTGTGCTTTGATAGTTTTTTTATGTCCACTTGCAAAAGAAGAGGTATTCCAGCAGCTGCACATCCAGTGACAAGGTTAATATCCCCCGTATCAGCAACTATTCCCGCCGGGTTAGTATTCTTCATAGCCATACCGTATATTACATACGCTCCAACGCTACTACCTACGGTATAAGGTATTGCAAATATCTTTCCTTTTATGGATTGACCGTAAAGTTCATGCTTTGAATCTCTTATGGTTCCATTTTCGGGGTAAACTCCTCCCAGAAAGGAAATAGGTTGTAACGTCGACAATAATTCGCCACTAACCTTCCCCCTTACTATAGCCTTTCCATATAGTTTCACTTCTTCCTCAATCTCCTGATAACCTCTTCCTGATTGGGTATTTTACCTTGTTCAAACCTTACCCATTCCTTTTCTAGAGTTGCCGTAGCATCTATGCCTACTTTATCTGTCAGAAGCTTCTGCTGGTCACTTGACGGGTCAAGACTGGAGCCCTTGGCCCCACTTATAATAACAAGACCTTTTGATGCCTGGAATCTTGTGGCAATAGCAAACTCAACACTGGTAGGATCCTCAGGGTCTATGTCTTCATCTACTACAACAACATGTTTGAGAGATGGATGGGCTGCAAATGCAGCCATTATTGCATTCTTGGGTTCACCCTCGAGCCTCTTCTTAATCTGTATCACTGCATGTAACCAGTTTCTTCCTCCGTCTGTGAGCACAACCTTCTTGGTAGAAGGAACTGCGTCTCTGACTTGTTTGGCTAGCTTTGCTTCAACTGAAAAAGACATCAGAAGTCTGTGTTCCATTCCTCCGGGTAATATGTCTCTATAAATTGCGTCCTTCATCAAGTACATCTTTTCAATTTTCACTACTGGTTGCATTCTTTTAATATCATAATTACCCAGCATTTCAACCATATAGTCTTCTGCTCTATCCTTTCTTGATATATTACCTAGTAGCACTATTTCTGAGAACTGAGGAACAGATAGTCCATTTTCTAACTTTACGAGCTTCACCCTTCCTTTGAGAATTGAATTAGCCAGATGGAGTTCATCTACTCCATAGGGAGCCTGAAAAGAAGCGGCTATCTCAATGGCTGGATGGGTACCGACTACTATTGCTACGGGAAGGTCTTCCTCTGCTTCCTTATTCAATAGAAAAGCCCTGTGCAAGTGCCTCCCTTCCACCATTCTTATTGCCAATCTCTCCTTATCGAGTTTCAGCAGGCGATGAACTGACAGGTTCTGTGTTCCAGTCTCTCTATTCCTAGCTATAACCATTGAGCTTGTTATATAGGGACCCGCGTCTTTCTCATGGTGCGTAATGATAGGTAGGTCATTCAAATCTACAGGTCTGGTTTCCCAGCCAGGAATCTTGCTAAGGACCTTTGGAGCAAGAGGATTCAAAGCTGCCTGTGTAAGAATCTCGTGCATCTTTTCTTTTTCTGTGTCTAAAGCTAAAGCATATTTTTCTTTACTGTTGATAATATTGAATACAACAGGAATAGATGTACCTTTAACTTTCTTTACAAAAAAAGCAGGTCCTTTTTCGAACTCTTTTTCTACTGCTGCAATTTCAAATCTGGTCGAAAGCGGTTCATCTAATTCCTCAAGAAGGCCTCTTTTCCGTAATTTGTCCATAAATGAACGCAGGCACAGCTCTTGTTTCATCGGATGAGGTACCACCGTCCAGATTAAAAGCTTCTCCGCATAATGATTCAGGTTCGTTATTTTATTGCAACAGTGAGCTACTCCTCAGCTGAAGCCTCGGAGCTTCCTGCTTCAACGACCATACTCGATCCCTTCCACCCTTTTGGGCTGATGGGTTACGGAGGTATCGATCTCCACAGGCGTATATTCGGATCGCACAGATCCTACTTATTGTTAGTGATCCCATACTGGCTATAAACTATTCTATTTAGAGAAGTCCGTGTATCTCATCGCTAAAGCAGTTGAGATTTACTGCTTCCCTCAAACGCCTAACGAAAGACTTGAACACAAAAAGGTCTAGCGGAGGTAAGATGATTAGCACATATTGATGTGACGTAAACTAGAATATGACTTCCTAGCTCAGGAGATGTTCCCCGTTTTCTAGCTCGTTCTAATATACCTATTCTCCCTACATGGTAAATGAATGACCTGTATTTCCCTTGTATCTTTCCGAGACCTGGTCAACTCGAAGTAGCTCGCAGAATCCTGGATGCATACAGAAAGGGAGCAAAGTTGATGATAGAAGCACCGAATGGTTTCGGTAAGACTTCTTCAGCTCTCTCTGCTGCATATCACATTGCTGCCGAGTATGGAGCTGGAGTAATATATGCAGTGAGAACCAAGCGAGAAGGCGAAAGAGTTCTTCAGGAAGCCAAGTTGTTTAAGGAAAAGTTCAGAATTAAGGTTAGCGCCATGCTATCTATGAGTGATGGATGTCTACTAAAAAAAGACGAACTAGTAAAAGTAGAGGATGAACTACTACCGACCTATTGCCTAACCCATGTCATGTCGAAAAGGTGTCGTTACTACGAACGACTTTCTTCCCCTGAGGCACTAGCTTGGAATCAGTTCGAGTCTTTATCAGGAGTGTTAAATTATGCAACATCAAACAGGTTTTGTCCCTACATGTACTCCAGAAGGCTTTCTGCGGAGAGCCAGATCATAGTGACAACATACAATCATATATTAGATAAGGAAAGACTTGAGACGCTAAAAGCAACAAGGGAGAACTGGCGAGAATGGATGCTTATATGCGACGAGGCACATAACATTTCGGAACTTGCTTATACACTAAATTCTAGACTTATTTCTAAGAAAGACGTTGAATTAGCTTATAGCTACGCCCTATCCAAGAAGAACTACAATGTAGCTTTTGTAGCTTCTACGCTAATTAACTTGTTCAGGCAGCAGAAAGTAAACCAAAATGAAATGGTCCTCATAAGTCTAAAGAGTATAAATAATGTAACCTTTAAGGATAGATTAAGAGTCGTTTCTTCACCAAATCTACCCCCTGCTTTTGATATGTTCGAGACCAGAATGCAACTATCTTTGATGAAACTATTGGAATTTTGCAAGCATCTGGCTGTATCAATAGATAGAGAGGATTGTAGATGTTTTCTAATCAATAGTGAAAAAGGTCTTTCCCTTAAGGTATGCATGCTTTCTGCTGATATCGACATCAAGAGATACTTATTTAGATCTATTGTCTACCTGTCAGCAACTTTGGGAACAAACCCAAGTGACTTCGAAAGCTACAGTGTGGCCCAAGAATCAGCTTGGAATCCCTCTTGTGTAACTTTAGTCGACGACACTGTTACAACAGCATATTCCAGAAGGTCAGAAGAAATGTTCAGAATGATCTCATCGAGAATTGAGAATGTCAGGAAAAATGTAAGAGGTCCGTTGGCTGTTTTCTTCACATCGTACAATGTGTTGCATGAAGTTAAGGCCTCTTTATCTGAAACTGTGCAGAGCCACTGTTTCGTCGAGGAACAGAGTATGAGTGTTGGTGAGCAGGAAAGTGTTATCGACTCGTTCCTGAACCATATAGATGGTATATTGATGGCTGTAGCAGGAGGCAAGTTCGCCGAAGGTGAAGATTTTAAGGCGGGAAACCTGCGCTCAGCTGTTGTTGTAGGACTTCCGTTGCCACCCCCTTCTGTGGAACTTTCTGAGAGGTTGAAGTATATCTCAAGTGTAAAGGGTAGAAAGTATGCATATGAAAGCCTTGTACTGGTTCCAGCAGTGAATAGGGTTGTTCAGTCAGCCGGAAGAGTTGTAAGAAACCAGAGGAGGAAAGGTGTAGTAATTTTGATGGATAAAAGATTCGCTCAAAGAAGAATTCAAGAACTGATACCCTTCTGGCTAAAAACAAACCTATTTTATTTGGACTGCTCTAACGATATTGAGCTAAGAAAGATAATTGGAGATTTTATGGAAGAGGAAAGATAATTAAGTATGAATGATGGTTCAATACGTGTTGGAGAACTCATCATCTATCACTGCAGGGTTGCATGTAATAGTTACAGGGCCCCGTGTTACACTCTCGAGCCTCTTGACTAACCTCTCATCAAGAGGGAGGTGTCTCTGCATCGATTTGGACGGTACTGCAACACCAACTATTATCGACAGCGGAAATCAATGTGTGACAGGACTTTCGTCTCTTGATTTGCCGGAAACAATCTACCAGATCGTGACAGCTGGAAAGGGATTCAGGATTGTAATTTTCAACTCATTGAATACCCTTGCAGAAATAAGCAGATATAAAAGAGGAACTAAAACCTGGATGAGAGACTTTTATCGTAACCTACTGCTTGTAAGTTCCATTTGTGTGAATCTGGCCGAGACGGTATGCTTTATCCATATCGTTCCCGAACGCAAGCAAGAAAGGTTTAGTCTTTCTTGGCAGTCAAAAGTTTACCAAAAGTTAGGAAAAATGTGGTTATACAAAGGCAGTGGAGAGTTCATCCGAATATCTTATATGACCAAAGGGAATATATCATTATAAACGATAGAAAGACCAGCCCCAGACCACCGATAAAGAATATACCCTTCACTCTGTCCATCTGATTATCGCTTGCACTTCTTGCCAACAAAAAAGTACCTGCAACACCCATAACTATGACAAATCCGTATATCAGAGTTTCGATTATACTTTGGGCTTGAAGATTACCTATTATGATTATGTTAGTCGGTGGTATGAGACTGGCGTTCAGTAGGTATGCTACTATTCCAGCAGCGAGGATGACACTAGCATATACAAAGATATATTCTAACTTCAATGCGCTGAGTAAATATCTGACATACTTATTTCTGCTCAAAGCCACCCAACCTAGTCAACACGTGGAGCTAAAAAGAATTGAACAACTCCCCCTTTGCCGCTTAGAGGATACTCGAGCTTAATTGGCATTTTGGACGAAAACTGTACAGTTAGGGTATCTCCATAAATTGATTTTGTAAAATTGGACAGATATTCTATACTATAGGTAGCGTCTCCTGGCTCTTTTATGTTAAGCTCTTTCAGCTCGGGGTTCTTTTTATCCACAACAACTGAAACCTTTCCTACTTCGCTCTTGCCTGAAAAGATCAGCTTATCTGTTTCTGCCTTTATTGATACATGGTCTGAAATAGTCTTTATATCTTCAAGCACTTGCTTGACAAGGGCGGCACCAATTTTGGATGTTACAGTGAATGTAACCTTTGGCAAGGGTGTCTGACTATATTGAGCTTCAACCAAGTGAATCGTGAAGCTCTTTTCATACCCATTAACCAGCTTGAATTCGAGCGTATTCTCTTCAGTAAGACTTAATTCAACCCTATCTTTAGCATCTGCTCTCCGGAAGACTTTTAGCAGATCTTCGACTCTAACTGTTAAGTTATAGTTTGAATCACATGAGTACCTGTCGAACGCAGAGCTAGGCCATTTCAGGTCAACCAACGCTATGTGTGAAGGGTCCATGGCTCTAAGGTTTAGCCCGTCTGGGGTTGCGACAAACGTGGCTTCGTCTATTAAAGAAGCAATTGCCTGCGAAACAGATTTCCATTCTTCGCTAGATGAGCTGACAGCTTGCAGCATACCACAGACTCTGGAGGGAGAATATAAGAACATTATTTAACCTGACTTTATCGGTAATAATAGGTGGCTTCATGCTTGGATAACCAGACTAGACTTTTTCTCTATAACGAATTTCGCAAATACTACTTTAGTAGGACTGCAGAACTTGAAATCCCTAACAATCCGTCTGCTAGGGAATTCGGATACCTAACTTTTGAAGAAAACATGGTCAGGCACATAACATGCAATGACGAAGGTGAAGTGAAAGCGCTAATCCTAAAAGAAGTGCCACGTGGATTCTTTTCATCCGTATCCTTATACGAAAATCCGGCACTTCCTGTAGAGGAGAAGGGCTGGCTTAAATCAGACCTAGTGTTTGATATAGATGCAGGAGATCTGGAGTTAAAGTGTGTAAATGAACATGATTTTTATCTGTGTCAGTCTTGCTATACACCTTATAAAACGAAGAAAAACTCTTGTGATTACTGCAAATCGGAATCAATAATTCAAATAAAATGGGTGTGTGAAGAGTGCATTAGCAGGACAGAAGAAGAATCAGAAAAACTTCAAGATATTCTGGAATCTGACTTTGGGATTTCTTCTTTCAAGATAAAAAGATATTTTTCAGGTCACAGAGGATTTCATTTGCATGTAAACGACTCTGAGTATGAAGTCCTTGACCAAAACGCTAGAGCTGAAATTGTTGAGTATCTGTCTGGTACGGGTCTCTTGCCCAAGCACTTTGGTTTTTCTGCAAGATGGGCTGCATACAACCCAGCTAAGCTTCCTCTTGATTCAGAGCCTGGATGGAGAGGCAGAGTTGCGAGAAGATTGGTCGAACTGACATCGGTAAAGGATTCCAAAGAAGCTTTTGCTATGTTTTACTTAAAAAACAAGGAAAAAATGAAGGAATCGATGGAATCTTTGCTCAGAAGCGTGACAGTGAAAGTTGATAAAGGCGTGACGATAGATTTACATAGGATATTTCGAATGCCCGGGACGTTACACGACAAATCAGGTCTCATAAAGAAGCTACACAAAGAAGGAGATAAGCCTCTTATAACCGCGGTGGGTCTAGGCTCTTTTCCTACAGAGGTTTGGGTATCCTATTCCCCGAAGTTTAATCTGAAGGGTAATTGGTTCGGACCGTTCAAAGATGAAGTAATAAAGCTGCCTGCTTATGCGGCTGCATTTTTGGCTATGAAGGGTTTGGCAACAGTTAGAGGAAGGACTTAGGCATGATGGAATGAATTTTGTCTGTACACCAAGGAGTTGCAAACCCCCTTAATCTTTAAGCCTGTAGGTAAACGTTAATACTTTTATAAGTAGATTGATTTGGCTCCAAGCGGTTATGTCAGAAGACTTACTGAGTACTTTGCAAAGGAACTTAGAAGAAGAATTGACCAAAGAAGCCATGACAAAGCTTGACCCTAGCCTCTACTCAGCTGTAGCCATCAGAATAAAGGAGATAAAAGAATCTCTTGGTAATGGTGATTCCGAATTAGTCAATTCTCTTCTCTCAAGGGAGATAGACCTGTTCTACACAATGGTCGAAGATTTACTTAAGATTAGACTGCATAAATTCCTTGACAGAACTATGCAAGGATCAAACGAAGTCAGCTTAACTCCTGAAGAGAGATATATGGTAGAACCACTCTACGATTCTGTCAAGAGATTGCTGAGAATTAGAGAAGCGATAAGAGAAGGTCATCCTTCGGTCTTGGAAGAATCGTCCGACAGCTATACTACCAAGTACATAGTAATCAGGTTCCTTGACGATGTTCCAAGAATAGCAGGGATAGACCTGAAGGAATATGGGCCGTTCAAAAAACAGGACCTAGCCGTAATTCCCATGGATAACGCTAAATTACTGCTCGAGAACGGTGTGGCCGAGGAAGCCTGGGTGAGCCAGATTTGAAGTATCCAAAGACAAGAAATATGTACTGCCCCAAGTGTAAAAAACAGACTGAACACACCGTTACAATTTACAAAAAGGGTAAAGAGAGAGTTTTTGCGGAAGGGGCTAGGAGACATGCGGAAGAGAAGAGAGGTTATGGTGGCCAGAAATATGCGGAATTAGTCAGGACTGCCAAAACTACAAAGAAGGTATCTCTTCTTATGAAATGTAGGATCTGTGGTTATATCGTATCCAAAGAAGGAATCAGAATCAGAAAAGTTGAATTAGTCGAGTGATAATCCATGGTGAGAAAAGAAAGGGTCCTTTACCCAAGGCCTAAGTCGAACTTCCTCCTGGTCAAATGCCCCTCTTGCGGAACCGAGAGGGTTGTATACTCTCATGCTACAGTACCTACAAAATGTGAGTCATGTGGAGAGGTGCTTACAGAACCAAAGGGAGGAAGGACACAGATCAGAGCTCAGATTCTTAGAAAGATGGATTGATAATAAATGTCTGAGCAACTGCCTGACATAGGAGAAGTAGTTTTTGCAACAGTCAGTCAGATAACTCCATACGGTGCGTATGTAACACTAGATGAATATTCTAATCATAAAGGATTTCTTCATATATCAGAAGTATCGACCGGCTGGGTTAGAAATATAGAGAGATTCGTTAAGCCAGGTCAGAAGGTAGTGCTGAAGGTTGTTCGAGTTGACCAGGAAAGAAGAGAAGTGGACCTTTCGCTGAGGCAGGTTACAAGCGAAGAGAAAAAAGAGAAACTGATACAAGTAAAGAAGGAAGCTAAGGCGAAGGGTATCCTAGACCTGGTAAAGAAATCCCTTAATATTCAAGATGATTCTGCAATAAGACAGCAACTTATTGATGAATATGGTTCCTTGTATGATGCACTTGAGATGATTGCTAGAAAGGGAGAAGTTGCATTATCTAAAATACAATTAGATAAAAAATATCAGCAAACTCTTCTCCAGATACTTCAGGAAAGATTCAAGTTACCTCTAGTTGAAGTCAAGGGAACCTTGGAAATATTCTCTACCAGGTCAGATGGAGTCGTAATAATAAAAGACTCGATACTAAAGTCGGTTAAGCAGATGCCTCAAGAGGTTCAAGTTGAAATAACATATGGGGGAGCTCCGAGATACTACGTCAAGCTAAAAGCTGAAAACTTCAAAATAGCTGAGAGACAGTTGAAAAATCTGATCGATTCGGTGACAAAGTATGCTGGGAATATGGCTTCGGTCAATTTTATACGTGAAAAGAGCTGAATTCGCTTATGACAAGGTTTGTAATGCGAAAATGCACCAAATGTGGTTCTTATGGATTAAGCGATAAATGCGCAAAATGTGGTGGTGAAACGACAACACCGCACCCACCCAAATTCTCTCCAGATGACAAGTATCTTGAAATTAGAATGAAGAGTCTCGGCTACAAGGTCTAAATTATGTTAACCTTTTGATGAATTGGTTGATGTGACCAACGGCAGAGGATTGTACTTATAAATCAGAACTTGGACAACAACACCTTGGGTGTAAGCGGCTCCTGTCGGATTTGAATTGAACACTAGTTCAAACGGTGTACTGCCCGGTGGGTAATTTTGATTCAAGGTAAACAAAGGAAGCTGTATATAATTCTGGGTTATAGTAGTGCTGTTCTGGTAATCGGGGTATATGGAAATTAATTGGCCTGTTGAGGGGCTGAACACACCGTACCCGGTGAAGTTTATATCAAACATTCTGCCTATTGTTGTATTTGCATAGAAGGCTCTTGTGGGCATCAAATTGACTGGATTCAGCAATCCATTCTTGGTCAGGTTTATACCTGCAATGGTAGCCATCGCATCTATCTTTCCATCGTCACCGCCTAAATTGTATACTCTACCCAAAGTGTAGTATCCACCCCCAACCTGTCTAAGGGTTAGAAAGACTACGACATAATCCCCTCCCATATCGGCTACGAGTTTTGAGGCATAGCTTTGATTGCTGAGAAACATTGTAGCCACCTCTGCCATTCTAGTGCTGTTTAGAGTTCCATTATCTATGAATGTCGTTCTGTTGCCCATGACACTTATCCAGTACCCATAATCCCACCAGGAAATTATCTTTGCATTTGCAGGAGTATTTTGACTTATCCAAGACAAAGCCTGCAACCAATCAGGATAGTAGAAGTTTGAATTGCTCAGAGCAGAAGATGTTATTGCATATCCTCTGTTCCCAAAAGGGACCCACACAGTCATAGCCGATACTATCATCATAATTGTTATCATGATCACAAAGAAGCCTTTTGCTACATTAACAGGAGATGTTCCCTGACTCTTCACCTTTGGAGGAGATAAAGAGAATATCCTTCCCGAAAGTTCAGCTATGCCAAAACCGGCCACAAGTGCAATGCCTATTGATGTAAAGACCTGGAGTCTTGCAAAAGAAGACGCAACGTAAAGAGCAGAAACTGCAAGTATTGCTACAATTATTGAATAAGGTTTCTTCCTTCTTAATAGAGCGTAACCACCAAATATACCGAAGAAAAGCAACGCAAGGTAGTAATACAATATCTGGACCCCAGATGAGGGCTGCTGTTCTGCTACAGTCTGTACTGCAGGTACAATCGACCGTGCAAAAGGTAGTATTACGGAAAGATACCTCGCAGAAATATGACTGAATGGACCATACAGAACGGCGAGAACTCCCAGACCTGCAAATACAATAGTTGATATCCATTTGCCAAGTATCTTGTTTCTATCAGGAAGTTTCTTGGCAACAAACGTTAGGGCCAGCCCTCCGAAACTACCTGCATAAAGTACGAACATAGATGTATTAGTCAGCCATGACCATCCTGGGTTAGGAAATGCCATTCCAACAGACAAATCAACGACTGTTATTATCAGGCCGTTTATTGCCCTATTGTAATCGGACGAAAGAAGCAAGGGAACCGCAAAGAGCGATACCCCTACAATACCGTTGAAATACTGACCGCCTCCCCAGCTTACGTTAGAGTAACCGAGAAATAGTCCACAAAGCATTGCATACATCAAAGACTTTCTTCTGTTGACTGAATCGTAAGAAGCAACAAGAAAGTATAGAGCAAAAGTGCCGCCGAGCATTGAAAAAGGTTCGTGTTTGTACCATCCGAGGTCTGACCTAGAGAGATAACCAGGAGTTATAACAGCAAACATTGCTGCAAGAATGCCTGCGGTCGAGTTGTAGATCCTTTTCCCTATCAGATAAACAGGAAAAGCTATGAAAGAAGCTATGTAGGCCTGTTGTATGACCAAGTAATCGTAGAGACTTATGTTAACTCCAAGTATTCTGCGTACAAATTCGTAAAGAAGTGCTGAACTGTAGTAGAAGCCTGCGAAGGTGTTTGTCGCTAGATTATAGCCAAGAGGGTACCAAAATTGATAATTGACGACCTTGAAAAAATCTAACAATCCTGCAAAGCCTTTGGTGTTAATGTCGTTAACTATTATCGATGTACTCATATAATGAAAATATGAATCGAATTCGTCGAGATAGTAACCATACTTCGCCATCTGGAGACGTATCAGCAAGCCTATAGAGAATGCAGAAACCAGTCCTAGGAATGAAGCGACTCTTTTGGGGCTTATCGTCGGCCTTTTCGCAATCCTCCTAAGTCCGAATCTTTCTGACAAGAGTAGTCGCCAACCTACGGAGTTGACCCGGTATTAACCTTAACCTGAAGTACGGGTATTTATCTTTAGCAATTTGACGCTGAGATTAAGCATCGGTGAGAGACTTCAAATATTTCTTGTATTCTGATGCGTTCATAAGGTTCCCCTTTTCTTTCTCCAAATTAGCAGGCTCCAATACAAAAAACCATCCTCGTTCGTAGGGGTCTTTGTTCACGAGCTCTGGATGCAGAGATAGCTCATCGTTAACTTTCGTAATTTTCCCAGAAAAAGGAGACATTACGTCTGAAGTAGATTTTACAGATTCAACTATGCACGCTGACTTCCCCTGACTTACCTCTAGTCCTAGTTGTGGTAGTTCAACAAAAACCACGTCATGCAGTTGCTTTGCGGCATACGAAGTTATGCCTATTCTAACTTCTCTTTCGGAGATTATCTTTGCCCATTCATGCTCCTTTGTATAAAGCAAGTCATCGGGTACATCGTAATTAGCCAAGCTGCTTTCTCCTGAATCCATAAGTTTCGGCGTCGTAGAACGGAAACTGATGTATTTCAGCTTTGCACCTTTTCCCTCTAACTTCAATTTCAAAGATGTTGCTGTGGTTAAGAGCGTCGATTTGTATTATTGCCATAGCTATTCCTCTTTTGAGAATTGGAGAGAAAGTCCCACTAGTCACAATGCCGACTTCGTCATCATTCAGAAGGACTTTGTAATGCGTTCTAGGTATGCAGTTGCTTTCAGCTACTAACCCAACCAGTCTCCTTTTAACTCCATTGAGATGCGCCATATGCGCTTCTCTTCCTATGTACTCTTTGCTCGTATCAATGAACTTCGCCATTCCTGCTTCAATAGGGGTGATATCTTCTGAAATATCTTGACCGTGCAGAGGCAATCCGGCTTCGAGCCTTAAAGTGTCCCTCGCTCCTAAACCTGCCTCGGAACCTCCATTTGCATTTACTCTCTCCAACAATTCGGAATAAAGCTTCAGTCCTTTTTCTGGGTTCTGATGAGTTGCGCCCTGAAGCATTAACTCAAATCCATCTTCTCCTGTGTAGCCTGTCCTTGCCACCATCAGATCATCATTTTCGTATTTTGATAATGCGAATCTGAACCTCTTCAGATAACTGAAATCGTTTAAAATACTCACCGACTTTGGTCCCTGTACTGCCAAAAGTATACTTGTATCTGTTATATCGTGTACCTTTACATTCATGTCCCTTAAATTAGATTTCATCCAAGATAGATCTTTTTCTCTATTAGCACAGTTAACCACCAAGATGTAAGATTCGTCTGATAACTTGTATGCTATCAAGTCATCTATGATCCCGCCATATTCATTGCACATGAACCCATACATAGCCCTGCCTTGCTCTCCTTTTTCGATATTTATCGTAAGCAATCTGTTCAAAAATTTTGAACTATCTTTTCCATCTATCTTCAATCTTCCCATATGTGATACATCGAAGATACCCACAGCGTTCCTTACTGCTAACGTTTCTTCCATAATTCCTTTAAAATACAGAGGCATCAGATAACCTGCAAATTCTGTCAGCTTTGCCCTGTCCTTATATGCAGGATAAAGCTGTGTTTGTCTAGGCAATTCAAGACAATCATAAATTTATGATCAGTTATAAACATATTCTGACCCGGGATACCAGCGATGGAACTCATACCAGTGCACTCGGAAATAATGCATGGCAAGTTCAATCTTTTATCCCAGTTAAGAAAAATGCTAAGAAGGTCAGACGTCCAACCCATTGATGGAGACATTCTGGTTCTTTCTGGAAAATTTCTTGCGATGTCGCAGGGCAGGTTCGTCAATGTGTCAGAAACACCTGCAATGGAAGATGCTGAAAGAGTAGCAAAGAAGTATGCTATGACACCATCCCTTGTTGAGCTTGTTGCCAGGGAATGCGACTATATGCTCGGGGGACTAAAGGGGTTCCTCTTGACTGTTAAAAATGGCGCCTTCAGCCCCAATGCAGGAATAGATAAATCGAATATAATGAAAGGATATGCAATTCTTCATCCTTCCGAACCTTCTAGGCTGGCAGAAATGATAAGGGACTGGATATTTATTGAATTTTCTTCGAATGTGGGAGTTGTCATAACTGATTCAAGGCTTCAGCCTCTTAGGATAGGTACGGTTGGAATAGCCATAGGCGCATCTGGTTTGCCTTCTGTTCTCGACGATAGAGGGAGAACAGACCTATTCGGAAACGTGATGAAGGTAACCAGAAGGGCTGTAGCCGATAATATAGCCTCCGCAGCCCAACTCCTTATGGGTGAAACAGACGAAGCTATACCCCTGGTCGTAGTGAGAGGAACAGGTTTAATGGTGGGTAGGTTCTATCAAGGGCTTGATGTCTCCATACCTCCGTCGCAGTGCATATATGTCAGAGGGCTTGCAAGGATAAATGTTTCTTGAATTGCAATGCGTCAGAATACATCTGTATACCATGGAATGCCAGATATGCCACCTTCGGTCTTGACGAAGTAAGTCTCTGTTCAATCATGATGTATTCTTTCTCTGAGAAACCGTGTAGACGGGCACCACTTTGACCGAAGAGCCTACTGTAAACCATCTCACCGGAGTTGAATGGTTCTTCTTTTGTCAGGTCAACAGACAGCACAATTCCCAAGTTGTTGACTATCTTTAATACATCGTTTGGTATCTTTGACCTGGCATCCAAAACGGTTGTTATACCTCTTTCCCTGAATACTTCGATCAAGCAATTCAGAGAGCTGATTCTGTCACTTGTTATATTGAGGCTCGGTGGCGTTTGCAGTATTACTGTTCTGCTCCTGAGAAGTTGACAGATCCTTGCAGTATATTCTGCCTGGTAAATGCTTTCAGGAATCGAATGTAACATGTTTTTATGTGTGATTATCTTATTGCATTTTACGGAAAATTCAAAATTGTCTGGAACTCTATTCCTCCATGCCTTAACAATCTTCAAGTCTGGATTAGAATAAAAGGTGCTATTAACTTCGACAAAATTATAATGTCTAGCGTAAGCAGCAAGCTTATCTCTTGAGCCTTTATAGTAATCCCATCCCCCTGTTCCTATGTATAGTTTCAATGAGTCAACATAAGGCGATGACGTATTTATTTACTCTATTATCTTCAATAAGATAACTTCCTCTTTTATGAATCTTTTTTCTTTCCAACTTTAACGGAGTGGGGGTAAAGGAAATAGTGTCCCCTTCTGTAAGGGTGAGGTAGTTCACTTACAATGCTAAGTATTAATACCTAGAATACCGTAAGGCAAATAGCTTGAAGGTGTTGATGGGTACCAGCGGCTGGAGCTATGACGAATGGGTAGGCATTTTATACCCTTCTTCTACCACTCCTAAGTTGAAGCACTATGCTTCTTTCTTTCATACTGTTGAGGTTGATAGTAGCTTTTATTCTATGCCTTCATCCAAGTTGGTACTGGGATGGATAAAGAATACTCCAGCAGATTTCAGGTTCAGTGTAAAAATGCCAAAGACAATAAGTCATGAATTGAAGTTGGAGGTGAAGGATCAGCTCGAGAAAGAAGTCTCTACCTTTCTCAGAGTTATTCAGCCTCTTTCATCATCTCAGAAGCTTGGTAGTATACTGGTACAACTACCACCGAGTTTTGAGTTTGATGCTGAACGGATTGAGCGGTTTCTCAACTTACTCCCCACAGATGAATTCAGATTCTCTGTCGAGTTCAGAAACAGGACTTGGTTAAACAATGATACCTGGCGTATTCTAGAGAGGAAGAGAGTCGCATATACAATAGTTGATGAACCGTTGCTTCCTAACGACCTGATCACCACGGCTGACCATGTCTATCTCCGCTGGCATGGACATGGTAAAAATGTCTGGTATGATTACCGGTATTCACAAGATCAGATAGAGGAATGGGCAGAGAAGATAAAAAACCTTGAAGGAAAAGAGATCTATGCGTATTGGAACAATCATTTTCATGGCTATGCGGTGCTGAACTGTCTTGAAGAACTGAATTCACTTGGCCTTTTGGATGAGAAGAGGAAATTATTATTGCAAAACATAAGGGCAAGGATAGATTCCCCAAGAACTTTATTTGATTTCTCAGGGATTTAGTTTCGCTTATAGCTTACTTCAGAAGAAGCGAAGGCGCTTGACAAGGTGGATAGTCTGTTCCGCATGGCCTTACTTGGACGGCAGTCCTCATCTAGGCACGTTTATGCATCTGCTATCTGCAGATGTGTACACTAGGTACCTGAGAATGAAGCACGAAGAAGTAATTTCTGTAAGTGGTTCTGATGAACATGGGACTCCTATGGAAGTTGAGGCGATTAGAGCAAAGACTACACCAAAAGAACTAGCCAACAAATATCATTCACAAATGCTGGAAATACTTAGAACCTTTATGGTGGAGTTGGATAATTATACTAGAACAGAATCGCCTGTACATGTAAAATTCGTTCAAGACTTTTATATGAAGCTATATTCCAGAGGATATATATTCTCTCAGAAAGTAATACAGCTTTACTGTGTGAACGATGAACGCTTTTTACCAGACAGGTTTGTGGAAGGAGTATGCCCCTACTGTAAATACGAATCTGCTCGAGGGGACCAATGCGATAACTGCGGTAGATTGTTAGACCCTCTTGAACTGGTTAACCCGAGGTGCGTTATCTGCGGGCAGATTCCTGTGCCTAAAGAGACAGAGCACTGGTTTTTCGACCTTACAAAACTGTCTTCTCAACTTACCAGTTACATAGAAGGGAATAAAGAACTTCCTGAGAATGCGAAAAATTTCTCTCTTAATTGGTTGAAAGAAGGTTTGAGGCCCAGAGCATTGACTAGGGATAGCAAATGGGGGATTCCTGCACCCTTTCCCGGGGTAACGGGAAAGACCATATATGTATGGATGGAAGCTGTCCTTGGATACGTTTCAGCCGTGAAGGAGTGGGCAGATAAGAACGGGAAACCAGAACTTTTTAGTGAATTTTGGATGAAGAGGGATACTAAAAGCGTGTATTTTATAGGTAAAGATAACATACCTTTTCATACAATTATATTTCCTGCACTCCTGATGGCTTCAGGAGATGATTATGTCTTACCTAGCCAAGTTTCATCCACAGAGTTCATTTTGTTTGAAGGAAAAAAATTTTCCAAGAGCAGGTGTATTGGCGTATGGATGAATGATGCGATGAAGATTGGAAATCCAGAGCATTGGAGATTTGCGCTTATGTATTTTAGACCTGAATTAAGAGACTCGAATTTTAGTTGGACAGAATTTGATAGGGCTGTAAATAGTGAACTTAACGATGTACTGGGTAATTTTGTGCACAGAGTTCTTACATTCATAAAGAAGTTTTTTGAACTGACTGTTCCTTCCCCAGAAGATATTGATGATGAAACGAAGAAGTTGTTCGTCGCACTTGGTGAACAATGGAATGGGTACATGAGCAAGATGGATTCGTATCAGATAAAGGAAGCTGTTAGAATGATGCTGGATCTAGCAAGGAAAGGGAATGAATACATGAGTAAGAGAGAGCCTTGGGAGCAGATAAAGAAGGATAAAAAATCAGCTGCAACTACTCTTTATGCTTGCGTTCAACTGGTTTACACGTTAGTTCTAATGCTCTATCCTTTTTGTCCTGTATCATCGAATAAGCTATGGGAGATGCTTGGATTGGAAGGAGACCCTGTCTCGCACGGTCTAAAAGGCGCTGGTATAGAATATATTAGGCCAGGACATAAGATCATGCCTCCTTCTACGGTATTCTCCAAGGTTATATTGCCTAAACAATAGCTGAACAGCTACTTATCTATTAGATTGTCCGCTGGTTGCATTATTGAATCTTCTACCATGATCACCGCATCATAGAAAAGAGCCAACGCTATTGCGTCAGAAGCTCTATAGCCATCAAGCATAAGTTCCTTGTTTTTTCCCGTGAAGTAAAGGTCTCCTCTAAGAGCGGTACCATTTGAATATATCTGCACATGATCCAGATGGAGACCCAGGAGCTCTGCTAGTTCTTCTATTATATTATAGACAGAAGGCAAGGAAGACCTGTCGCCTTTCATGAACCTCGACATATGAAGTGCTACTTCGCCAGAAAAGGCCCTCATCGAAAAAGTCTTACCATCGTCTGACCTCATCATAAGAGCGCCTTCTAATCCACTCTCGTCTATGAAACCTACTTGGACAACCTTCACCGGCACATAATTTTCCTTTCCCCTGCTCTCCAACGGACTTTAGATATCCTTGGCTGCATATAAGCTTGTATCAAGAGATTTTGTGATGATGTAACTTAACGGAAAGTCAAAATTCTGTAAAGGAAATTGCACATGGAAATGCACGAAGAGTTTTTAACTCTGTGTAGAGGTCTGCCGCTATATGGCTTTCAAGGAACATGCTGCTATAATAATTCTTGGTAGCGGACCTGCTGGCCTTACAGCTGCAATATATGCTGCAAGGGCTGGCTATTCTCCTATAGTGATAGGTGGATTCGAATTCGGCGGGCAGTTGATGCTTACAACTTACGTGGAAAATTTCCCAGGGTTTCCGAAAGGTATTCTGGGTCCTGATTTGATGGAAGCGATGAAAGAGCAGGCAGAAGGTGTAGGAGCAAAGATAATCACTGATAACGCCACAGCTGTAGACCTTTCAAACAGACCATTCAAAATCTTCGTCAACGAAGACGTTTATACTTCAGATGCTCTGATTATAGCAACCGGTGCTTCCGCGAAATGGTTAGGCCTGGAATCAGAGCAGAGGTTGAAAGGTAGAGGCGTTTCCTCCTGTGCAGTCTGTGATGGGGCTTTTTTCAGGGGAAAGGAAGTGGTTTTGGTTGGCGGAGGCGACTCAGCTATGGAGGATGCAATATACTTATCGAAGATCTGCAAGAAGGTAACAGTAATTCACAGGAGAGATAAGCTCAGAGCCAGCGCAATCATGCAGGCAAGAGCAAAGTCAAGGCCAAACATA
>Ga0209012_1001780_pt1 | contig 20887 bp, 13 predicted proteins | sample RS3BMetagenome_FD_184735 | JGI IMG/M metagenome (GOLD analysis project Ga0209012, IMG submission 184735) | Ferric oxide microbial mat and aquatic microbial communities from Rainbow Spring, Yellowstone National Park, USA - RS3B (SPAdes) (version 3) ...
GGCGACACACCGCTTCTCCATCACACGATGATAGATGTGTGATTTGCCATTCTTCTTGCGATCACTGGCACTCATGAACATGGGTATTAATATCGCAAACCACGCCCCAAAAAGACAGGGAAATCCTCCCAAGTAGGTCTGTACCAGAGCCGTTTTTTCGGCAAAAAACGCACTGGCGCTAGCGCCACGGCCATATTATTTTCTGAAATTCACCGAAAAAGGCGCAAAGTGCGAAGGTTGGGTTAGCCAAACCTCGCCGGTATAAAAACCGGAGAGCTGCAAGAGTACCTTGAGTTGAGAGACGAAGAAGCAAAGCCAATGGGATCCATTTTCCATTAACAATATGGACGATCCTATGATTGAACGCACCGGATATTGACTGTATCAGGCATCTGAAGCATCCTGTGACCGCCTGAGATTCGTAGGTGTTCTGCAGCTTGTGCGCTGTGGATCAAAATTTCGACCATTGAAAAAAGGTAGGCCGCAGCATGAAAGTCACGCACCTATTGTGGTTTTATGCATCCGCTTGCCTGACCGGTGCCGCGATTGCTGGCTTAATGGCCGTGCCGGCTCATGGAGCACAAATCATCGCCGTCAATGGGAAAAGTCCGGGGCGAATTTTTGAGGGCATCGGCGGGGAAAGCGCCGGGGCGTCTACCCGTCTGCTGGTAGATTACCCCAAAAAGCAGCGGAACGAAATTCTCGATTACCTCTTCAAGCCCGATTTCGGCGCGGCACTGCAGAATCTGAAATGCGAGCTTGGTGGAGATATGAACTCGACGGATGGCACTGAACCGGCGTATTTCCGGAGCCGCGCGGAATATCAACATCCCAAGGCGAAATATTTTCAACGCGGCTATGAAACCTGGCTGATGCAACAGGCACGGAAGCGTAATCCTGAAATCCGCCTGGGGCTGCTGCAATGGGGCGCTCCGGGCTGGCTGGGAGATCGGCATCATGCGGCAACCCAGTACACGGCCAAATTTTATTCTCAGGATAACGCCGATTACATTGCGCGCGTGGTGCAATGTCTGAATCGGTTTGACCATATTCGAATCAACTATGTCGGCTGCGCCAACGAACGGCTGTGGAATGTTCCCTGGGTAGTTAAACTGCGGCAAGCACTTGATGCCGCAGGACAGCAACATGTGCATATCGAAATGGCCGATTTTTTCCATTGGAACACATTGGTACACCAAATTAAGATCAACCCGGCTTTCGCCAGAGCTATTTCCGCCATTGGCAAACATTATCCCGCCTATCACTCCACACCGCAGGCGCGGGCGTTGCATATTCCGCTTTGGTCCGGCGAGGATTGGAGCGGAGCCAAGCCATATACAGCGACGATGGCAAAACTGCTAAACCGCAACTACATTGAAGGTCGGATGGTGAGAACCATTATCTGGGCACTGGAAACCTCTTATTATGATAATCTGCCGGCCGCCGATGATGGCCCCCTGCTGGCCAACCAACCCTGGTGCGGCCACTTCCAGGTACTCGGTCCGATATGGGCAATCGCCCATACGACGCAATTTGCCCAACCCGGTTGGCAATATCTGAACTCAGCGTGTGAATTGCTTAAGGGCCACGGCAGCGTGGTAGCGTTAAAAAGCCCGCACGGGCATAACTTCAGCATCATCATTGAAACCGAAGATGCCACGGTGCCGCAGCAGATCAACATCCACATTTCCGGAGGCTTGCCCACGGGCGTGCCGCTGCATGTGTGGCGATCATTACCACACGACTATTTCCAGCAACAATCGGACATTAATGCCGTCAACGGTATGGTCTCCATGACATTGCTGCCTCATGCCATATATTCCATCACCACCACAACCGGTCAGCATAAGGGCAAGGTGGCATGGATTCCCCCAGCCAAAGCATTTCCACTGCCCTATAAGACTTCACTTTCCCACGCGGATCTCGCTGGCGATCCACGCTATTTTTCCGACCAGGAAGGAGCGTTTAACATCACGCCCTTGCAGCATGGAACCGTACACGTGCTGGAGCAGATCATTACAATGCCGCAAATTCCATGGAGCTATCAACATAAGCCATTTACGATCCTGGGTGCCACGGACTGGCACAATTATGCCGTCACCTGCGATATTCGTTTGCCGGCTACAGGCACAGCCGGAATCATTGATCGGGTGGCGAGCGTCACTTGGCACTTTAATCAATCCAATGGCTATCGCGTGATGATCAACGGCAACGGTGCTTGGCAACTACTGGCGGTAAAGAAGCTGCTGTCGCATGGCCAAGTTGCTCCACTGGGAACCTCCTGGCACCTACTCAAGCTGGTGTGTCAAGGATCCAACATATCGGCATATCTGGATGGAAAACAATTGGCCCAGGTAAAAAATGAATCCTACGCGAACGGCATGGCGGGGTTGGCTACCGGTTGGAATCATGCATGGTTCAAAAACTTTTCCATTACGCCGCTACATCATGCCATTGAGCGCAATCTGGCGTTAAACAAGCCCGCGACCGCCTCCAGCCAATGGAGCAGCCACTATGCACCACAATTTTCTGATGACGGAAAATTAAACACACGATGGAATTCCGCCGCCGGCACCGCTGCCGGACAATGGCTGGCCATTGATCTCGGCAATGTGATGCAGGTAGGCCGCGTTTCCATTCAGCAATTTGCCGGGCGAATTGAACAATTCAAAATACAGTACCGCCATGGCGGAAAATGGCGAACGGCTTTCAATGGCAACATGAAGGGGCAGGATACTACGGCGGTGCATTTTCACAGCATCCGAACGAGCCACGTTCGCCTGCTGATTATGGCAACAACCGGGAACATAACCCCATCGGTTCGGGAATTTGCGGTATATCGGTAGTCTTATTGTGAACGTGTGCCTGCCATAGAAGGAGAATGCCACCGGGTGGCCACCGTGCGCAGCGGGGATGGAAAAAAGCGCCCGGATTCCCTTAACAATACCTGTGGCAAGTTATTGGTGAAACGCCAGCAGCGTATCGGCAACGTGCTGAATTTGCGCGTCCGTGAGTTCCGGGAATACCGGTAGCGCCAATACTTCACGGCAGGCTTGTTCGGCAACCGGGAAGGCCCCTTCCTTGTAACCCAAATCCTCAAAGCATTCCTGCAAATGCAGGGGCCGGGGGTAATAAATGGCCGATCCGATACCGTGTTTTTGCAGATACTCTTTGGCTGCATCCCGACGCGGAACCCGGACAACATATTGGTGATACACATGATGCGTACCGGGTATCTCCACGGGCGCTATGACATCCGTGTTTTTAAATCGTGATGAATAATACACGGCGATCTGACGACGGCGATTATTCCAGCTATCAAGATATTTTAATTTTACGTTCAGCACCGCGCACTGAATGCCGTCAAGCCGAAAATTTCCACCGACAAACGCATGATGGTAGCGGCTGGTTTCCCCATGTTGTCTGGTTTGTTCCAGACGACTGGCCAGAGTTGGATCGCGGGCGATCACCGCACCGGCATCGCCGGCGGCTCCAAGATTTTTAGTGGGATAAAAGGAAAGGCAGGCGGCGCGGCCTAGTTCCCCGGGCACTCTGCCCCGACTGTCTTTGGCACCGATACACTGCGCCGCATCTTCCACAATCATTAGATTGTGCTTACCGCATAATTCCGCCAACCCATCCATCTCACACATTTGACCGAACAGATGAACAGGAATAACCGCCTTGCTCTGCGAATCGGCCACCGCGGAAATAGCATCGGTTCGCATGAGAAATGTCGTTGGATCAATATCCACAAATACGGGCGTCGCCCCGGCCCGGCTGACGCACCCCGCAGTGGCAAAGAAAGTAAACGGAGTAGTGATAACCTTATCGCCCCGTCCAATGTTCAAAGCCATCAGCGACGCCAATATCGCATCCGTGCCGCTGGAAACCGCCACCGCGCGCCCATTAAATTGTAAACCCAGATTATGCTCAAATTCCTTCAACGCCTTGCCACCGATATATTCGGTTGACTCCAGCACACCGCGAATGGCGGTTTCAATTTCAGCACGCAGACTTTGATACTGCGTTAAAATTTCGAACATGGGAATCGAAGAAGTATTTCCGGCGGAGGATTTTGTAGTGTTCATAACCGACATTCATTTCTCCAATTCAAGGCCAAGAGCCTTTGCAGGAATGCTACGGCAACATCAGGCAGATGTCCATGCGAAAAGCTACCCACGAAAAATGAAACAGGGGTTGGAAGACAATATAGCACCGGCGCCCTGTCGCGCCGAAACAAAGCAACACCGAAACAAAGCCATGATCGAATTATTTACAAATACGGGGAGTTAGGTTTCCGTCGCATGTAACCAATCGACATGCCCATGAGATCCCGTGGCAATCTCCATCCGTACCATCTGCAAATCCACGGATATTTATCCTCCGTCCAACCGCTTATTCCCGGCTCACAGTCAGACAATTGCCGGGGCAGACATTGGATTCCATCAAGCAAAGAAGGCGGCGCGACGTCGATTCCACCATGATTGGCACAAAATTGCCCCCGCCTCAAGCTGCAAGGATTCCCCCGCACCGCTGGCAGCGATACGGGGAATCGTATATCGTAAAACGTTATGCAGACGCCTTCGGCCCATGTGCCGGTACATCCTATCTCTTCGCAGCAGCTTCTGACCGATGCGCAAGGTGTTGTGCGCTCAGAGGCCGCCACGCTTATGCAGGTTGCACAACGACTCGATGCTGCACTTCCGGCCGCAATTGAACTGATTTATCGCTGCACGGCAACGGATTGCCCGGGAACTGTGGTGGTCAGCGGCGTGGGCAAGTCGGGCCTGGCCGGGCAGCGTATCAGTGCGAGCTTTGCCAGCACCGGCACACCCTCGCATTTTTTGCATCCGGTGGAAGCCTTGCATGGCGACTTGGGGCGCGTGCGGCGAACAGATGTGGCACTGCTGCTCTCCTATGGCGGAGAAACCGATGAGCTTACACGATTAATGGATCATTTGAAGCGCGTGGGCGTGCCGACAATTGCCATTACCAGTCGATGCGACAGCACGCTGGGCAAGCTCTCGGATATCTGCATTGCACTAGGCGTCATAGAAGAGGCCTGCCCGTTACGGCTGGCTCCCACTACCAGCATAACCTGCATGAATGCTCTGGGCGATGCGCTGGTATTGGGTGTCATGAGTCTGCGGCATTTTTCCGCGGAAGATTTTGCCGCCTTTCATCCGGCTGGTTCGCTGGGGCGAAAACTCTTACGCGTGCGGGAAGTTATGAGCTTTAAAATTGGAGAAAATCTCTCCGTCGTCAGCGAAGCCGTGACGTTGCGGCAGGCCATGGCAATGGAAGATTTGCCGGGGCGGCGGGCCGGTGCCATGATTGTGATTAATGCACAGGGACTCCTGGCGGGTATATTTACAGATGGCGACCTGCGGCGGCGATTGCGGCAATCGGCCAATGTGCTCGATATGCCAATGGCGCAGGTAATGACAGCGAATCCGAAGTGTGTGGATGCCGAGGCGCTGGCCAGTGAGGCGCTGGCTGTAATGAACAAGCATCGCATTGATGAGTTGCCGGTGGTGGATTCCAAAAACCAACCGGTGGGTTTAATAGATGTGCAGGATGTCGTAAGCCTGCGAATTGTGGAATAGGCGGAGGGCGGAAGTAAAAGCCGCCTCAATCAAAGGAGTGCATAACAGATGAACGAATTGGAAAAATCAGCGGCACGCGGCTTCACGCCGGAAATTCAACTCTTGATTATGGATGTTGATGGTGTATTAACGGATGGCGGGATTATCCGTGATGACAGCGGGCAGCAGATTAAACGGTTTCATGTGCGCGACGGCACAGGCATTGTCTGCTGGCGCAAGCTCAATCGGCATGTTGCGTTGATTACCGGTAAGGAAAGCATGGTTGTACAACATCGCGCCGAAGAACTCGGCATTCAGTATGTGTATCAGAATGTGAGCAACAAACTCGATATTTATAATGATCTTCTGCAACAACTCGGTTACACCGACGCGCAGACCGCGTACATTGGCGATGATTTGCCGGACTTGCCGGTGATGCGCAAATGCGGCTGCCCGATAGCTGTGGCGGATGCGGTAGAAGAAGTTCGCGCAGCAGCGCGATATGTAACGAAATTTCCGGGAGGATATGGAGCCGTGCGCGATGCGGTGGAATGGATGTGCCGGGGAATGAATCTATGGGATCAGGTGCTGGCACGGTACCAGTGACTGTGGAACTTGAAAGCTGGAATCTGGGAGTTAGCAGTAAGCAGAACATTGGGAGTTTTTCTCTTTGAGTTCAGTGCAACGCGAATTTCTGATTTATATTAGCGGCCTGGTTGTGGCGCTGGGGCTGTTTCTGTGGTTGAAGGGGCAATTCTTTCCATCGGGCGCGGGCGCAACCGATCGCGCCAACAAGCCGCTGAACATTGTACAGGGCACCGGTGCGACCCATATTTCCGTTGAAAATCGCAACGCGCAAGGTGTACTGCAATATGTTATGCGGGCGAATCTCGCTAAGCCGGTCGGGGGCGGAGAATATCAACTTATCAAACCAGAATTGCAATTTTATACTGCCAAGGGGCAGTCGATTCTTGTCGACAGCGATACCGGTGATGTGCTCATTGGCACTACCGGCGGAGGCGGGGGAGGCTCCGGGCAGTTCGACAGCTTTGGCAATCCGTATTTGCGCAAGGGAACATTGACGGGGCATGTGACCATTACCGCCGGCCCGCTGGAATCCTTTAAGCGCGGCGTGCTGACCCGGCAACCGGGGCAGATACAAATGACACTGGGCAGGCCACTGCATTTTGATTATCAGCAGGGCCTGCTGGCCAGTCGCGGCACGGTGCGCGTCCGCGGTGATCAACTGCAATTTGACGGCTCAGATTTAACCGTGGAAATCAATACCACCAATAAAACGCTTGAGGATTTGCAGATTACCCATGGCCGACGGCTGGTAGTCAGTGGCTTATTCCATAATTCTTCAGCCGCGACGGCCACTGAAGCTCCAACACCTCCGGCAGCCAATGCCCCCCCGGCCAGTAAGGTCGCAACAAAGAACACGGTAGCGGCCAAGGTCGCCAGCCCGGTGCTGACGACCTACGCTCTAAGCTTTGGTCGCCAGGTTCATGTGGCACTGGGCGCACAAACGATGCTGGCCAATCGGCTACGGCTCTATTTTCAGACGGCGGCAAAAGCTCCGGCAGAAGCTGGTAATCCCAGCGCGCCTCCATCGGAGCAAACCAGCGCAAATAAGGCCCCGTCCGCGGCAGGAGCCAATCCATCGCACGTTGCGGCTGATAAAGCGAACAATCCTCCATTGGTGATCCACTGGATCGGGCCGTTGGTGTTGCGCCCCACACGCCATTCACCGGTTGTTCTGGCCGGAAGCCGGGACGTATTTCTTCAGGCCACAGGCGAACCGGGAAAGCCGGTGATTATGCATGACGGCCCCACCCGCACAGGCTTTGCCGCGAAGGTTACATACGATTCGGCGCGCCAGAACGTCACCATGCTGGCTGCTGTAAAAGACCCGGTGCAGCTCTGGGATAAGACCATGGGAACAATTACCTGCGAAGCGCTGGTTTACAATAATATAACGCACGACGCCGCACTCACTGGACCGGGGTCGTTTAAAATGACCGGTGCGGCGGGCGGAAAAAATCCGTGGCATGGCTCGTGGCTGAAACAACTCGCGGTGCAGCTTTCACCCTCACAGAATCATTCCACTTCGAGCGCACCAGCGATTGGACAGGGTAAATTGGCGGTTAAAGATATTATCTTGACCGGTGGCGCGGCGTTGGCCAATACCCAGACTTCACTGCACGCCCAGAAATTTACCGCCCGATTTGTCCAAATTTCTGGAAACCATTCGGGTAGCGCATTACGCTTTTTTTCCGCCGACGGAAACGTTGCAATTTCTTCGGCCAATCCGGGCTTACCATCCGGAGACACGAACCAAATGTCATGCCGGCATCTGGTTCTCCTGACTCGGCAGGCCAATGCGCAAAGCAGCCCTGTGCCGGCTGAATTACAGGCCAACGATCATATCTCACTGACGTTCTACCAGAAGGCCTCCAAACGCGGCGACATTCCAGAACAGTTTTCCATTACCGGAGGCATGCTTCGCGCGGCGTTGATAAGCCGCAGTGGCATTCACGCCGCAAGTCCACGCTCCACAGCGGACAATCCGGGCGGACGCTATACGGTGGGCCGGTTCAGAATATGGAATAACACCATTGTTCATATTTATCATATTGGACGCCCCATCAAGGCTACCGCGTATGAACTATCCGGGGATCGCACAGCGGGCACTGCAACGCTGCAGTCGAATACCGCGGGCACCATTGAATCAGCTATTTATCAGGGAGCCGATTGGCTCAAGGGCCGCACGATCAAATTACAACGCAAGCTTGAGCAGGTAACAGTTCCCGGTGCCGGCGAATTGAGCATGCCGGAATCGTCCAAAGCGGCTCAACCGCGTGTGGAGGTGTCATGGCTCAAGCAGATGCAATATTCGGCCAAGACCCGGCAGGCCAAGCTTGCAGGGCATGTGATTGCCGCGCTTGTGGGACGGCCCGAACAGCACAGCAGCTTAATGGCCCCATCGATGCTCATTCACTTTCAACGGCGTAAGACGGATCGCAATGCCATGAAACTGGCGCAGCTCATTGCTTCGGGTCCCCTGGACCGAAATACAGTTGTGGCCCGTGATGCCAGCTACAGCAAAGCCGGGACGCTGCTTACCCGTATGCGCCTAAATTGTCCGAAACTCGTTTACAATGCGGTTGAAGGCTTGCTGAAAATTCCCACCGCCGGGGAAATGGTCCTGGAAGACTACCGCCCCGCCACAACGGCCAACACCGCGCAACAACGCGGGCAAAGCGGGTTTTCATGGGCGCACGCACTGACGTATAACGCCAAAACCGGGCTGGTAAATCTGCGTGGAAAGGTTCACCTGCGGTTCCGCCCCGTTAAACCGTTGCCAACTCCCAAAGCGGCCGCCGGTAATAATACTAAAAATCCCAATTCCGGCATGGTGTTGCTGGATGCGGATGAACTTCTGGCCAAATTAAATCATACCGGCCCGGCGGCCAAGAACGGCGTGGACCTGGGCATGGGCGGCCCAACGCGACTGCAAAGCGTAACGGCGAACAATGCGGACCTTCAGGTCAGCGGACTGAATCTGGCCGCGGGCATATTAACATTTGACGCCGCCACCGAAATAGCACAGGCGTATGGCCTCAATGGGCAAAATGCCATTATCTCCAATGTCAGCGGAAGCATTCATGGCCAAGCGCGACACATTATCTGGAATCTGTCCAAAACCAGAGGAAGCGTCAAGCTGATTCAACCCACTGGAACGGCGAATTTGCCATAGGAGCCTGTCCCCGTATCCACCGGATTGTGATAAAGCCAAAATGCCCCCCTGCCCGAACTCGATGCGTAAGCAGGTATCACCGCTGGAATATTCGCCATGGCTCGGTTATTGCCGGGCCAAAGTGGCGAAGATTTCGCCTCTCTGTTCATAATTGGCAAACTGATCATAAGACGCGCACCCGGGTGACAAGAGCACCGTGTTTAACTGTTTTGGGCCGGAGGTTCGATGTCCGATCCAATTTTTGGCACACGCTACAGCGCTTTCGAGCGTTTCTACATACATGGCATAATCGCGCGGCGCTCCGGCGGCAATGGCTCCGGCAACCAGTGCTGGACCCGTAGCGCCAATGCCCAGAACCGCTCCGGCGCGGTGTGCTAGTTGTCGGCATAATTCCGCCATATCAGCATGTTTGTCATACCCGCCAACAATGCAGATAAATGTATTTTTCTCCAAGGCGGCCAAAGCGGTAATCGCCGCCTCCGGCGTGGTGGCTTTGGAATCATTAAACCATTGCACGCCGGCGGCACTGGTATGCACCAACTCCAGGCGATGCGGCAGCCCCGGAAATTCTGCCAGCGCCTCCAGTGCCGCCGGTATCTGTGCTGCCAAGCCAACGGCCTGCAGCACGGCAAGCGCGGCGCGGGCGTTGGACTGATTGTGCAGCCCCGGCACGGCAAGCTTTATTTCTTCATGATTTTCAAGGCGATATTCCATGGTCCGACCGGCTGTGAGCGTGGCCCACGTGCGCACGGTTGGATCATCACCATTGAGAATAGCAAAATCATCCGCCTGCTGAAATCGCAAAATATTCTGTTTGGCGGCGGCATAATTTTCCAATGTTCCATGCCGATCCAGATGATTGCCGACCAGATTGGTCACCACGGCAATATGCGGTGAAAAGCGTATCCATGGCAGGTCTTCAAGCATAAAGCTGGAAAGCTCCAAGACCACAAAATCATCGCAATGGATATCCGCGAGGTCTCCGAGAAGTGAATGGCCGATGTTGCCCCCCAGCCAGCAGGTTTGACGGCTGAGACTGTTTTTTAATGCGGCCGTGATAGCCAGATGGATCATTGCGGTAGTAGTGGATTTGCCCACGCTGCCGGTAACGCCGATAATTTTTGCCCGGCAACGTTCCAGAAAAATATTGATCTCCGTGGTGATGGCAATGTGTTTATGAAGTGCCGCCTGAAAAAATTCGGAGCGAGATTTATCAACCGCCGGATTAACTACCAGCAAATCACAGGAATTCAGAATATTGGGATCATGTCCGCCAAGCTGAAACGTTATCGGGAAATCGGCGAGTTGTGCGATGCTGGATTCCAGCTTTTCCCGCGGTTCCTGATCGGTAACCGTTACGACAGCCTCTTGCTGGGTCAACCACCGGGCGACACCGACACCACCGCCAAAGCGTCCCAGCCCCATGACGACGACGCGTTTGCCACGAAAATTATTGCCTAACTGTTGTGCTGCCATGCCAAAAACCCATCCGTGCCACGAATATCGATTTTATTGAAAAGCGCGAATTTCATGAGCAATCTGCGCCTTGGTTTCCAAGACCGCCTGTTGAACCGCAGTCGTCCATTGCGCGGTGGGAATTTCCGCATAGCGGCTTTCACGATGGGCGAAAATAATCGATCGGCTGGCGGAAATCACAGCACCAAGGCCATCGGAATTAAATGCGTGCGCACAATCAGCCAAGCTGCCTCCCTGCGCACCAATTCCGGGAATAAGAAATAGGGTGTGCGGCATGGCCTGACGAATTTGTGCGATGGCCGCACCACTGGTAGCCCCTACCACTGCGCCGAGACTGTTAAATCCGCATTGGCCGCGTGATGTGCTGCCCCAGCTTTCAATTAGTTCCGCAACATGCAAATATACCGGACGACCATCCGCGGTGGGAATTTCCTGAATTTGTCCGGCACTGGCGTTACTGGTGCGCAACAGAGCAAAGACCCCTTTACCCTGTATCTTGGCAACATCCATAAATGGTGCGATGCCATCAATACCAAAATAAGCATTTATCGTAATGGCATCCGGACCGATTGTGGTGCCCGTATCCTGCCACTTGCAATCGCCCAGGTTCCCCAACGCATACTGCGTGGAAGTATGGCCAATATCTCCACGTTTGACATCCCCTATAACCAGCAGTCCGTGACCATGGGCCTCCTGCACGAGGTTGTAGTACGCCTCAACGCCGTCCCAGAGATAACGTTCAAAATAAGCAATGTTAATTTTTACCGCCGGGACATGCGGCGCCACGGTGCGAATAATTTTTCGCCCGAATTCCGAAATGGCATCCACGCATGCCGTGCAGGAACTGCCATCACTGAACCCCGGCCGATTGATGATCGCGGGGGGCAAATTTTCATAAACCGGATCCAGTCCGACGATAAGCGGCGTTTTCTTCTCACGGATGGCATTTGTCAGGCGATCCGCAAAATTCGTATCCATCACCGTTAATCCTTTCCGAAAAATCCGTTATGCTACAGATTCAATCTTTGTACTTTTTTTCCTGCCGTGCTTATGCCGAGGACTCATCATCGGGCGTTGGGTCTTCATCGACGATATCTTGTTTTTTCCGGGCGGTCACAAGCGTTGCCAAAACCAGACCCAGGACATACAGCAGGACTAAAGGCAGAAAAATACTGGAAAATGTTACAATATCGGGCGTTGGTGCCAGCAACGCCGAAAGTACGGCAAGAATTAACACCGCATAGCGCCACATTTGGCGAAATTTATGTGCCGGCATCACGCCGATCTGGGCCAGAACCATCATGACCATGGGCAGTTCAAATGCCAGCCCGAAGACCAGCGCCATAATGGTCACAAAACCGAGGTAATCATGGAGCATTGGCAGCGGGGCAAACAGCGAATCGGCGGGCTGTGCGTTAATAGCCAGTGTTTTTCCATCCGAGTGAATCAGCAGCCTGCCCTGCACCGCGTTATACCACAGCGCGATGTGATGCTTGGGAAAATGCGTGGGGTTGCTGCGTACCATGGGAATAAGCAGCGGTTTGACCTCATTGCCCGTGGGAAGCTTGGACCATTTGTTCGCATCGAGGTGGCCGCCATAAATCAAATTCTCCACGGCATTCGGGCGCAAATGCGGCATTGGAACCTGCTGATTGAAGGCCAGAAAAAATTTCAGCATGATGGGCAGCACGAGCAGAAAAAAGAACGCCACACCGATAATAAACAATAAGATACTCGGACCAATGTACCGATACACCAGTGAGCGCTCACGCTGATACAGTCCCGCTGCGACAAAAAGCCAAAACTGATAAATGATCCACGGGCTGGCCAGCAGCAATCCGGCCTTGATACCCAGCATCAGATACATAATCACATTGCCGGCGGGTTTATTGTACAGCAGATATTGTGGATAACCCGAATAACGCAGCGCCAGCAGATACGGCTGAAACAGAAAATCGATAATATAATTGGCAAACAATGTGCAGATGGCAACGCCGATCGCGGCACCGAGCAGCGACAAAATCAGCCGTTTGCGCAAGTCATCGAGATGGTCGCCAAACGACATCGCAGGCATCTGCTCTTCTTCGCTGGGAGCCTGTGAAATCTTGGCTATAAAATGTCGCCATAGCGCCATACGCACCGTATCCGAATTCATTCGCACCGGCCAATGTCAGGTGACACTGGGCGTGCTGTCCACAATTTTTCCATCCCGCAGCGTCACTACGCGGTCCGCCTGAGCCGCAATATTCACATCATGCGTAACCAGCAATATGCTCTGGCCACTGCCTTTATGCAAGCCACGCAGCACGTCCAAAATCGTCTGCCCCGTCTTGGGGTCCAGATTACCTGTCGGCTCATCCGCCAAAACCAGGGCGGGTTCATTGATTAGCGCCCGGGCAATCGCCACCCGCTGGCGCTCGCCACCGGATAACTGCGACGGTCGGTGCCGCAGACGATCCTTCAATCCGAGTTGCTCCAGCAACTCCAATGCGCGCCGCTTCCCCGGCCTCGCCCGGATACATGCTTTATACCATGGAGCACAAACCATTGCCGGTAGCAACACATTTTCCAAAACACTTAGTTCCGGCAGCAGATGATAAAGTTGAAATACAAAGCCAAACGAGTGGTTCCTCAGGCGATGGCGACTGCGACGGGACATGCGGCCTAGATCCTGCCCCTGAAACATCACGGAACCTTCATCGGCGGATTCCAAAGCCCCGGCGATGTGCAGCAAGGTGCTTTTGCCGGAACCGGAGGCACCCACCAGCGCCACAAATTCACCTTCATATACCGTCAGGCCGGCCCCGGTTAACACCCGCACATCCGCCGGGCCAAGGCGGAACGTTTTGTTGATTTTGATTAATTCCAGCAGCGGCTTGGGCGCGGAGGAACCCGTGTTGGGCTGAACATTATTCATAACGCAATGCCTCCACCGGGTCTTGCCGGGCGGCGATAATCGCGGGAATCAAGGCCCCCAACAGTCCCGCCAGAATGGCAAAAATCACGATCCACATGACCGCATGAGGGTCAACCTGATCGGGAATTTTGGAAAAGACATAAATTTTCCGATTCCATATCGAAATGCCGAATATGCGCCATAATATATGGTCATGTATCCAATTGTCATTACGTACGAACCAGACCCCGGTAAACAACCCCAGAATAGCTCCCGCGGAACTGATGAGCATGCCATAGAGAATAAATATTACACCCAGCCCTTCCTCGCTGCCGCCGATGGCTTTGATGATGCCGATGTCGCGGGTTTTATCCCGCACCAGCATGTAAAAAATCAGGAATATGACAATGACGACAACCAGGCTCATAAGTCCCAATAAAAACGTGATCATGTTGCGTTCATTGTCCACCGCCCGGATATACTCGGCCTGCACCTGATCCCATGTTCGCACACGAATGCCGGCAATTTCCATCTGCGGGTGCAGCAATTCCAATTGATGCACCACATGGGCGATGGCCTTGCGGGCGGCAAGAATATTTACTTCGCTGGAATCATGCCGCACCAGCACCTGAATTTCACTGCATCGCCCCGGACGCACCCCGCCATCCAGCAAATCCTGCTGCTGCATAAACGCCATTTTCTGGGCCACATGAAATGGAATATAGACCGTCTTGGAATCTACCGCGTACACCCGCGTGCGGGAATCATCCACGATCACAAAACGGCGACTTTGCGGCTGGGCCAGCGTCGCTTTGATAGTCACAGGCACCATGGTAATAATGACGGGCGAAAACCGTACGCCCGGCGGACGATGGTAGTGGCCAAAGCGGTCACGCTTATACAGTCCAATATCCACTCCGATCACGCAGCCACTTTTGGGTTCGTCCGAAGCGGTCATGTAGCGATTAGCAGCCTGCGGAGGCGGGGCAAATGTTGGCGCACGGGGAACCAGTGCCTTGCGTAATGCCGCGGCATTGGCAAATGATCGGTTGGGCAACGCCTGCACCATCCGCAGATCACGATCCGCCCGATTCTCCTTGTACACGGCCTGCTGGTAATCTTCATGGGAGATGACTTGCCAATGCCGCCGGATGGAGGCAAACCACGCGTGGCTGCTGATGGGTTTGAGGTCCGCGAAAGCCTGTTGCCGGGCATGTTCCTCCTTGGCCGCCGAAAGTAGACGCTTCTGGGCATAAGCCAGGAGTTTTTTACGACTGGCGGGAAAGCCGACACCGCGCAGATCCTGCACGGCCTGCATGGGCGCCTTGTATTGCCAGAACAAACTGCTGCCGAAGGAACTTACCTTGGATTCACTGTCCGCTTTAACGCCCATCACCTGCACGCCGGTATTGACCTGAAATTCCGGCAAATTAAACAAACCATAACCGCTGATTACCGGCGTACTGGCTTTTATCTGCGGGAGCAGTGCCAATTGTTTTTGAATTTGCCGATAATAGGGGAAGCCCGCCATGGAGTCGCTCTGGATGACCACATCCCCCATCAGCGAACGCCCCGCATCCCGCACACGATTTACAAAGCCCGTCATAATGCTGTTGACGATAATCAGCATCATCACGCAAAGCCAAACCGCCAGCACCGGAAACAGGACAATTCCCTTGCGCGTAAGATAACGGAAACAGAGAAATATTTTGTACATCAGAAAATCAGGAAAGTACCGTCAGTGGTGGCCTGCCGGTGAAATATCCATATCCTTATTTATGCTTCATGCGCGGGGGCATGAGTTTCCGCCGTCCCGGCAACCCGAGACTTAAGCAACGGGAATAACACCACGTCGCGAATGCTGGTCCTGTTGGTCAGCAACATCACCAGCCGATCGATGCCGATTCCCAGCCCCCCCGCCGGAGGCATGCCATGGCATAGCGCCGCAATAAAATCATGATCCATGCGGGCCATGGAATCTTCTTCTTTCAATCCGGCAAGCTGAGCCGTGAATGTTTCATACTGCACAAACGGGTCATTGAGTTCAGTATATGCGTTGGCCAATTCCATTCCCGCGATATACAGTTCAAAGCGATCCGCCAGGTGTGGTTGCCCGGTTTTGCGTTTGGTCAACGGGCATAAGCCCGCGGGATAGTCATACACAAACACCGGTTGGTCCAAGTCATTGAGTTTGGGTTCCGCCAGGCGCTCAAACAATATCCCCACCAGCACATCATGATCCGTCTTGGCCGCATCGGCAATACCATGCTGCGTGGCGCATTGCTGCACCGCCTGCGCGTCGGTCATAGCCACGCCGACGTGTTGGGAAAATAATTCGCTGTACGCGATGCGTTGAAACGGAGCGGTAAAGTCAATGAGCCGCTCGCCATAAGGAAGTTTAATTCTGCTTTCCGCAGTCACGGGCAAATTCAGCGTGGAATGTCGGGCAGCCGCAAGCGATGCCAGCAGCGTCTCGGTGAGTTCCATCATTCCCGCGAGGTCACTGTAAGCTTGATACAATTCCATCATGGTGAATTCCGGATTGTGGCGTGTATCAATGCCTTCATTGCGGAAATTCCGGTTGATCTCATAAACGCGTTCCATCCCCCCCACCAGCAGACGCTTAAGAAACAGTTCCGGGCTGATTCGCATGTATAAATCAATATCTAACGCATTGTGATGCGTCATAAAGGGCCGCGCTGCTGCGCCACCGGGAATCGCCTGCATCATCGGTGTTTCCACTTCCACAAATTGACGCTTAGCCAGAAACTCGCGAATGCTTTGGATAATGCGTGAACGCGTTAGAAATACATCCAGTGATTCCGTATTTGCCGCCAGATCCAGATAGCGCTGGCGATAACGCGCCTCCGTATCGGCGAGCCCATGAAATTTTTCCGGCGGCGGCAACAGCGATTTGCTCGCGAGGCCAAAATCCTCCGCCCAAAGTGTTATTTCGCCGGTTTTGGTATGGCCCACCTTGCCGGAAAACCAGGCGATATCTCCTAATTCCAGAAGTTTGGCCTGTTCCCAATGCGGTGCCAAAAACTGCTTGGCCAAACCGATTTGAATTTTTCCGGTCCAATCGCTGATGGTGATAAAAATCAGCTTCCCTATATCTCGAAGCAGCGTAATGCGCCCGGCGACTTTTGCCACCGCGCCCCCATCATGGGGTGTCTCTGCCGTGTGCAACTCCCGCGCTGCCGATGCGGACATCAATGCCTCAATGCGCGTACCGAACGGATCAGTGCCGGCCGCCCGCCATTTTTCCAGCCGTGAAAGCCGAAACTTGAATTCTGGATTATCTGGTTGAAGCATGTTTCCTCATCTACATTCAACAAAGCATTGTATTGTAGCGGTCAATGCTATCCGTGAAAACTGCCGGGGTAACACTACCGGGGTAAACGCAACGCCGAAAACTTAGGAACAGGTCCGAAATAACATCCGAAATAACTTCCCGATATAGCAGTTGTATATTATGATACCCACGGCTGCCTGATTAGAGATCCCAAATTGGCCCGAGTCAGTGCCTATCTCTGGCATATTGAGGACGCCATTCCATTCAAAAAGTCCATCCGATTCACGATACAGGTGGGGCCTTGGGACAACGTGCGGGCGGCGTATTGCCTCCGTCGCCTATTGGTATCAGACCCAACCACATCCCGTATATCCGAAGCTACCGCCGCCAACTGAACTGTTACCAGCCACCCCACCACCCGTGCAGAAAATCCATCCGTCCCATTAAAGGCTGCGGATGCACACAGGATAAAATCAGCACACGACGGGGGAGTAATTCAATCCCGCACGGCTGCGATAGCCCCGTGAACGTTCGCGCGCAGTATCTGTTTCCGGCGGGGCGTTGCGGATTTGGCCGCGCTAGCGATTGTGACGAAAATTGGCACTGAGTTTGATGAAAAATGGGACTTCCTTTGTAAAGGCGAACCATCTAAACTTATAAACAGATCGAGATCCCGTAATCTACGGGCATATTTATACGCGCTACTCGGTTCGCTATGGCGCGAGTTACGAAAGGAGGTTGGTCATGCTGCCAATCCAATCTATCGGGTCGAATGGCCGTCTTGGTCGGCGTCGGTCGGGATTTACCCTCATTGAATTGCTGGTGGTGATATCCATCATCGCCTTGCTCATCAGCCTGCTTTTACCGGCTCTTGTCCGGGCGAAGTACTTGGCTTTGCAAATTCAATGTGCATCGAATTTGCGGCAGATCGGTACCGCCATGCAGGAATACGCCAATGAGTATAAGAGCTATCCACCGACGAACGGCGCTTTTTATCCTATGGGTGGATTTCGCTGCGCTAATAATACTGTTCCGGAATGGGGGCCGTCGCTGCTGTACTATGATTCTTTCGGCGTAACGGGTGGCAACGCGCTTGGCAGCGGTGCCAGTATGATTCCCTCCACTATCAAACCGGGCATTCTCACACCCAATGTGCAGGGAATTTCGTTGATTTTTTCCACGCAGCCTGGAGATATCAGTATGCCAAACCAAATTCTGCCCAGTTATTACAACTCGGCGGGTTTGCTGAAACAATGGAATTTCTATGCCGGTTATTGCTATTGGGTGGATCGCGGTACTGGCCCCGCAACCAAAGGCTCGAATTTTCCGCAGGGATATAGCCAAGCATATGATATGCGCCCGCTGGAGCTTAAGAACAGATCTCCAAATTATTCATCATACCAGTTTCCCAACAACTACGATACCAGCCACATGCCTGCGGAAAATCAGGAATCCCCGCCGGGATCAATTTTGGCCTCGGATATTGTGGTCATCAGCCCGAACGGTGGATATACCGGCGATTACCAGCCACCGTACATTGGAGCGAATTTTACTTACGGCATTGGCTCTAGCCATTCTGCCTACCAACCGGGGTCTAACCATGTAGACACCCCTAATAACAACTATTTGCCCGATGGTGCGCATGAACTTTATAACAACGGAGCCGTGGTTTGGCAACCGATGTCCCAGATTAAAGCTCATTATGTCATGAACGGTATTATCTTTGCCTGGTAATAGCAGTGGTTGGCTGGCCCCGCGGAGGCTGAAGAAAACGCCCGGGAACGGAATTGCATTCTGATAGGTACGATGCCCCGGCGGTACACTTTATCCATGGTCACGCTTGTTATGAGCCTGAAGCGCCGAAAAGGCGGTGAACGATTACAATCCAAGGCGTGGGTTGACAAACATTGGAAAGCGATTAAAGCAATCGCCAATTTGGATTCCATGGTGTCTGAACAATCCCAAGCGGTCATTCTCACGGCACGGCTTGTTATACTCCGTTTGGGGTGTAGCGGTACATTGCATTATAAAGAAGTCTTCGGAGAATACTTGGCTGATACGAGCCCGCAGAAGAACCCTTTCCCCTCTGTGCGGACTCATATCGGGAACGGTTTCGGCGACATCGCATGAGGTGTAAATATGAACTCGTGCCTTTTAAGAATCTCAATAGCCATGTTGGTTGCGGCCATGGGGATCGGCTGGACGACCCTGGAACCAGCCGGAGCGATCCCCGCGACGAGCAATCCCATCCGACGGCGTCTGCTCACCGATTATCACAATGGTGCGTCGTCCGAATATTCTCTTAACCCGTTTCGGGCGCTGCGAGTCGTGGCGAACGTTTACGTCGGCACGGTTGTAAAGCGAAACGATGTCTCCAAAGATCCCGTTATCGCACAGTACGGGGGCATATCGAGTGCAGCACGAGACAGGTTACTATCCGCCCTTGCGTACAGGATCATCAAATCAATTCCGAATGGTGGCGGGATCACTACCAGTATCTCGAAAACCGGGCCTGTAACTTCTCATCATTTCACGGAGGGCCGCTCTGTAGCGACGTACCAGATGCTGCACGCGCTTAAGCAGACCGTGACGCAATCCTGGTGCGCAGGCCGACGGAAAGTGTTGCTTCCGAGAACGCGACAGGATTTAATCGCTGCAATGCGGCGCATTAGGAGGCTGGGCAAGGAACCGGCCGCGCATGACGCCACCCTAATATCGGCTTGGCTTGGAAAAAAGCATGAATAGTGGAAACACGAAAGGGTGACATCCCCCGATTCCACGGGCGGGCGTACAAATGATGGGCGGTGAAACGGTAAACGGTATCGCGCTGCGGATGCGGCTTTCGTGATTTCGCTTGCGAATGCGTTTTGCGATCCGCATCGGGCGGGGGTAGAATTTGTGGATGCGAAAAGGCGGTCCACGGATCAATGACGAGTGATTGAGGGTGATGGCAAGTAAAAGGGCGCAGAGGATGAGAGCTAGTCCGGCCTGCAGCGGAGGTGGGTTTGGGTATGCCCCATTCTGGCAGAACGCGATGCTCACGCAGCTTTCGGGATCAGTCGGCGTGCCGCAGTTGGGCATCAATTATACCATCGGAGATTTCAGCGGTGCGTTGACGGGAAGCGGGAGCTTCGGCGCTTCGGGCGTGCTGTTGATGCCGTCGCTGACTAAGTAGGAACGCAAAATGTATACAACTGCCAGCACGGCATTTAACCCGTTCTTATTGAGTGATTTACGACACTTGGTTGGGTTGTAATCATTCTTCGTTCCTACTTAGCAACAATCTCGGTGTGAACAACAACTATGCTGATCTGCGTTCCGATCCCGATCAGACTGACGAGAAGGATTGGATCACCTTCAGTATCACGTTGACAGATGATACGGTAAGTTCCAACACGCTTACGCAGGCACCAGGCTCAACGCCAGGGAATTTTTATTTGGGGATCAATCCCACTGCCACCAGCGGAGAATTTAATCTCAGCGCCTCGGTGCGATCCGGTGGCGAGGACTACGAAAATTCGCCGGCGCAGGTGCAGTGGAACATCTCCAGCAGCACGGCCAGCACCTCCGCATGTCCGGCGCTATGAACCAGAACCCGTAGTCAAATAGCCAGTGGGCCGTTTTGCTTAGCCCAACCTTCGCACTTTGCGCCTTTTTCGGTGAATTTCAGAAAATAATATGGCCGTGGCGCTATCGCCAGTGCGTTTTTTGTCGAAAAAACGGCTCTGGTACAGACCTACTTGGAAGGATTTCCCTGTCTTTTTGGGGCGTGGTTTGCGATATTAATACCCATGTTCATGAGTGCCAGTGATCGCAAGAAGAATGGCAAATCACACATCTATCATCGTGTGATGGAGAAGCGGTGTGTCGCC